>Ga0209536_100014497_pt1 | contig 11314 bp, 9 predicted proteins | sample DeeMarSeWOR28_12_FD_187461 | JGI IMG/M metagenome (GOLD analysis project Ga0209536, IMG submission 187461) | Marine sediment microbial communities from White Oak River estuary, North Carolina - WOR-2-8_12 (SPAdes) (version 2) | ecosystem: Environmental > Aquatic > Marine > Intertidal zone >... | reverse complement strand
ATCGTTCAGCGGCTTGGGCATGAAAGTCGCGTAGTGATTGCGCGAACGGGCGACCTGTTTCACCACGTATTTGACCAGCGCCAGGTGCTCCGCAGACCGCATGGCCGGTTCGTACAGGATATTGACCTCATGCTGGCTGGGCGAGACTTCATGGTGGGCTTTTTCCACCGTGATGCCGATCTGCCCGAGAACTTGCACGATGCCCTCACGCAGGCCTTCCCCCGCATCGGTCGGAGAGGTGTCAAAATATTCGCCGTTGTCGGTAAGAACCTTCTGGATGGCGGTATTGCGTTCATGCAGAAGGAAATACTCCATTTCTGGACCTGTGAAAAATCTGAGCCCCATACGGTCGGCGCGGTCCAGCGCCCGCTCCAGCACATATCGCGGATCGGATTCAAAACGGGAGCCGTCGCGGTTGAGTATACCGCAGTCAAACCGTCCCAGTGGCGGACTTTCCGGTTCGATGATTGAAGGCACAATTACGAAGCTTGAAACAATGGGTTTCAGGTATTTGTCACTGTCGTTGACCCGCCCGAAACCGCTGATGGAGCAGCCGTCAAAGCCAACTCCATCTTCCAAAACACTCTTTAAACGATTGGCCGGGACCAAAAGATTTTTCGGCCTTCCCGCCAGGTCTTTGAAAACCAGCTGCAGGCTCACTGCGCCTGATTTTGAAATCAGCGCTTGAATCCGCTCAAGTTCCTTCTTGGATACCGCCATAATCGATCCTCCATCAGATCAAAGCCGATCTTGTATAGCACAAATTTTTTTACTCCGTTAGCAGAAAATAGATATATTGAGTCAATAATAGTAAAAGACTTTATTAAGTGCTTATCAGAGGAAATTCAGGTTGTGTATTGGTCGGGGAAATTACGGTTTTTACTGGTAAAAAATTTTATAAAACACTCCTTCGAAGGCCAACAGAAATCCCGTTGTTTCATCCACTGGTATCTTTAATCCTAGTTCTTCCCTGAAAAAATTTCTTTCTGTGTAAACTACTGTAATCCTGTTGTTTGCCTTGCCGAAGCATCAAATAAAAAAAAGAAAGAATTATTAAAAATTTTTATTGACAACTTATAAAAAGAGCGCATATTTATCATCGATTTTTGTAAAGGTTTTTATGTTGAATATGTTGTCACATAACTCTAACGGAAGAAAAATATTGAGTAGTGTATCCAACCTTTACACCATTGAAAGGAACAAAATACCACGATGGATGACGACATTTCACCTAATGAAAATGATGAACCTCCGGGTTCCGACTGCTTACATACCCATCCGCCTGAGGTTCTCCAGAATGTAATCCCCACTCCCAAGAATCCCTTCCGAAAACTGCCCCGTCAAGAGTTAGCCCCGGTTAAACCCGGTTCGGTTTTCACGGGTAGGTTTTCCTTTGCGGTAAAAACCGATACTTTAAAGCGTAGCTGTAAATCCAATCCCGCCGCGTTCATATCGGGAGAACACTGCCTGCTTTTTCGTGAGGAGTTCTTCCCGGAAGTATTGGACCGTGAGTGGAATGACTGGCGCTGGCAACTGGCCAACCGGATCAAGGATCTAATCGGCCTGGAAAGGATTATCCGGCTTTCAGAAGATGAACGTCGGGCGATTGTTGAGCATAAGGGATTTCTGCCGGTCGGTATAACTCCTTATTACGCCAGTCTGCTGGATCGTACGAATCCCTTACAACCTCTCCGCCGGACGGTGATTAAGTCTTTGGAGGAAAATCGAATCCTCCAGGGAGAAGAAACGGATCCTCTTAATGAAGATGGGGATTCTCCAGTGCCCGGCCTGGTGCACAGGTACCCGGACCGAGTTCTATTTCTGGTAACCGGATTTTGTTCCGTGTACTGCCGCTACTGCACTCGTTCGCGCATGGTTGGAAATCACGGAGGTGAATACAAATTTAACGTGAAACAGTGGGAGGATTCCATCCTGTATATAGAACAGCATTCGGAAATCCGGGATGTGCTTCTATCGGGAGGGGATCCGCTTACACTTCCTGACAGCCGCATTGAATGGTTGTTGAGCCGGCTGCGTTCCATAGAACACGTTGAGATTATCCGGATCGGCAGTAAAGTGCCTGCCGTTTTACCGCAGCGCATCACACCCGCGCTGGTGAGGATGCTGCGCAGATACCATCCACTTTGGATGAGTCTGCATTTTACGCATCCGGATGAATTGACGCCCGAAGCGGCCCTGGCCTGTACCCGTTTGTCCGATGCCGGCATTCCCCTCGGCAGTCAGACGGTCCTGCTCAAGGGCGTCAACGATTCCGTTGAGACCATGACCCGGCTCAACCAGGGTCTGCTTAAATACAGGGTCAGGCCCTATTACCTCTATCAATGCGATCCGGTTCAGGGTTCCTCGCATTTTCGCACATCCGTGGATAAAGGCCTTGAAATTATCGCCGGACTTCGAGGATATACCACCGGATACGGTGTGCCTCATTACGTAATAGACGCGCCCGGAGGCGGGGGAAAGATTCCCCTGCTGCCGAATTATGTCCAGGGCCGCGACGGCGCCACACTTGTATTGAAAAATTACAGGGGAAACCTCCATCGATACCCCGATCCGATCGTTCCCAACCCCGACGTTATACAGTCTGGAAATCTTCAGGGAGTAGAAACGCTATGAAAATCGGCTTGACCTATGACCTTCGGCAAGATTATCTCGATTGGGGATACGGCGAGGAAGAGACGGCGGAGTTCGACAGGATCGATACCATTGAGGCTATTGAGCGGACTTTACAGATCCTGGGATATTCCACCGACAGGATCGGCAATATCTGGGATCTAACCAGAAGGCTCTGCCGCGGGGATCGATGGGATCTGGTATTTAATATAGCGGAGGGGCTGCATGGCATAGGCAGGGAAGCGCAAGTTCCCGCACTATTGGATGCCTATGATATTCCCTATACGTTTTCCGATCCTCTTGTGCTTTCGCTTACGCTGCATAAGGGCATGACCAAACGGGTACTAAGGGATCTCGGAATTCCAACACCGGATTTTACGGAAATCAACAGCGAAGAAGACATAGACAAAGTCAGGCTGCCGTATCCGTTGTTTGCCAAACCCATTGCCGAAGGCACGGGGAAAGGGATTAATCCAGCATCGAAGATCAGGAGCAAAGAGGAATTGTCCAAGGTTTGTGGGGATTTGCTGGCCAAATACAAACAGCCGGTCCTGGTGGAAACTTTTCTTCCCGGCCGCGAGTTCACAGTCGCCGTGGTCGGCACAGGGAGTCGGGCCAAAGTCCTGGGCGTAATGGAAATTGTTCTAAAAAGCAATGCTGAAACAAACGCCTATTCTTACGTCAATAAGGAAGAGTGTGAGTCCTGTATCGACTATGTCCTGGTTGACGATGCCTTGGCCCGGAATGCCTCACAGACTGCGCTAAAGGCCTGGGCTGGATTGAATTGCCGCGATGCCGGACGTGTCGATCTGCGAACCGACGACCGAGGTATCCCAAACCTGATTGAAGTGAATCCGCTGGCCGGCATACACCCGCAGCACTCCGACCTTCCCATTATCTGCAGTCTGGCCGGGATTTCATATCTCCGCCTATTCGAAATGATAATGCAAAGCGCGCTGACACGAATCCGCGATTGTCCTATTTCCCTATATAAACCGGGGATCCGGGCTTCGGTGCACTGATGAATATCACAATATTGTATGCCGATTTTTGCAACGAGCCGGGGGAAGACGAGCAGGACGTTCTGGCCCAGGTGGAGGCGGTTCGCAAATCCCTGCTTGAATTGGGGCACGGAACATCCATCCTCCCGATGACTCTCGATCTTCATAAGGCCGAAGCCGATCTCAAGCGAATAAAACCCGATCTTGTTTTCAACCTGGTGGAATCTTTGGCCGGCACCGGAAGGTTCATCCACTTTGCACCTGCGTTGCTGGAGTACCTGTCCATTCCCTTTACCGGGTCCGGTTCTGAAAGCCTGTACGTCACTACCGGGAAAATACTGTCCAAGGAACGTCTCCGATGCGCGGGGATATCCACTCCGGACTGGATGGACGGGAACAGGCTGAACGGTTCGGATGGAAGCTTCGAACCTCCCTATATTGTTAAACCTGCCTGGGAGGATGCATCCGTCGGACTGGACGACGCGTCCATCGTATACACCAGGGAACAGTTTACAAAGGTATTTCAAAATAAAACGGATCGGTACGGGAAATGTTTTGTCGAATTCTTTATCGACGGTCGGGAATTTAATGTTTCGCTTCTGGAGAGAGAGGGCGGGGTTCAGGTCCTGCCTGCGGCTGAAATCCTCTTTGAGGATTTTCCGGCCGATAAGCCGAGGATTGTGGGCTATAACGCAAAGTGGAAAACCGGCTCGTTTGAGTACCTTAACACACCGAGAAATTTCGATTTTCCTGCAAACCAGTCCGACCTTATTGAACAGCTGGACGATATTTCCAGGCGCTGCTGGGATATTTTCAATCTGCGGGGGTACGCGAGAATCGATTTCCGAATCGATAGGGATTCCAGACCATGGGTGATTGAAATCAATGCCAATCCCTGCATTTCTCCGGATGCGGGCTTTGTGGCTGCATCGGAGCGCGCAGGAATCTCCTACGACCGTATGATTGAACGTATCCTCGAAAGCACCTCCCTTTCATAAGTCAGGAATATTTATGTTCCGGATTCGCCGTGTCTACGACAGTTCTTTTCCATCCAGCCTCGAAACCATCGAGCAAGTGAAGAAAATACTGCGCGACCAATTTCCAGGTTTGGATGAAAGCGATATTGCGAAAATAAATGATCAGCTTGTCAACCCCCTGAAACATCGCTTCCGGTCCATCCTGTTTGTGGCGGATGATTCCAGCAGGCGGGTCAAGGGATTCGCCCTGCTGATGCATGCATCGGATCTTAATTTCTGTTACCTTGATTTTATTTCCGCCGCGCGGTTTGTGGTCGGGAGGGGAATCGGCAGCGCCCTATACGACAAGGTCCGTGAAGAAGCGCTTGCCCTGGGAACTATCGGTGTCTTTTTTGAATGCCTGCCGGATGACCCGGCGCTATGCCGCGACAGAGAGGCCCTTAAACAGAACGCCTCACGATTGCGGTTTTATGAGCGTTACGGAATCCGGCCCATATGCAACACAGCCTACGAAACTCCAGTTCGCGAAGGGGATGACTGTCCGCCGTACCTTATGTTCGACGGGCTCGGATTGAACAAGCCGTTATTCCGGGCAAGAGCCAAGGAAATCGTCCGCGCGATTCTGGAAAGAAAATACGGCAATGTCTGCCCGAAATCCTATGTAGAAACGGTTGTGCATTCTTTCAAGGACGATCCCGTTCGGTTCCGCGAATACCGGTATTCAGGAAAGGAAATCCCTCCCGGTGTAAAGATTAACAATACGGGTGGAATGCCCATCGCTCTGGTAATCAATGAAAAACATGATATTCACCACGTCTCCGACCGGGGGTATGTGGAGTCTCCGATCCGCATAAAATCTATTCTTCGGGAAATTATTCCAACCGGCATTTTCGAACTCCTCGAACCGAAAAATTATACGGAAAAACATATCCGTGCCGTCCATGATGGGGCATTTGTCGATTACCTAAAAAAAGTCTGCAATAATGTCCCCGGGAATCAATCCATATATCCATACGTTTTCCCGATCCGCAACGCTACCCGTCCGCCGGTCGAATTGCCGGTTCGTGCAGGATATTACTGTATCGATACATTCACTCCACTGAACCACAACGCTTTTCTGGCCGCCAAAAGGGCTGTGGACTGCACCCTGACTGCTGCAGACAAGATCCTGGAGGGTTACCCGATAGCCTATTCACTGGTTCGCCCTCCCGGCCATCATGCCGAACGGCGGGCATTCGGCGGATTCTGCTATTTCAACTCGGCAGCTATCGCAGCCCACTATCTCAGCGCGTATGGGAAAGTGGCCATTCTGGATATCGACTTCCATCACGGCAACGGGCAGGAAAACATCTTTTATAAAAGGAACGACGTTCTGACGGTCTCCATTCATGGCCATCCGAGGTTTGCCTACCCATACTTCACGGGATTTTCGGATGAAACAGGCGAAGGAAGCGGCACTGGTTTCAATATCAATTTCCCGTTGCCGGAACATGTCGATGGAGTCACGTACAGGGAGTTCCTCGGAAAGGCCCTGGGAAGAATCCGGAAATTTTCACCGAAATTTTTAGTAGTGGCCCTGGGATTGGATACGGCCAAAGGGGATCCGACCGGAACATGGAGTTTGGGCCCAAAAGATTTTGCGGAAAACGGAGCTTTAATAGGATATTTGAGATACCCAACGCTTGTTGTTCAGGAAGGGGGGTACAAAGCACGATCCCTAGGTATTAATGCGCGTAATTTTTTTAGAGGAATGTGGGCGAAATATCATTTCCCGAACGCGCCTGAAAAAAAGGAAAGCAAAAATTGAACGCGGCGGATATTACATACCGGCATGCAGTAGAGCCGGACGATTCGGGCAGGATTCGAAGTATAGTGGAATCGAGCGAATTTTTTAATCCTGAAGAAATTGAAGTGGCCGTGGAACTTGTTGTCGAACGGCTTACAAAAGGAGAAAAAAGCGGCTATCACTTTATTTTTGCCGAGATGGACGGCCGGACAGTCGGGTATACATGCTTCGGGCCGATTGCCGGAACACAATGCAGCTTCGATCTTTACTGGATCGCCGTCGACAACGGCTCCCGCGGGGAAGGAATCGGAAAGGGATTGCTTAAAAAAACTGAAGAGGCAATCCGGGAAATGAACGGTCGGCGAATCTATATCGAAACCTCTTCCCGGGAACGGTATGTCCCTACTCGGGCGTTTTACGTCAAAAATGCATACAGGCTGGAGGCATCGATCAAGGATTTCTATGCTCCGGGGGATTCAAAGAACATATATATCAAAGAGATTTAGGAACATACCATGACCGCATTTCTTGATTCGGCAGCATATACCTGGGTGATCCTGCCCGGACTCATCTTCCTTATACGCATTATTGACGTGAGTCTGGGGACGCTGAGAATTATTTTCATCAACCGGAACCTCAGATTCTATGCCACAGTCATCGGTTTTTTTGAGGTGCTTATCTGGCTCATGGCTGTGCGCCAGGTCTTTCAGCAGTTGGACAACCCGCTTTATTTCGTAACTTATGCAGCAGGATTTGCTGCGGGCAACTATGTCGGCATCCTGATTGAGAACAAGCTTTCCATAGGGCGTGTGGTCATCCGCATCATAACGCGCCGGAACGCCGAAGAACTTGTGTCTTTCCTGCGCTCTTCCGGGTACGGACTCACGACTGCCGACGGAGAAGGCGCGACTGGACCCGTTAAAATCATTTTCCTTATTACCGAGCGAAAAGACATTCACACTATTGTGGAAAAGATCCGGGAATTCAATCCGAATGCATTCTATTCAGTGGAAGATGTGCGTTTTGTAAGCAGCGCGGTCACTCCAAACCGCCTACCCGCCCCTAGAAGATGGACCCATTTCCACTCCAGAATGCGGAAAAAAGTATAACGTCGTCTTATTTGAAATATAAAAAGAACCGTTAAATTTCCAGGATATAAAAATAATTTACTGAAAAAGTTGACGGATCAAATCGGACATCTTAATGAATCCTGTCACAAATATGAACGGAAAAATAAATAAGATGTATGTTGTTGATATTTTGTGGTTTATGCGGATGACAAGGCGTAAATAAGGAGGTCAAAGTCATGAACGTGAAACCCTTGCACGATCGAATTCTCGTGAAACGAGTTGAAGAAAAAGAAGTGGTTAAGGGGGGGATTATCATCCCCGATACGGCAAAAGAAAAGCCGATGGAAGGGGAGGTTGTAGCTACCGGTCCCGGCAAGATGCTGGAGGACGGGAAAAGATCCAAGATGGACATTAAAAAGGGGGATCGGATTCTCTTCGGCAAGTATTCCGGAACCGATATCAAAATTGAAGACGAGGAATATGTCATAATGCGGGAAGATGACGTTCTTGCGGTTATTGCAAAATAGCCGAAAGAAATTCCCCGTTAAAATGTGAAACAAGCCTAACAATTATAAGGAGCTGGTGCTAATGGCCGCAAAAAAGATTATTTATGGCGAGAAATCGCGTCAGGCATTGGTTCAGGGTGTCAATCAGCTTGCCAATGCGGTGAAAATTACATTGGGACCCAAAGGGCGCAATGTAGTTTTGGACAAGAAGTTCGGTTCTCCGATAATTACCAAGGATGGAGTTACGGTTGCCAAGGAGATCGAACTGAAAGAGGGCGTTGAAAATATGGGTGCCCAGATGGTTCGGGAGGTGGCCTCTAAAACCTCCGACATCGCAGGAGACGGCACTACGACAGCGACCGTTTTGGCTCAATCTATATTCCGCGGAGGGATTAAGAACGTCGCCGCAGGCGCCAATCCCATGGCTTTGAAGCGTGGAATTGAAAAAGCCGTTGAAACAGCGGTGGCTGAACTCAAAAAACTCAGCAAGCCTGTAACGGGGGATATGATCTCCCAAGTCGGCGCCGTCTCGGCCAACAACGACAAGACGATCGGCGACATAATCGCAGAGGCCATGAAGAAGGTCGGCAAAGACGGCGTCATCACGGTCGAGGAGGCAAAATCTATTGAGACTTCCCTGGAAGTGGTTGAAGGGCTGCAGTTCGATCGAGGGTACATTTCACCATATTTTGTGACCGACGCCGAACGAATGGAAACCTCTTTCGAGAATGCTCTGATTTTGCTGCATGAAAAAAAGATCAGTTCGATGAAGGATCTGTTGCCTTTACTGGAGCAGGTGGCAAAGAGCGGCAGTCCTTTACTGATCATAGCGGAAGATGTCGACGGAGAAGCCCTCGCAACGCTGGTGGTCAACAAGCTTCGCGGCACGCTTAAAGTTGCCGCAGTGAAGGCTCCGGGTTTTGGAGATCGGCGGAAAGCGATGATGGAAGATATTGCCATTCTTACCGGTGGTAAGATGATATCGGAAGACCTGGGAATCAAACTGGAAAATATCCAGATGGCGGACCTGGGCCGAGCTAAAAAGGTGACAATCGATAAGGACGATACGACCATTATTGAAGGCGCCGGCAAGCATTCCGACATTGAAGGCCGCGTCAAACAATTGCGGATTCAAATTGATGAGACGAGTTCGGACTATGATCGCGAAAAACTGCAGGAAAGGCTTGCGAAACTGGTCGGAGGTGTCGCAGTGATAAAAGTTGGAGCCGCCACAGAAACGGAAATGAAAGAAAAAAAGGCTCGAGTTGAGGACGCCATGCATGCTACAAGGGCTGCGGTCGAGGAGGGTATCGTGCCGGGCGGGGGTGTGGCATTCATCCGCTGCCTGCCGGCTTTGGAAAAATTAAAACTGGAGGACGATGAAGCCGTAGGATGTGGAATCGTGAAACGAGCCATGGAAGAGCCTCTTCGCCAGATAGCGGTCAATGCCGGCTATGAAGGCGCCGTGGTTGCGGACAAGGTGCAGGCAAGTAAAGAAACCAATTATGGATTCAACGCATTGACTGATGAATACGGCGATCTGGTTGAAGCCGGCGTTATCGATCCAACCAAGGTAGCTCGTACAGCATTGCAAAATGCTGCCTCGGTTGCGGCTTTATTGCTTACAACTGAAGCGCTGGTCAGTGAAATCAAGGAGGAAGTGAAAGCTCCATCCATGCCTGATTCAGATATGTACTAACACACCTTGAAGACGAGGCGTGAAACCTGCGCCTCGTCTTCTCAAACGTTTTCAATAGAACATGCACGCATATTAAATTGATATGGGCGAAAACCAAGCGAGTTATCACAGACGCTGATACTTTGGGTCGACTCCTGAGGGGAATTGTAGTACGTCGAAGCGATTCTGCGCTGGGAAGAAGGAATCCATAAAGCTCCTGAATATACGACCGGTGATTTCGGATATGGCCGTCTGATTCTCCACTTACCGGGGCAGCACATCGTACTAAAGCAAAGATTGCAGATCGGGCACCTTACTCCATTAAATCATTGCCGAAAATAAAGTTGCAATACTCAGGAAACTGAAGAATCCCACGACATCCGTTACCGTGGTCAGCACGATGGAGGATGATTGCGCCGGATCCTGCTTCAAGGCTGTAAGCAGCATGGGTATGACCGCTCCGGAAAGCCCGGCAGCCACCATAGAAATAATCATGGAGATCAGTATGACCAGAGACAGCCCTAGAGAACGGCTCCAGACAAAAACGGCGGTCGAAGTCATTATCGCTATAGCAATTCCATTGAGCAGACCTGACGTCAGTTCCTTAAAACAAATCCTCAATCCCTGCGACAGTCTTACTTCCCTGAGTGCCAGTCCACGCATGGTGACCGCGAGAGCTTGAGCTCCGGTATTGCCGGACTGACCGGCCACGACCGGAAGAAGCACCGCCAGAGCGGTGAATTTGGCGATGGTCGATTCGAAAATCCCGACCACGGCAGCGGCCAAAAAGGCAGTAGCGAGATTGACGGCCAGCCATGGAAGCCGCTTACGTACTGCGAACAGGGCTGGAGAAAGCGCTCGCTCTTCCTTACCGGCACCCACCATGGATTGAATGTCTGCGCTGGTAGTCTCCTGAGCCGCCTGAATCAATGAATCGCGCCAAATAACACCCAACAGGCGTTGATTCAAATCAACGACCACCACCGAGGCATTTTCCGACTGAGCGATGGAATCCATTACTTCGTTGCTGCTTGACACCCCCAGGACAGCCACGGGCGAAGGCCCCTTGATTTCTTCCAGGCGTTGTTCGAAGGGAGCAACCGCAAGACTATGCAATGGAACCGCACCGCAGAGCACTCCGTACTCATCCACCAGAAACACATCCTTGCCGACTTTATGATAGAACGTGCGTATCTCCTTGAGGGCATCGCCCGTTTTCGTGCCAGGATGAAATGCCAGTACCACAGGGTCCATCATGGATCCCGCAGTATCTTCCGGATAGCTGGATAGCTCCACGATTTCATCGGCTGTTTTTTTGTCCATGTGCGCGAGCAGCTCGCGTTGCAGGTGCCGGTCTAAACGGGCAATCAGGGCTGCAGCCCTTGAAGAGTCTAGATTGGCAAGAATTCCACCTCCCATTTCAGGTGGAATCTGCTCAAGCAACCGTTGCACCTTCACTGGAGTCAGTTTGGCAATAACCGAGGCGGCGGCTGTAACGGGGAGAGATGCAAGAAAAGCGGAGGCTTCCTCTTCCGGAACGTCTTCCATCTCAGAGGCAGCGATTCCCGGGGCATGTTCGATAAGGCGCCGGGCCATGTTCTCAACGGTGTCGTTTGTTCTCACCGCATCCATGCTTATCCGTCCTTTCGTTTGTTTTCAAGCCGG
>Ga0209536_100014496_pt1 | contig 11315 bp, 13 predicted proteins | sample DeeMarSeWOR28_12_FD_187461 | JGI IMG/M metagenome (GOLD analysis project Ga0209536, IMG submission 187461) | Marine sediment microbial communities from White Oak River estuary, North Carolina - WOR-2-8_12 (SPAdes) (version 2) | ecosystem: Environmental > Aquatic > Marine > Intertidal zone >... | reverse complement strand
TAAATTCGAAATTCCCAAAGAACTCGACTGGGACCTTTGGCTAGGCCCGGCTGAAATGATGGATTATCATCCGGCCTATCTGCCCTTTAACTGGCGTGGCTGGTGGAAATTTGGTACGGGAGCTTTAGGCGATATGGGATGCCACATCATGGATCCGGTATTCCGGATATTCCCCATCGATTTTCCAACCGAAGTGGAATGCAGCGTGACCACAAACTGGTCCGGATTTTTCGAGGTTGCCAATTATGCAGACAGCTGTCCGGCATCTTCGATTATTCATCTCACCTTTCCCCGGACAGATGGTAAGGGAGATTTGAAATTGACCTGGATGGATGGAGGATTGCGACCGGAAACACCGGAAGAAGTATTACCTATAGATAATCTAGGTGATATGAGTAACGGCGTAATCTTTGAAGGTACCAAAGGAAAGTTATTAGGCAATTACTCCAAAGAACCCATGCTCCTGCCGACGAGTAGAAATGCAGAAGTAGCATCCGTTCCCAAGACACTCCAACGAGTGCCTGAGGGTCATTACGTAGATTGGGTTAACGCCTGCATTGCCGGGTATGGCAACCATGAAGTCAGTTCGCCTTTTGACTATGCCGGGCCATTTACCGAGGCAGTGATCATGGGTAACCTGGCCATCCGAAGCTACCAGCTGCAAAAAGGAAAGGATAATTATCCCGGAAGAAAAAAGCTGTATTGGGATGCTAAAAATATGAAGATCACCAACTTTGACGATGCCAATGCATTCGTGATGCGCAAGTACCGTCAAGGCTGGGAGATATAATACAAATAAATGCTATTGGGTTTTTCGAATGTTAGAGTTCATTTAGAAAAAGGCAAATGAGAAATCTTGTATCAGTCATAATTATCTTGCTTCTTATATCAATTTTAAGTGGATGTAAAAATCATGTTAGTCACCAAAAAGGGAATATTGAAAGTGACCCTCTTGAAACTATGATTGCTGACATATGGAATAATTCAACGTTCAAAAATGAAATTTCATTTCAAATTTTCAAAATTGCAATGAAAGGTTATTACCATTTAGACGGTTTTAAAAGTGGTAAAATATCAATAATTGATTATTCAAAACCTTCAACGGATAAAAGACTGTTCGTTATAGATTTAAATTTAAAAAATCTAGTTTTTCATACTTATGTTGCCCATGGGAAAAATACTGGAGAGAATAATGCAAATAAATTCTCTAATAAGCCAAATTCAAATATGAGTAGCTTGGGTTTTTATAAAACAGCTGAAACTTATTACGGGAAGAATGGATATTCTTTAAGATTGGATGGACTTGAAAAAGGAATAAATAATAAAGCTAGAGATAGATCAATAGTAATGCATGGTGCAAATTATGTTAGTAAGAATTTCATTGATAAATATGGAAAACTTGGTAGAAGTTTGGGATGCCCTGCACTTCCTGTAAATGAAGCAGAAGCAATAATTAATTCAATTGCAAATGGATATTGTTTATTCATTTATGGAAAGGATAAAACCTATTCAAGAACATCAAAAATTAAATAAAATAACGGACGCTAATAATGGCGAGTATTCATAGGATTTTATCACAAATATCATATTTGGTCCGATTCCGCTGCTGCGTGGGATTAAAACGCCCGCCTGACCGTGCGGGCAGGTAGCCAACGCTTAGGATCATCTTTATCTGGAAAAATGACAATGCATTTGAAGTTGAAATTGTTGATTAGCATTAAGAATTAAACTATGGAAAGACTTAGTAATATACATCCAGGCGAAATATTAAAAGAGGAATTTCTAATTCCACTCAACATATCAGCATATAGACACTCAAAGGAAACTTTTATTTCTCAAACACGAATAAGTGAAATAATAAAAAAGAAGAGGAGAATTACCGCTGATACTGCTGTTAGGTTTTCTAAATTTTTTGGAACCTGTCCAAAATTTTGGCCAGGACTCCAGGACGACTTTGATTTGGAAGAAGAAAAACACAAAAAAAAGACAGAGCTAGAGACCATATCGTCTTTCAATAATCATGCAGCATAACAATGGCGAGCATCCATAGAGAGGTTCCAGAGATACAAATTTGAATTATGAAATATTATTTTACTGTCCTACTGGCAATCCTGTTCGTTACAAAAGCTTGCAATTTTTCAAAAAAGAGCAACCCAAACAATGATATAACCATTGCAGCGTATTATTTTCCAAATTATCACCCGGATAAGAGAAATGAGAAAGTTCACGGTAAGGGATGGACAGAATGGGAATTGGTAAAGAACGCAAAGCCTCGTTTCGATGGGCATCATCAGCCTAACGTCCCGTTGTGGGGGTATACGGACGAATCAGATCCCTTACAGATGTCACAAAAAATCGAAGCCGCTGTGTCACACGGAATTGATGTTTTCATTTTCGATTGGTACTATTATAACGATGGGGTATTCCTGGAGCAAGGATTGGAAAGCGGTTTTATGAAAGCTGTAAATAGAAAAGAGATGGAGTTCTCGCTTATGTGGGCAAACCATGACTGGATTGATATTCATCCTGTCAAGTTAGATGAAAAAGGCGAAATGTATGCACCATTGCTATATGCTGGAACGTTAACGTTGGAAGCCTGGGATAAAATGACTGACTATGTGATCGATAAGTATTTCAAAAATGAATCGTACTGGTTGATTGATGGGTGTCCATATTTTTCTATTTACGATATCACACGATTCATTGAAAATTTTGGTTCAGTAGAGGAGACTATTAAAGGAATTGAAGGATTTAAGAAAAAAGTTGTGGCTGCCGGATTTGAAGGGCTGCACCTTAACGCCGTTGTGTGGGGCAATACCATATTGCCTTCAGAAGAAAAAATTGCCAATGTCGAGGATTTATGTGCAAAAATGGGATTTTCATCGACCACATCATATGTCTGGATACACCATGTATATTTAAACCAATACCCAGAAACACCCTATAAATATGTAGAGAATGAATACTTTAAGTATGCCAATAAAATCCTTGAAAAAACAAGTATTCCATATTATCCAAATGTAACCATGGGATGGGATGCCTCACCCCGTTGTGCAAAAAATGCGGAATTTAAGAATTATGGATACCCATGCATGTCCAGAATTTCTGAAAATACACCGGGAGCCTTTAGAGGAGCATTATTTAGAATGAAGGAATTTCTGGAAAAGAATCCGAAGGCAAACAACATCTTTAATATAAATTGTTGGAATGAATGGACAGAAGGCAGTTACCTGGAACCTGATACAGTGAATGGTTTTGAATACTTGAAAGCAATAAAGGAGGCTTTCTGCGAAAATAAATAGCATTTGGCAGAACTTTTAAATTAAAAAGAAATGGCCCAATTTACTCCATCCCTTGTTATTGTTCAAAAAGGATTATTACGCATACCTATATGTTGTAAAACAAAGGGCAGTGAAAATGCAGCACAATCAACTACTATTCTTATACTACACAAATCATCAACCAAAATAATATAACACTATTTGTTAAAAAGATGAAAACTATAATTAAGTGTCATGTCTATATTTTATTAGTTCCTTTGTTGAATTTCATTGTACCAGGTTGTTCCCTATCGCTTGGAGACAGGGTAAAAACTTATGAGGAAGCCCATAACAACCATGATATAGATAAGACAATGTCGTTATATGCAAATGATATCACATTTGAGATTGTTGGCTCCTGGATGAAATCCGGGAAGGAACAGGTACGGGGGCTTGCTGAATGGGATGCAGCTACCAATAGTCAAATGTTTATTTCCGAAATATATGTAAGTGGAGATACGGTAACCTTCAAACTCAAAGAAGGAAACGACTGGTTTGCTCTCATTGGTATAGACTTTATGTATTATGAACCGTGCAGTATGATATTCTCCGATGGATTGATAAAAGAACTAAAAGCAGAGGTATCTGAAGAAAGCAGGAAGGCGTTCCAGGAAGTATGGCCGCCAATTTATCAATGGTTGTCCGAAGAGAGAAGTGAGGAATTATCCCCGTTGATATTCGAAAGAGAATTTGTGTATAATGCAGCAAATGCAAAAACGTGGCTATCCCTATTGAAAGAATATCGGCAAAAAGCCAATGAATAATGAAACAGACGTATGTGAACATTACATTTCAGTAAAAAATTTACATACTTCAAGTACAATATAGATTGGTAAAATTCATTTTCGTATCAAACCCGGTGCAACCTAATGGATTGACACAACCTTCCTGATTTACCATACTGCAAACTATCCTCTATGACAATGCAATACATTGCCTGATAGGATACCCTATCATCACTTTTTTTGCATGCCAAATAAATAATAGGCAGGCAGACCGGCAAGAATAGTCAGAATGGCAATCGAAGATTCCATGGGCCGTTCAAGGAAGGAAAGAAAAAGCATCATGATTCCTGCAACAATATAAAGTATTGGTGTTAGTGGATATCCAGGTAATCTCAGCTTGTTCAGTTTTTCTCTTCTCAATTTAAAGATCCCAAATACGGTGATGATCGGGAAAATACCCAGGGAAAATCCCATATAGGTGAGGATCTGGTCAAAGGTCCCGGAGAGTATGATGATCACACTAATGATCCCCTGGAATATGATGGAATAGGCAGGAACCTGATATTTTGGATGTACTTTGGAGGCAAACTTAAAAAAATGACCATCTGCAGCCATCGCAAAATATACCCTGGGCCCTAAAATGATAAACGCACTTATGGATGAGAACAAGGCAAAAGCCACTAAAAGTGAAAAAAAAGATTCGTAATCTGGGCCAAACAATTTGCCAATCGCCAATCCTCCGATGGCAATCACACCTTCCATTTCTTTTGGCGGCACAGCATAGATGTATAACAAATTGATCAGGAGGTATAGCAGGGACACAATCCCGGTGCCAACCAGCAGGGACAAAGGTATGTTCCGTTCGGGCCTTTTAATTTCAGAACCAATGTAAACAGATGCATTCCAGCCACTAAACGCAAACATAATCCACATCAATGATAAACCCATTGTTTTCCAGCTTACCGGAATTTCTTTAACCTCTTTCGAAATGGATAGATTCCCCAGATCTCCACTCCCCAGAAAAAAACCAAACAAGACGAGCCCCACCACAAGCAACACTTTCAGGAACGTCAGGTAATTTTGAACTTTAGCCCCAAATTCCACACCTCTCAGGTGGACCATAGTAAAGATGACGATGATCAAAATGGAATATATTTTTTTCATGCCCTCCGGACCGATCCATGAAAACTCGAAAATGACAGGAACCGCCCGGTATAAATATTCACTAAAACCAATGGATGATGCCGCAATAGGTGCAGAGAATCCAACTACAAACGATACCCATCCACTCAAAAAACCAAGTTTATGACTGAATAATTTGGAGAGAAACGCGTATTCACCACCTGCTTTTGGTATGGAGGCGCCAATCTCACCATAACACAATGCGCCAGCCAGGGCAATAATTCCTCCTATCAACCACAACAACAGCATGAGCATTGGATCCTTGAGATCCGCCATCAGCAATCCTGACGTAGTAAAAATGCCAGCACCGATCATATTGGCAATGACAATATTCGTGATGGGGAACAGGCCTAGCCTCCGGTTCAAAAATTCTCTGGTATTTTCCTCCAAAAATTTCTATTGAGATTTTTTATAACTAATTGAGATACCAGAACTACTCGCATGATTTATCGTTGTGGTATAATTGGGCAATTTCTGAACATATTTTACAAATTCACCTGCACCTCCATAGGTATTGCTTACATTGTGAGCCGTAAAGCATCCGCCTACCTTTAGCTTGGGATCCACATCTTTGAAATACTGGGTATACCAGCCTTTGTCTGCATCTGAAAATATAAAATCAAAAGGCCCCTGGATTTCTTTGACTAATTTGTGTGCATCTGCCAGATGAGCTTCAACAAATTCCGAAAGCCCCGCTTTTCTTATATTTTCCACAGCTGTTTTATGCCTGCCTTCATCGATCTCGATGGTAACTACCTTACCCCCTGTTTTACTCATGGCCCAGGCCATCCATATCGTGGAATGTCCCGTGGAAGTGCCAATTTCCAGCCCAGATGTATATTTATTTTTGATAATTAGATCATAAAGTACCTGACCATCCTGGTAAGGAATATTCCAATACCTCCAGTCATTCTTTTTATCACTTAAAAATGCCCTTACCTGTTTATCAATCTCAGCCTGACGATCGGATTGTTGGGCAAACACGCCGGGAGCTACTAACAAAATAAGTAAAACGGAAGTATAAATTTTTATCAAGCGATTCATGATGAAATTGTGTTTGTGTTGATTAATAAAGAATACAATAAGTCTTTCTATATGGAGTCAGTACTTAAAATACATTTATTATATTTTTTAAATAGATTGAATAAAAACGGCAATCAGGGTCTAAATATTATCGGAAGGCCATACACCGAACTCACAATCTTTCCTTTTTGCATGCCCGGATCCCACTTTGGCATGTTTTTGATTAAACGCAGGGCTTCCTTATCGCAGTTTTCATTAATCCCTTTTACCACCCGGGCATCCCGGATCGCGCCTTCTTTTGTCACCACAAAAGCGATATATACATTACCGCGGGCAACATCTTCCGGATATTTTATATTTTCATTGATATACTTAAACAGGGCATCCTTACCGCCAACAAATTCAGGCGGCACTTCGGTTTTGCGATAAATTGTTTCTCCGTCCGCATCAACCCAGGAATTCGTCTGAGAAGATCCCTCCAGTTCTTCAGCAAATGCATCTTCGGCCCAGGTGTTACTGAGTTCACCTTTGTCCTCTTCATCCACCCATGTGCTGCTTAGATTCCCAGCTTCAGATTCGTCAATCCAATCATTTTCTGTCCCTGCCTTTTCTTCTGTAGTGGAAGATTCTTTCAGCTGCTCAACTTTTTGATCTGCACGTTCCTCTGATCCTTTCTTTTTTGAAGATTCGCAGGAAAAAAACAGGAATGCAACGATCAAGGTATAGCTACTGAAATAGTAAAGTGATTTGCTCATCTGTGTAAACGTTAGATTAAAAACAAAATAAAATTAACCATTTACTTTGACTTCGCAGGCTGATAAATCAAATTTTTCGGGAATTACATCAAATAATCCGCCATTTGAACATATAATAGGTTATCTTCGGGCGATTAAAAATTGGTTCAAAATTCGGAAAAATCAATGTTGAAAAAACTCGGCCTGGGTGTACTGGCATTAGCCATAATCATGCTGCTCTTCTTGTTGGTTTCCTTAGCTCCTATTGATGAAACGCCATTGGATCGGTTGGACGAAGTAGAAGCAACATATTCCAAACTGGATAGCCTTACATTTCAACGCAACCAGGGAGATGGAGTATTGCGCGCAGGGTGGTCTACGATTAACATCACGCCTCAAATCCCTATCCATATGGCCGGATATGGCCCCAGAGGTCCATACCAATCCGTGATGGATTCACTTTATGCCAAGGTTTTTGTTTTAAGCAATGGCACAATACAAGCAGCAATCATAAGTGTTGATCTGCTCATGTTCCCAAGGTCTGTAAAATACTTAGTATATCATGAATTAGAAAAATATGGCTATACAAAAAACAATATATTCCTTGCAGCCACGCATACACACAATGGATTTGGGAATTGGGACAAGTCAATGGCTGGAGAATTCCTGTTTGGGAAATTTGATGATGAGAACGTGCACTACCTGACCAATCAAATTGTCAGCGGTGTATTACAGGCTAAAAACCGTATGTCTACTGTTGACATCGGATTCCGGAAAATTGATGCGCGAGAATTGGTGATCAATCGTTTAGCTGGTGATAATGGTACCGTAGATCCATATATCCGTGTCGTTTCATTTAAACAGGAAAAAGGAAATAAAGCACTACTCATCTCCTATTCTGGCCATGCAGTAAATCTGGACGCTGATATCTGGATATTGAGCCGTGACTATCCGGGCGTAGTTGTCGATGCATTGGAGCAAAAAGACAGCATAGATTTCGTGATGTTTACCGCAGGAATGGTCGGAAGTCATAACATTAAACTGGATATACGCAAAGGGCCTGAACGTATAAAAGTAACAGGTGATTTACTAAGCCATAAAATCATCGCTGTCCAGGATTCTTTCACATATGGAAATAAAACTCAATTAGCCGGCGTGGATGTGGAAATTAATTTACCCCCATCACAACTACGGATCACAAGGCACCTAAGGCTACGTGACTGGGTATTTCGTGCATTGATGGGACCGCTTCAGGCCAATATTAAAGTACTGGAAATTGGTGATATCTTATTAATCGGCATGCCCTGTGATTATTCCGGTGAATTATCCGTGAACAATCAGATGGATCAATTTGCAGCAGCTCATGGGAAAAAGCTCTTTATCACCAGCTTTAATGGAAATTATGTGGGCTATATCACGGAAGACAACCATTACTACACCTGCGATCACGACGAGGTAAAGGTGTTGAATTGGGTAGGGCCAAACAAAGGGATGTATTTTACGGAGATCATTAAGAAAATAATTTCCCGCTCAGATTCATGATTGTTTATTAAGCATATCAGGATATTCTTCCTGGGTGGAAACCGGAATACTCACAAAATTAACCTGGCATATTGTAATAAAATCGCTCGTGTATAATTTGGCCATCCTCCCAATGCTGCACGGCGACTTCTTCCAGTTTCATCCTGTTCCCGTCCTGGAAGGTGACTTCCGTCCACGATTCAGCCATGGTTATCCCCTCTTGCTCATTGGAGGTAATAGCAGTCACGTCACCACCATGTGTTTCCTTAATCGTAGATATCCATTGTTTGGCAAATTCACGGCTTTCAGCTTTGCCTTTCCTTACCTCTCCCGTGGCTTCCACCATCACGACATTTTCGTGATAATACTTTTCAAATGCTTCCATCAGCTGCCCTTTACCGACCATGGCGTACATGTCTTTGGCTTGTTGTAAATAGCTCATTGTTATTGGTTTTTGAATTGAAAATATGGCACTTATTTGGTCCGATAAATTGAAATTTATCTGTATTGAATTATGTCGTTTCAACGACCAAATCTGATTATGTATCTGAAATAACGAAATCCGGGGGATATGAACGGTTTATGTGAAACCATTTTCCACCTCGATAAACAACTTTACGATTTTAACTCAACCATTCTTATAAAATTTTGCCCCATGGTTTAGTCAACACATCCTGTTTAATATTCAGCATAATTAATTTAAATGTCTTACTGGATTTCATTAATACGTTGCCAACCATTCCATTAACAAAATAAAAGTTCCCAAAATAAGAACTTATTCTTATATTTGAACGTACAATTAAATCTGAATGAAAAGAATACTGGCAAAAAGCACTTTGAGGACATTTTGGGAAAAGTATCCAGATTCTGAGCAGTATTTAAAAACATGGTATGATACGGCCATGCATACTGAATGGAAAAATCCTATTGATGTTAAAGAAACATATGCAAACGCAAGTATTCTTAAAGACAGCAGGATTGTTTTTAATATTAAGGGTAACTCTTATAGACTTGTTGTAAAATTTAATTTTGAAAAACAATGGTTATTTATAAGGTTTATTGGCACTCATTCAGACTACGACAAAATAGATGCTAACATTATTTAACGAAAGAAAGATGGATATTAAATTAATAAAGACTGAGGAAGATTTTAAAAAAACATTGGAGAGGATGGAAGAAATCTTTGATGCTCCAATTGGGACAATAGAAAGTGATGAAGCAGATATACTAGCTTTGTTAATTGACGAGTATGAGAAGAAAAACTTTCCGATTGATGCACCAGACCCCATAGAAGCTATAAAAATTAGAATGGAAGAAATGAATCTAAAACAAGTGGATTTAATACCAGAGATAGGTGGAAAAAGTAGGGTATCTGAGATTTTAAATAAGAAGAGGAAATTGACAGTAGATATGATTAGAAAATTAGCTAACAGATTACAATTATCTGCTGAACTACTAATAAGAGATTACCAGATAGTTGGATAAAAAACGGTTGGCAATAATGGCGAGCATCAATAGGGTTTTATCGCAATTATCATGCGCAGTTCCGGTCTGGTGCCCCGGGGGATTAAAACGCTCCCAACACGCACTGCTGCTTACGGCAGCTGGGCCACCGCAGCGATTTAATCCCTACACATGCTAGCCGGACCGTGAACAAGAAGCTCAATCAAGACCTGAGTTTATGCATATCAAAGGCCAATGTTAAATTTTTATAGCCGGGATCAATTAATTTTAGATTATTGCTAAGTTTTTTTATTTTTAGCGCCCGTATTTGGAATAATGGAGCTGGCAGTCAAAATTTATAAATGCTTAACTAACGGATCAGGATCTCATGAACTCCTTGATCTCATTAATGGCATTAAAGACAAAAATATTCTTGCCAGCTTGAATGAGTTTTTTATGCAACATTACAATAAAACTCCACACGAATTCATCGGTGAAAAATTTGATATCGAAGAAGTGTACGCCATATCGAGCACATTGAAATATATCAGGGAACCAAACTATGAAAATAGAAGGACCAGAAACAGATTTTATGAACAAATCGGGTATGCTCTTCCCAGCTGATTTATCCTACGGTTAATTTTCCAGCCTAATCATTCATTAGAAGCTTCAATCGCCTGATCAATATCCGCGATAATATCATCGATATGCTCCAATCCTACTGATACCCTGATCAGGCCATCCGTAATACCAACCGTTACGCGTTCTTCCGGAGTCAGCTTGGAATGCGTCGTCGATGCGGGATGTGTCGCTATGCTGCGTGTATCACCTAAATTTGCTGAAAACGAGATCATCTTCAAACTGTTCAGAAATCTCCGCCCCCTGTCGATACCTCCGTTCAGTTCGAAGGATACCATACCACCGCCGAGTTTCATCTGTTTTTTTGCAATGGCATAATTTGGGTGGGATGGAAGAAATGGATACCTTACAGAGAGCACTTCCTGGCGGTTTTCCAGATGTTTGGCAAGATTGAGTGCATTCTCACAATGTTTCTCCATCCGGACGGCCAGCGTTTCCAGGCTTTTTGACAAGATCCAGCTATTAAATGGTGACATCGCTGGGCCGGTATGCCGGGCAAAAAACCGCACTTTTTCAATGCATTTCTTCGTCCCCAAAACGGCTCCACCAATTACGCGACCCTGCCCGTCAATAAATTTCGTGGCAGAATGTGTGACCAGGTCTGCGCCAAATTTCGCAGGATTTTGCAGGTAAGGTGTAGCAAAGCAATTATCTACATTGAACAGAAGTCCATGTTTTTTTGCTATCTTCCCAATGTGCTCAAGATCGATGATATCCAAGCCGGGGTT
>Ga0209536_100014495_pt1 | contig 11315 bp, 9 predicted proteins | sample DeeMarSeWOR28_12_FD_187461 | JGI IMG/M metagenome (GOLD analysis project Ga0209536, IMG submission 187461) | Marine sediment microbial communities from White Oak River estuary, North Carolina - WOR-2-8_12 (SPAdes) (version 2) | ecosystem: Environmental > Aquatic > Marine > Intertidal zone >... | reverse complement strand
ATTCTGCTGGTCACCCCCAGAGCCGTTGTCAGACATTGACGGCTTGCGGCCGACGCCCATCTTGGCTGGGTAGCGCCAAGATTGGTACACATCGAGCATAATGCGTGGGTGAGAGAGCAAGCGCGGAATGATGGGAAGCAGCAATTGCACAGCGCGACGGCGCTTCAGGTCGCGGAACAATCGGCTGGTGCTGGTGCTCAAGATTCCCACACCAGCGACCACCTCACCATCTAAAGCGACCACGCCGAATCCCCATTCCGAATGGCAAATCTCTTTGTATAGCGTGGTCAGAAACGGCTTGCCCAGTTTGGTAAGTAGGGTGTCCGGCTGGCCTTCGATGTGAATCTCGGCTGCCTGGCCTGCGTGATATGGCTCCAGAAGCTTGTATTCCATGAGGCAATTCCTCCCGGTGGCATCATTGATTTCAAGCGGTGTGCGGATGTCGTCCCTGCCCTGCTGCTCACCGGTTTCTTAGACTCGGCAAGTATACATTCCCAATCGTTCTCTCGCAAATCGTTTGGCGTATCCCAACCCTCAGCCAACCGGCAATTTGCTTGTGAGAGTGGTGCCAGGACTCCAATCGGTGCGAACTGTCGGCCCGAGGTGATCCCCAGGTGATGTACTCGTGCGTGGATAGGGTGGTGGGTCGTTCAAGCAGCAAAGGGGTTGCAGCTGTTCAAAATCCCAGGTCGGACAGAGCACGCGAGAAGTTGGCGAAGGCCGGACGTTGATGGAAGTAGACCAGGTGAGCCAAACAGCGACAGTCAGATGCCCCGAAGTTGGCCACCGGCACGCGCGCACTGGGAATGGCTCGCAGTGCCGAGGCCCATACACATTCTTTGCGCTTATTCTCCTCGGCCCACCAGATTTCGACCAGTTCTGCGTGGGCCAGCAGATAATCAATATGCCAGTTATAGCTCTTGTTACGACGATTGTGGTAGGCAAGACGGGCTGCCAAGCCGCCTTGGCCCAGGGCGCTCCCTGCGTAGGCATACCAGCCCGCCACGAATTCAAAGGTTCCTAACTTGCCGACGGTAATTGTTGCGGCTTGAGCCAGGTGCATGATTAGCACGTAGCTTCCAGGTTCTGAGGGGGCCAGATCGCCGATAGTCAAGTCCTGTCGATCTTCAAGGGGTTCCACAACTCACCGCCTGGCAGTCAAATTCACTGGTCAGTTCCTCATCGGGTCTGCATAGTACTTGTCTATGAGATCTTGGCTGTCGCTGGGCAGAGTAGTTCCACCACAAATTGGGGACCTTCTCCAGGGACAGGCTGGGGTGCACCCCGATGCGTTGGTTACAAGTTTACCATAGATCGGGTCTGAAGACAATGCCAGCTAATATCGAGGCTGTATCCGAAATGGGTGAAAATCTTGTCAAACGCCAGATTTTGTAGTACAATGCTGATAGTGATCGAAGTCCGTGTGCGGTCTTGTTTTCGCCAGAAGGCGATTACAGTCCAACCATAAACAATCTATACAGCAGGAGGGAAAATCGTATGACGCACATTATCGTAAGCTTATGTACGCGCCAGGGTGACTGTGTGGAGGTCTGCCCAGTAGATTGCATCGTTCCAGGTCCCAAGGATCAACCAGACTGGGCTGCGTATTTCTACATTGATCCCGAAACCTGCATTGATTGTGGCGCCTGTATCCCCGTCTGCCCGCCAGAGGCCATCTTCCCTGAGGAAGACGTGCCGGCTGAGTATGAGGCCGACATCAAGATGAACTACGATTACTTCGAGAGCGGACCGGGCTATTGGGACTTCGATCTGGAAGAGGAAAGGAACCCAGATAGAGGTTAGACTTCCTGCCAGGCAGGCGAGTCAGCCATGCTTTCATATGCAGGTGGGAATCAATTTCTTCTCGAGCACAAGCCATGTAGTGATTCGGCGGGTGGCGTCACGTTTAACGGCGCCCCCGTCTTTTTAACCCAGCCCTGATTCTTCAAGCCCCCCGTCCCTGAGTCTGAGGAGGTATGTTCAACTTGACGGAGACCGAGTCAAAACGGGTGATGGTCATTATGGCACATCCGGATGATCCCGAGTTCTTCACGGGAGGCACGATTGCACTCTGGGCACGGGGAGGGGCTGAAGTTATTTATCTTATTCTTACTAACGGCAACAAGGGCAGCCAAGACCCCGAGATGACCCCGGAACGGCTGACCAAACTGCGTCAGGACGAGCAGAGAACCGCTGCCAGCCTGTTGGGGGTGAAGACAATTATCTTTCTTGACGAGCCGGATGGCGAGCTGCAAGCGACACTCCAGTTGCGGCAGCGGGTGGTGAAAGAGATTCGTCGCCACCGGCCCGATATCGTCATTTGCCCCGATCCATCTACTTACTATTTTGGTGACACCTACGTCAATCATCCGGACCATCGGGCGGCAGGCCAGGTGGCATTGGAGGCCATCTTCCCGGCAGCTCGCAACCCGATGTATCACCCCGAGCTTTTGGGCGAGGGGCTGCTGCCCTACGCGGTTCACGAGATATATCTGACCGGAACGGCGCAGCCAAATCGCTGGGTCGATGTCACGGACGTGATGGATGTTAAGGTCCAGGCCATCCGATCCCACGCCAGCCAGTTGCCCGACCCCGAGGATAGCATAGAACGAGTGCGCCAGCGGGCTGCGGCGGTTGATGAATACGGGCGACGGGTGTACCGAGAGGCCTATCGTTACTTGGCGATCCGCTGACGGGCCTGTAGCGAGCTTTTGGTAGGGCGGCATCCCTATGCCGCAACTAACCCATTCACATGGAGGTGGATATCGTGCAACAGCCCGACTTGACCGATCAATTTGTGGAGTTGATACGTCTGGCGTCGACGGACTTGCAAGCTGATGTAGAAGACAGCTTGCGCGCCGCCCGGGACAGGGAGGAGGAAGGCTCGGCAGCGCAAGGTGCTCTCGACACGATCCTGGAGAACATCCGCCTCGCCCGGCAGAATTCAACACCCATTTGCCAGGATACCGGTACCCCTATCTTCTACATACATTACCCGGCTGGCTGGTCCACGCTTAAGATGCGGCATCAAATCCGTGAAGCAACGGCCACGGCGACTGCCAGGTCCTACCTGCGACCCAATGCCGTGGACTCGCTGACTGGACGCAACAGTGGGGACAATCTTGGCGACGACTTTCCCTCATTTCATTTCCACGAGTGGGAAGAGCCTTATTTGAAGGTCGACCTAATGCTCAAGGGGGGAGGCTGCGAGAATGTCGGTGCTCAGTACAAATTGCCCAATGTTACATTGCAGGCTGGCCGTGACCTGGAAGGCGTGCGCCGGGTGGTGCTTGACGCCGTAAATCAAGCCCAGGGATTAGGTTGCGCTCCTGGGATAATCGGCGTCGCGATTGGCGGCGACCGAGGTGCCGGCTATACTCGTTCCAAGGAGCAGTTCTTCCGTCCTTTGAACGATCAGAGCCAGGTGCCCGAGTTGGCTAGTTTGGAAGAGCGTCTCACCCAAGAAGCCAACCAGTTGGGCATTGGCCCTATGGGCTTTGGTGGCAAGACGACGGTGCTGGGCGTGAAGGTGGATACCTTGCACCGCCTGCCGGCCAGCTACTTCGTCAGCGCCTCTTATATGTGTTGGGCCGACCGCAGGCGCACAATGATCTATCGCGACGGCGAAGTTGCGTTCGAGTAAAGGAGCAAACGATGTTGCACAAGCTCACAGTTCCCATCAGCGCGGAGTCCATTGCCGCTTTACAGGTGGGCGACCAGGTCCAACTTTCGGGCATTATCGTCACCGCTCGTGATGCAGCCCACAAGTTGATGATTGAGACGTTCGTTCGCCCCCCCCAAGTCGTGGAGCAAACCGAACTTTATGCTCGCCTCAAGGAGTTGTTGGCGGGTGGTGTGATTTATCATTGTGGGCCAGTGGTCAGCCAGGATGACCGGGGTCGGTGGCATTTTGTGGCGGCGGGACCCACCACCAGTATCCGCGAAGAGCCTTACGAGGCTGAGGTCATCGAGCATTTTGGGATGCGAGCGGTCATCGGCAAGGGGGGTATGGGCCCCAAAACCCTACAGGCCTGCCAGGATCACAGGGCGGTTTATCTGCACGCCATTGGCGGGGCTGCCTCCCTCATCGCGCACTCTGTGAAGGAGGTCGTGGACGTCTATCAGAAGGATGAGCTGGGTGTGCCCGAGGCCTTCTGGGTCATCCGAGTCGAGGACTTCCCGGCTGTGGTGACTATGGACAGCCACGGCAGGAGCCTCCACGCCGAGGTCAAAGAACGATCGACGGAAGTACTCCAGACACTCATTGCTCATTAGCCTGTTTCCTGCTTTCCGCTACCTGCCACTTGCTACCAGACTATGAATATTGTGATGATTGGGCCTTTTGGCCTGCAACCGAAAGGCACTCTGAGCGTCCGCGCCCTGCCTATGGCTAAGGCCCTGGTCGCGCGCACACATTCCGTTACCCTGCTGATTCCTCCGTGGGATCATCCCCCCGATGCTGGACGTGAGTGGGAAGAGGGAGGTGTACGCGTCGTCAATGTGGACCTCCCGTCCAGGCTGCCTGTCCTGTTTCACGTGTTGTTGACGCTCAGACTCGTCCGGCGCACGCTGGCCCTGCGTCCGGATGTAGTCCATTTCTTCAAACCCAAGGCCTACGCCGGCCTGGCACATTTCATCCTATGGTGGCTTAGGCGCTTGAGACTTGCCGGACGGAGGCTTCCTCCTTCCGTGCGGTTGATAGTGGATGCCGACGACTGGGAACAGGCTTGGAACGAGGTGGAGATCTACTCACCGGCCCACAAGCGTTTCTTTGCCTGCCAGGAGCGCTGGGGCTTGACTCACGCCGATGCCGTGGTGCTCGCCAGCCGGGCCTTGATGGACCTGGTTAAGGGACTGGGCGTGCCAACCAGTCGGATTTTCTACGTGCCCAACGGCGTTCGTCCCTCGCTGGCTGAGCAGGCAGACCCGGGGCCGTCACTAGAGGAACGAACAAATGCCGTGCGTATGCTTTGGGAACTGGATGATGCCTTGGTCGTCCTGCTGTACACCCGCTTCTTTGAGTTCAGACTGCGACGGGTGGTCGAGATTCTGCGCCAGGTGGTGGCGGGTGAACCCCGTGCCAAATTGCTAGTTCTGGGGGAGGGCCTCTTCGGTGAGGAGTCGGACCTGGACGACAAGTTGGAAGCCGCCGGGCTGTCTGAGCACGCCGTCTTCACCGGCTGGGTTGAAGCGGAGCGACTGCCCGACTATTTCGCTGCCTCCGACGTGGCCATTTTTCCGTTTGACGACACCCTGATCAACCGCGCCAAGTGCTCGGTTAAGTTGATTGACGTGTTGGCGGCCGGCCTTCCGGTCGTGGCCGATGCGGTGGGACAGAGCACGGAGTACATCGTGGATGGTGAGTCAGGCATAACAGTGGGGCCCGAGGATGATACCGCCTTGGCTGAGGCGGTCGTACGCCTGCTGGCCGAACCTGCATTGCGCGCCAGGCTCGGGGCCGCCGCCGCGCGCCGCGTGCGAGAGCGTTTTAGCTGGGGCAAATTGGTGGAGGAGGTAGAGCAGGCCTATCGATGAGTGAAGTAAGGACTTCACGCCGCAGGGCGGTGCGTGATTTGGTCTGGTACTGGCTTCCGCCCCTGGCCTGGATGGGGGTGATCTTTTTTCTGTCAGCACAGCCCGACCTGCCTGGCCCGCCCCAGCCATTCATAGATGCCCCGCTTAAAAAAGGGGCTCACCTGGTAGCCTATGCCTTGCTTGCCCTCTTGTGCTGGCGGGCGCTGTCGCAAGGAAGGGGGGTAGATGGGAGGACATTGGCGCTGGCCTTTGCCATTGCCGCGGTGTATGGCATATCCGACGAGTTTCACCAGAGCTTCGTCCCCGGACGCGAGCCAAGTCTGCGGGACGTGCTCATAGATGCTGCCGGAGCCGCTGCTGCTCTTGGCGTGGTATGGTGGCGAAACACGCAAGGCATGCAGCCCACGAAAAGCCGTAAGAGACACTAAGGTCACGAAAGCTATGAGGGGCGCAGAAGCTTGAGGCGCGAAAGACACGAATACTGCGAGAATCACGAAACTTGAAAAGACGAACGGAAGAGCTTCCTTTTTTGTGCGCTTCGGCCATCCGTGTCTTTGATGGTTCGATGCCCTCGCCTCGGTCTACAGAGGTCGCCACAACTTGAGGCCAATTTGCGTGTCACCCAGGAGGCTAAGTATGCACAAGGCTGTCGTACCATATGCCTTAGTCTGTGTTGCGCTGATGATTCCCAGCGGCATAAGCGTCGCGCAGACACCCGAGCCCCCACCTCCCACACCGGTCATAGTTACCGCTACACCGCTGCCCCAAGTCATCGTTGTAACGGCCACGCCCAGCGCCCTGCCGGAGCCTGAGACGTTCTGGGGCGAAAATGGCAAAACTATCGTCGGTGCCCTGGTGGGGCTGATCTTCGGCGGTGTTTTGGTCTGGCTGCTCAGACCTGCTTTTGAGAAGCTGGGTAACACGCTGGCCGAGTCGCTGAGCCGGCTTGGCTCTGGCTGGGGTTTCAAGAAACGCTACCTGACCCATCTGATCGAAGAGTACCGGGGACTCAACATCCGGGGACTCAAGACCAAAGCTCCAGTCACGGTCGAGCTGGAGCAAGTGTATGTCTCGCTTCATGCCCAGGTGCCAGACACTACTTTGGATCGCCAGGAGCTGCCCGCCCTGGATATCGGGGGGGCGCTGGCCCAACACCAGCGGCTGGCTATCCTGGGCGGCCCTGGCTCAGGAAAGACGACATTGCTGGCCTACTTGACCCTGACCTATGCCCGGGGCCAGTCCCCGGAGCGCCTGGGTCTCAAGAAAAAACGCTTGCCTATTCTGGTCCCTCTACGCCAGTTGAAGGAGGTGTTGAGTGGTGAGGGTGGCGTGGGGACCCTGCCGGCTTACTTGAATGAGTATTATACCGAATTGGGCATGCATCTCCGTGCAGATTTCTTCGAGAGATCGCTGCGCTCGGGGCATTGCCTGGTGCTGCTGGACGGGCTGGACGAGGTGGCCGATGAGGCCGAGCGGCGGCGCATGTCCGAGTGGGTCGATCTTCTTGTCACCATCTATCCCGACAATCGCTATATCGTCACCTCCCGGCCACCAGGCTACGAGAGCGCGCCGCTGGAGAATGGCTTCACTGTCCTAAGGATCCGTGATTTTACGGGGGCCGAGATCCGGCAGTTTGCTTCCAACTGGTGCCTGGCCGTGGAGTTGGCCGCGCGAGGTGAGGACAACCCCACCATCCGGCGGTGGGCGCGTGAGACGGCACAAGACTTGGTGGCAGCCATCGAGGCCAATGATGCCATCCGGGTGCTTGCTGTCAACCCCTTGCTGCTGTCTATCATCGCCCTGGTACATCGCTACCGGGCCACTCTGCCCAAGCGCCGTGTGGACCTGTACGCCGAGTGCGTCGACGTGTTGCTGGGGCACTGGGATGAGGCCAAGGGGCTGGTTGGGCGCCTGTCGCCGGGCGAGAAGCGGGCTGTGTTGCAGCCTTTGGCTCTGGCCATGCACCGCGCCAACCGGCGGGATGTACCTCGCCGCGAGTTGGAGACGCTCATCGGGGCGCTATTGCCCAAGGTGGGTGGAGAGTCGGCCGACGCGGCCGATTTCCTGGACGAGGTGCGCGAGCGCAGCGGGCTGCTCGTCGAGCTGGGATTGGACAGGTATGCCTTCTCACACCAGACCTTCCAGGAATACCTGTGCGCCCGGGAGTTGGTCGAGGACGAGACAGGCCGGGGGGTGCTGCTTGAGAAGGCGGGCGACGAGTGGTGGCAGGAGGTGACGTTGCTCTACGTAGGCATGGCCGAGGCCACGCCCATCATCCAGGCCCTGCTGCCGACCGACGACGAAGAGGCTGGTACGCAACTGCTGCTGGCCGGGCGCTGCCTGGCCGAAGCGGTGCGGGTGGAAGAGGATACGCGAGCGCAAGTGATGCGTCAATTGGAGGATGACTTTGCTACCTGCACCGGGGAGCGCTTTGTGAGAACGGGCCAGGTGTTGGCCGACATCGCCGGCGAGGACAGCGTGGACTTCTTCCTGCGTCTGGCCCACGACGACCCCGGGCGCCGATCAGTGGCGCTCGGGGCCTTGGGCCAGATGGGCCGCCAACCCAACCAGGCCCTGCGAGAACGTGTGTTGGAGCGGCTAATGGCTCACTTCCAGGGGGAGGAGCTGGGACAGGAGGCTGGGGTCGTTCTCTCACAGGTGTGGGGTGTCCAGACAATAGCTGAACTGCGCAGACGTCAGCTCCCTTCTGTTCTCCTGGAGCAGGCCCTGGACTTGATGATGGTGCGTGTCCCGGAGAGTGAGTTCCTTTACGGCGACAGGAAGAAAAAGGTCACTCTACCTGAGTTTTGGATAGATAAGACGCCGGTGACTAACAGCGATTACAAACAGTTCCTGGATGCCAATCCGCAGCATCCTGCTCCCTTTTTTGAAGAAAGCTGGGCGAAGCCATATAATTGGGATCGGCAATCCCGTTCCTTCCCGCCCGGCAAGGCCACTCATCCGGTTGTATTGGTCAGCTGGCACGACGCCGCGGCCTACGCCGAGTGGGCCGGCAAGCGGCTGCCTACTGAGGAAGAGTGGGAGAAGGCAGCCCGCGGCACTGACGGTCGGGAGTATCCCTGGGGTGACTGGGAAGAAGGACGCTGCAACTCTGAGGAGGCTGCTGTGGGTGGCACCACGCCGGTGGGCCGGTATTCACCCCAGGGTGACAGTCCGTACGGCTGCGTAGACATGGCGGGTAACGTTTGGGAGTGGACGCAAGATTGCTGGAACGGCAGTTACCAAGGCGCACCCACAAACGGTTCGGCGTGGCTGAGCGGTGAGTGTGGCCAGCGCGTTGTCCGCGGCGGCTCGTGGATCAACAAACCGGACGACGTGCGTTCCGCGGATCGCGACGGGAACTACGCTGGCGGCCGGTACATCCTCCTTGGTTTTCGCGTATCCAGGACGCTGCCGTGAAGCGGCAGCTTACCCCTTGCTCCTTTACGCCTTTACCCCTTGCGACGGCTGAGGGGTCGCGAGAGGCCGCTCGTCATTCCGGGGCCGCAACGCGGAACCCGGAATCCAGCAAAGGAGATGGAGAAGGCGCTGGATTCCGGGCCTGCCGTTTACGGCAGGCCCGGAATGCCTGCATTTCGAATCAGGACCCGCTCGCGTGCGGAGCTTCATCACTCATCAGGTCAACACCTGTTTTTCTCCGCGCACCTCTGCGTCTCTGCGGTTCATGGTGTAAGGGTGTAGACGTGTAGGCATATCGCGCGCGTCAGCGCCCACCCACCACGCAAGGAATCCTCAAAAACCCCCGAAACCGGGCCCGTCCACCGCGCACCGGCTCGCCGGCCAGCGCGCAGTTCGGGAACCGCGCGAGGAAGCGGCCGATGGCAATGCGTCCTTCCAGCCGCGCCAGATGCATGCCGGCGCACTGATGCGGACCGGACCCGAACGCGAGATGGCGGTTCGGGTTGCGCGCGATGTCCAGGCGATCCGGATCGGGAAACTGCGCCGGGTCACGGTTGGCCGCGCCGATGCACAACGTGATCTGCGTGCCGGCAGGCATGGTTACGCCGCCGACCGCCGTCTCGCGGGTGGTGATGCGGTTGCCGAGCTGGTTGGAGCTCTCGAAGCGCAAGAACTCCTCCACGGCCGTCTTGATCAGGTCCGGCTGCGCGAGCAGGCGTGCTTGCTCGTCGGACCACTGCGTCAGCGAATACAGCCCGTTGGCGATCAGATTCGTGGTGGTTTCGTGCCCGGCATTGAGCAGGAATACGCAGTTGTGCAGCAGCTCGGCGTGCGTCAAGCGCTCGCCGTTGGCCTCGCCCTGGATCAGCCGCGTCAGCACGTCGCGCTCGGGATCGCCTGGCTGAGCCTCGCGGCGCGCGATCAAGGTTTCGAGATAGGGGAGGAACTCCGCCAGGGCGCGGTTGCCGCGCTCGAACGCCGCTGACGTCACGACCGGTTCCAAGGCGCCGAGAATCGCGAGCGACCATTCGCGTAACGGACCGCGCTCTTCGTGCGGCACGCCGAGCAGGTTGCCGATGATCTCGATCGGGATCGCCGAGGCGTAGTCCTCCACCAGATCCACAGTGCCGAGCGCTGCCATGCGGTCGAGCAGGCCGTCGACCAGCGCGACCAGCCCCGCCTCCATCTCTTCGATCGCGCGCGGCGTCAGTGCGCCCAGGATCAGCCGACGCACGCGCGTATGCAGCGGCGGATCGTTGAACACCAGGCTGGTGGTGTGATGCTCGTAGAGCAGCGAGTCGCCGTACTTGGGCTTGAACTCGGCCTTCTTGTCCGAGCTGAACGTCAGCGGATCCTTGTAGACCGCGATGATGTCGGCGTAGCGGGTGAGGAAATAGGAGCCGTCCGGCATGCGCCGAACTGGGTCGTGCGCGCGCAGCGCGTGATAGTAAGGGAAAGGGTCGGCGTAGAACTGCGCGGCCAGCTTGCGCAGGTCGAACTCCGCGATCAGCGCGCGCGGCGGATCAGGCGCCGGGGAAGGTGCGTTGTCCATTCCGCAGAATGGTAACGCATGGGCTAGCGGATCAGGGCGCCGTGTTGGGACAGCAGGGCGCTGGACAGCCTCAGGGGGATCGCCTGCCAGGGCTGCCCGCGAAGGAAGCGATCAGCGGTGCAGCGTCGCCGGCAGTGCCTGCAGGAGCTGGTCGTTGTCCTCGCGGCTGCCGATGCCGGCACGCACGTAGGTCTCGAAGCCTGGTTGGTGCCATGACTTGACGATGACGCCGTGCTCGAGCAATGCCTCGAACACGGCCGCCGACGCGCGGCCCGTGTCGAAGAACAGGAAGTTCGCCTGGCTGGGCCCGGCGCGCAGTCCCATGGCATCCAGCGCTCTAGCGACGCGCGTTCGCTCCGCGATGTTGTGGGCGGCGCTGGCGCGAACGTGGGCCTGATCCTCCAATGCAACCCGCGCGGCTTCCTGCGCGACGGTGTTGACGTTGAAGGGCGTGCGCACCCGATCGAAGAAAGACACTAGGGCGGCGTCGGACGCAATGGCATAACCGACGCGCAGGCCGGCCAGCCCGTAGGCCTTGGAGAAGGTGCGCAGTACCACCCAAGGCTGCCGCACTTCGCCCAGCAAACGCAGGCTGTCCGGATAGCCCGGATTGTCGACGTACTCGTAGTACGCCTCGTCGATCACGATCAGTGTGTCTTGTGGGGCGGCGCGGCACACGCGTGCCAGATCGTCCGAGCTGAGCATGGCACCCACCGGATTCATCGGGTTGCTGAACATCAGCACGCGCGCCGGGGTGCGCACTGCCGCAATCAGCGCTTCGGCGTCGATGCTCAGGTCTTCCCGCACG
>Ga0209536_100014494_pt1 | contig 11315 bp, 9 predicted proteins | sample DeeMarSeWOR28_12_FD_187461 | JGI IMG/M metagenome (GOLD analysis project Ga0209536, IMG submission 187461) | Marine sediment microbial communities from White Oak River estuary, North Carolina - WOR-2-8_12 (SPAdes) (version 2) | ecosystem: Environmental > Aquatic > Marine > Intertidal zone >... | reverse complement strand
GGCCAGGCGCTGCCGGTGTACAAGGGCGTCACCGCCAAGTCCCTGATGACCCGCACCGGCCTGGTGGATGTCGCCGCCAGCCGCGAGCGGGAGTTGGCCCGCCGGGTGGCGCAGGACTTCGAGGGGGCCTCCGGCCGACAGCTCCGCTACCCGCTGAAGCCGCTGCAGTGCACGGGCGGCGAGGGTCTCAACCTGCTGTTCATCATCATCGATTCGCTGCGCGGCGATATCGTGACCCCGGAGCTGGCCCCGCGCATCACGGGTCTTGCAGCGGAACACGGCGTGGACTTCCGCAACCACTTCAGCGGCGGCAATTCCTCGCGGATGGGCATGTTCAGTCTGTTCTACGGGCTTCCGCCGGGCTACTGGAGCACGTTTTCGTCGCTGCAGCGGCCGTCGGTGCTGATCGACGAACTGCAGGCCCGGGAGTACCAGTTGGGACTGTTCAGCAGCGCCACCATGTACCGGCCGGTGGTGCTCGACCGCACCGCTTTCGCCAACGTACCCAATCTGCGCATGGTGACCGAGCCCGAGTCGGACCCGGCCTGGAAGCGCGACCGCAAGCTGACCGGGGAGTGGTTCGACTGGCTGGACCGGCGCGACCCGCACCGACCGTTCTTCGGTTTCCTGTTCTACGACGCCGTCATGGGCCGCAATTTCCCGCCGGATCATCCGCTGCGGCCCGCGCCCCCGGCCGGCCACCCCCAGCCGGAGGAGTTCGGCAAGTACCTGGCGGCGGTCAATTCCGTCGACGGCGTCATCGGCACCGTGCTCGACGACCTCCGGGAGCGCGGGCTGCTGGAGCGCACCGTGGTGCTGATCAGCTCGGACCACGGCGAGGAGTTTGGCGAAAGCGGAGAGGCGCTGGAGAAACACGGTTCCGGTTACACCCGCTACCAGCTCGTGACACCGCTGGTGGTGGCCTGGCCGGGCCGCGATGGCGGCGTGGCGTACGAGCACCGGACGTCCCACTACGACATCGTCCCCACGCTGATGCAGGATCTGCTCGGGTGCAGTAACCCGGCCTCCGACTACAGCGTTGGACACAACCTGTTCGACCGGCAACCATGGGACTGGATGATGGCCGGCAGCTATTACAACTATGCTGTTCTGGAGCCTGACCAGATCACGGTGACCTTTCCCAATGGGCTATACGAGGTGCGCGACTGGGACTACCACCTGGCGCCGAACCCGCAGTTCCGCGGCGGCGTGCTGGAAGCCGTGTCGGAGCAGAACGCCCGCTTTTACGCGGAGTGAAAGCCGGAGTTGGCCATGGGGGCGGCTGTGTGGGAGCGGCTTTGTGGGAGCGGCTTTAGCCGCGATTGTTTTTTTGGGAAGCCGGGGAGAAACCAAAACCATCGCGGCTAAAGCCGCTCCTACATTCAATATCGCAACAGCACCGTAGCGACCGTGCCGTCCGGCCCGATTGTCACCACGAACAGCCGGTCGTACTCCGACTCCTCATCGATCGCCGCGCCAGGCTGGCCCCCCAGCAGGCCGACCAGCTCCGGCGTGGTGTTGCTGTGGCCGACCACCAGGCAGCGGCCTCGGCGCTGCTTGATGCTCGCGGCCAAATCCCCGAGCTTCGCCGGATCGTAGATCGCAACCTCCAGGCCGAGCCGTATCGCCAGCGGCGCGGCGGTATCGCGGGTACGCTTGAAATCCGTGCTGTAGATTGAGTCTATGCCCGCGTCCTGCAGTAGCCTGGCCAGGACCGCGGCGCGCTCCCGCCCGGCCTCGCTGAGCGCGGGATCCTCTGGTCCGATTTCTTTCTCCGCATGGCGCACCAGGAAGATCAGCGCCGGCTCTGGATTCTCGAAGGTGGGTTGGGCGGCAGGTTCGCCAGCCATGGCCGGCGGCGCCATGCAGAGCGCCAGAAGGAGGGCCGGCAGGCGGCGCAGCGATGACCTGCGCCGCTCGCCGCGACTCACCCGTTCACAAGGCAGGGTTATGGCTCCACGGTCACGCGCGGGTCGAGGGTGCCGACATCGTCCACGGTGATTTCGTAGAAGTAGGTCTTGTTGGTCGCGACATCGTTCGGCACGCAGACGACAAGTTCCCCGTCACTGTCGTTATCGGTGCCCGACGCGGCGATCCACCTCGAAGCCGCATCCTTGCCCTTCACTGTGACCTTGACGGTCTTGTAGTCCAGGTTGCCCGGGCCCCTGCTCGAGTCAGGACTCAGCTTGAAAACCAGATACTCGTCGCGCTTGACGTTCTTCTTGGCGTCGGCGGACAGATTCGAGTCGCCATACTTGATGGTGACGTCTTTCTTGGGCGACCCTTCGTCACACGCAGCGGACTCGGCATGCGGATTCATCCCGGCGCAGCCTGACAGGCCGACTGCGGCCAGCAGGCTGATGGATACAATCAAAGCGCTTTTCCTGTTCATGGCATCTCTCCCTCGTTTGATCGGTGGATCGCCCGGCGTTCTGCAAGACTTCCGGGTGAAGCATAACGCATTCAGTCGGTCTTGGCTGGAGCCGTCATGTTCTGGAAACGCGAGTCGCCGCGCAGCGGTTCCAGTTGGGGATCCTGCGCCAAAAGACTCAGCGGGTAGCCGTGACCCAGGGCAGCCTCGAAGTCGGACAGGGCATTTTCGCGTTCGCCGGCGCGCAGCCGGATCAGCCCCGCGTAATAGTGGCAGTACGGGTCGTCCGGGGCCGCCGCGAGGGCCCGGTCGATCAGCGCCAGGGCTTCCCCTGTCCGGCCCAGCATGGCGGTGATCCAGGCCAGGTCCATCAGGTACCCCGGATCGTTGGGGTTGACCTCGAGCGCTGCTGTGGCCAAGCCCTCGGCGGTCTCAAAGGCCGCGCGTGATTCGTCCGTCTGGCCATCCATCCACAGAGCGTCGCCCAGGTTGGACCAGGCGAGGTGGTCGTTCGGGGCGAGTTCGACCGATTTGCGCTGGGCCGCGATCGCCTCGCCGGGACGGCCGAGGTAGTAATACATCATCCCCAGGTTGCTGTAGTTCAACTGCCGGGGCTCGATCTCCAGCGCCCGCTGATAGGTACTCAGGGCCGACTCGAAGTCCCCGGCCAGCATGTAGGCGGCCCCGAGATTGCCCCAGCCCACGGAGTTGCCGCGGTCGAGGGCCACGACATACTCGTATTCCCGGGCCGCCTCTGCGTAGCGCCCCGATTTGTAGAGAAAATACCCGAGCGAGTTGTAGGCGGACCAGTCGCCGGGGTGCCGGCCGATGGCCTGGCGGTAACGCTCCTCGGCCTCCTTGGGCTTCCGTTGCAGGCTGTAGACCCTGCCCAGGCCGGTCAGCGAGGTCACGCTGTCCGGGTCGATCTCGAGCGCAGCGAGGAAGGCCGCTTCCGCCTGGTCATGTTTGCCGGTGGCCCGGTACAACTCGCCGAGTGCCGTGTGCACCACGTCGAGGTTGGGGTTCAGCTGCAGCGCGCGCGAACAGGAAGCTTCGGCTTCGCCGATGAAGCGCGCATCGTCGGTGACCGGGTACAGGTCCACGTAGACCCAGCACTTGCCGGCGTGGGCCGCGGCATAGTCCGCGTCCTGCGCCAGCGCAGCGTCGAACCAGTCCAGTGCCTCTTGTAGTGTTTCCACCGTGAGCGGGAGCAAAGACGCCTCCACGCCGCGGCGGTAGAGGACGTAGGCATCGAGGCTGGCGGGATCGTCCGCAAGTCCATCAGCCACGTCGCGGGTTTCCGGCGGCAGGGCCACGCGCAGATTGGCCACGGTCAGCCGCGTAATCTCGTCGCGGATATCGAAGAAATCCTCGCGCAGGCGGTCGAAGCTGCGTGAGAGGACGTGGAATCCCGTTTCCGAGTCGATCAACTGCACGATGATCCGCATGCGGTCACCGACAATCTGGACACTGCCTTCGACATACAAGGCCACCCGGAGCCGCTCGCGCACCTGGCTCGAGGCCGAATTGGGTTCCAGCGTGAACGCGTCACCACGCGACGACACCAGCAGGCCCGGCACGCGTGACAAACGCGTAATCACGTCATCGACCAGGCCATTGGAGAAAATCTGAGTCTCTTCGCCTCCGTCGAGATTGAGGAACGGCAATACGGCAATGGAGTTGTCGAGTACGGGTGGCAGCTTGACCTGCTCGGCGGCGGCCGGCGCCGGCGCCGGTGGCTGCGGCAGGCCGATGCTGCTGTCGTAGACATAAACGCCCACCGCCGCGATGGCCAGCGCGGCGATCACGGACAGGTAGGTCCGGCTGAACTGCCGCCGCCTCGAATCCTTGTGGCTGGTTTGATCCAGCACGGCGCGGCCGTCGCGAAACTCCAGGAACCAGGAAAGTACGATCACCACCGGGAACCCGGCGATGACCAACGCGGTGACAAAGGTTCCGGCCCAGGCCGGCAGGTGCAGTTGGTCGAACACAATGTCGGCGACCTGGATAATTAGCCAACCAAAAACCAGGTAGGCGATCGCGGCTTCGAACACCCCGCGTTGCTTCAGGTTGTCGAACAGACCTATCTCTTTATTGCCCGACCCGGCCGGTGCGGCCATGACCCCGCCGGCGCGGCGGGATGTTGGTACCGGTTGGACAGCCAGGCGATAACCGGTCCCGGACAGCGTCTGGATGAATTTCGACTGATTCGGCGCGTCGCCCAGGGCGTTGCGGATTTCGCTGACCGCACGCTCCAGGGCGCCCTGGCTGCCTTCGCCGTCCCAAACCTGGTCGAACAGGGCCTCTCGGGTGATCAGCTGGGTTGGGCTCGAGGCCAGCGATAACAGGACTTCCATCGCTTTGGGCGGCAAATGAATGGACAAGCCGTCACGCACCACCAATCCTTTGAGCGGCTCGATCAGCCGATCATCGAGGTAGAACCCATGCAGGAGATCAGAGTCCACGCAGCCGTCTCAAAAGGTACCGTTGAGCAGATGATAACATCGCCCCCGTGCAAGGCCGCCCGGAAGGGCATTACGGCGAAGTGCGCGGCACCCGGACCCGCAGACGATGCATGGACCCACGCGCCCGCAGGCGGATTCTTCGCTTTGTGTCTATACTGTGCCGACGGGTCCGCCCAAAGGTGGATCCAACCCAAGCAAAAATTACAAAGGAGTCTTCAAACCATGTCCAAAATCACCACTGCCCTATTGGCTTTTATCGTTCTGTCTGCTGTCCTGACTTCGTCGCTCATGGCCCAGGATCACAGCCGCAACTGGGATAACGGCCACGTCGTTTCCGTCACCGAAGTGCACATCAAAGATGGCATGTTCAATGCGTACATCAATGATCTGAACAATGTTTGGCGCAAGTTCCTGGAAGAGGAAATGAAGGACGGCAGCGTCGTCGCCTACGGCATGTATGCTAACCCGGCATCGCGCGCGGGCGAGCCGGATCTCTACCTGACCGTTACATACGCGAACTGGGCGGCCTTTGATCGGGGGGAAGAATACTTCAATGCTATTCGCGACAAAGTCATCGGTTCGGCCGACCAGATGCGCAACGCGGGCATCAAGCGTGGCGAACTGCGCGAAATCGGCAGCGAGTACAATCTGCAGGAAATCAAGTTCCGCGACTGATAGCGGCCGGTTTAGCAGGAAGAGCTCCCGCCGTGGCGGGAGCTTTTTTTATGGAAAGGGGCTATTCGACGCGCGCCGGGTGACCCTGGTCATTGGGCACGGATAGCAATTTCGCCAGTTTCTTCAAAAGAGCGGCATGTGCATCGACCCGCTTTTGCAGGCTGACCCGGTCGGCTGGCGTTTCGAAGACCAGTACCGTGCCGGCTTGCGGGCCCGGCCCTGGCCGGCCCTCGACGATGATCGTTCCGGCGCTCATCAACTCGTCGATCGAACCGTCTACCACCGGGCCAATGATGCCCCCGCTGATCGGCTCGCCAAAACCGGTCTCACCGCTCATCTTGAGTGGTATGCCATTTTCTTCCAGCACGCGCACCGCGGCCAGTGCGAGCGGATCGGCTGCACCCAATACACCCTGCGAGTAGACATAGCCCTCGCTGATCAGGTTGTCTTCGTGCAGGTCGATGCTGATGGCCGGAGGGTAAGCCGCTGCCTGCCGCAGAATATAGGCCGTGATGGCGTCCGCCTCGGGGCTGGATGCCGCGGGGGCCCGGGCCTGTGATGGATTGTCCGGGTCCGCCAGCAGGTGCGAGGAATCGCCGACGCTTTGGCCCTCAACGGCCTCGGAGTAAGTCGCCATGTTCAGGTAGCGCCAGTTGTTCGCGTACCCGTGGGGGTTGTTGAGGGGCAGCAGCACTACCGCGCGCCGCTCACCGAGCGCAGCGATTTCTCCGATCGACGCCGCGATGGCATTGGGCCCCGCCGGCTCCTCCCCGTGAATGCCTGACAGAACCCAGACTGCATCTCCGGTATGCGGCGTGCGCAACGCGATGACCGGCAGGGCATACTCCCTTCCCGCCGGTTGGGATTGGCTGACCACGTCGAGTTGCCAGCCCTGTTCGAGTAAGGACAAATAGCTCTGGTAGAGTGCTTCGATTGGCGCCCTGCCGTCCGGATGTGTTTGGATGTGGCTGTTCAACGCCAGTTCCGCGGCCGCCGCCGGGCCGGGAAACAGGAGCAATACGCTCAACAGGGGCGCCAGCCACCCAAATGCCGGGTTCCTGCCGCCGGCCTTGTCCACGGGTAATATCTGCGTAATATGCATGGGACGGCATGATACGCCGAATCGAACAAATACGGCCAGAAACCAGCCGTCGATGCTTGTCCGAATACTGGAAAATGTGGTTAATTCTTTCTTTGCACTCAGTCAGGAACAAAATTTGCATCTCTGGATTGCCATAGGCCTGTTCTTCCTGATGCTGGGTGGCATCGGTGTCTTCTTGCCACTGCTGCCAACCACCCCGTTCGTGTTACTCGCCGCTGCCTGTTTTGCCAGGTCGTCGCCGCGAATGCACAGCTGGGTTCTGCACTCCAAGTTATTTGGTCCCTTAGTGCAGGACTGGGAGAAGAACAAATGTGTTTCACGCAAGGTGAAAGTTTTGGCCCTTTTCATGATGGCCGCGATCGGCGGCATGTCGATCCTGTTGTACGTGCCCGCGGGTTGGCCCAGTCTGGCCGGGGCAGGGCTGGTGGTCCTTGGCTGTCTGACGGTACTGAAGCTTAGAACCTGTCCGTTTCAGAAAACCTGAATGGGTCGGCCTGGAAGAGAAAGGCCATCCACATCGTAGCGTGAATCCGATTTGGCGAGGCATGGGCGGTATTGTTCAGTCTTCGTGGGAGAATGGCTACTGCGAGTCATTAAACGGCCGGCCAAGCGACGAAAGGGGCAATGGCAACCTACCAACCTGGCTCCACTGGTAATTAGAGTCATACTTTATACTCTGGCACCAAATTTTTTCCGACGAACCCCATTAATTCCCCGCTGAGTGAGCTGTTCCCTTTCTGCGGACGAGGAACTCATAATTCATCAAAGTCAGGAGGAATGCAGATGTTCTACCTCGAAACAAAAGACGTAGGATGGTGGTACTGGGTGGTGATCGTGCTGTTTCTCACCTGTGGCATGGCGGCTGATCCGCTTGGCTACCGCTTGGCGATCGGCATGACAACTATTAGCGCGATCCACTGCTGGCTGTGGAAAGGCGGTGTATCCGCTTTTCCTGTGCAGGTGCGGTTGTGTTATCTGGCCCTGCTGCTGCTATGCTGGCTTGAACCAATTCGCTGGCTCTACTGGGTGCCCCTGGTCGGCGGCTGGGCGTCAATCCTGTTCGGATACTGTGCGATGGCGCGCATTGTCTCGCTGTTTCCCTGGAACCGAAGCGAATCCCTGTCCATATCGCTGCTGGCGACGACCTTCCTGTCCCGGCCGGTACGGGGCAGCGTGATGCAAAGGTTTGCCGAGCACGCAAGGAGGCAAGCACTCCTGTTTCAGCAGGCACACAGAGCGTTGAAAAGCACGAAGCCCAGGTTTTATGAGTGCCTAAGGGCCGCTTCCTACTGCGGATTCAACCAGTCAACGCAACACACTACTATCTCTGCGTGAGATGAGGCGTGTTGCATCATGGCCCGCAAACCGAGGCTTCATTACACCGAGACCGACTAGGCGCTGATGTGGGATCGCTGGCAAAAAGGCGATTCTCTGGAGAAGATTGCACGACTCTTTGACCGGTCCCATGGCTCAGTAGCCCGCATTCTTCGACAGACGACTGCACGAGCGGCCACGAGAAACGTTAGGCTTTGAAACAGCGGCTGAACGATTTAACCAATGTGTTGCAGCGACCGGTTGAATCCGCAACCCTTTGCTGAACTTGAGCGAGCGTTCATTAGAGGCTCTGAAAAAGCGTCTCCATCGAGGCCGGCCAGTGACATAGAGCAAAATCGGAACAGGTACTTCTCACCTATACTTAATTGGCTACAAACGGCCGTGAATTTCGTGTTCAGATTTGCCAACTTGCTGCTTTGGTTCGGATGCTATCCGTCTGTGCTGCAATAAATTTTTTTCTTCCAGCAGTAGTAGAGACTGTCGGGGCATTGACGACTTATGCCGTACCGTCTCCAGGGGTTCTTTGCACTACCGAAGATAGTATTGGAGTGACCTACCTCACAGAAAGGTCAAACGATCAGCATGTCGAGGCCATGCAGCTGATATCGGCGCATTGCACTGATGGATTTATTTGAAACCAGGCGCGTGGACTATGCCGGTTCTCGCCATGTTTACGCTACATGCCTGCAGGCAGACGATTCACCGGCAGTATCAGAGCCTTGTGAATACGCATCTGATGAAGATGTCGGATTTGGTCAAACGGATGTAACAATTCCTGACGGCTACCCCTAAGCATCCGCCCCGCCAGCCCCCTTGCTGGAGGGACTTCTTCAGGATCTTGCCCTGGTCCGACCCCGAAGGTTTAGACGGTAGGTCGTATGTTGGCGTTCAGGCGGAACAGGTTGGTTGGGTCGTATGAATTCTTGACCTGGACCAGCCGCTTCAGATTGGCGCCGTAGTTGGCATCCACCTGGGCCTGGGTCTCGTTGGCGAGGTCGTTGACGTAAAAACCGTTCAGGTACGGCTCAAGGACCTTCCACTGCTCGTTGACGTATGCCACGTGTTCACTGCCGTCGCCGGTGCTGATTGGCCAACCGACGAAAGAAAGCAGGTCGTGCACGGCCTCGCGGTTGGTGAAAGCGGTCGCACCGTAGGGAACGCGGCCGATTGCGCCCCCGGAATGGCCGAAAGCCATCCAGGTGGCCCGGCCAGGGTGCGGCTGGAAGGTCTCGACAAGGTCGCGGACGATGTCGGGCGTAATCTGCTTGACGAAGCCGGACTTGATATATGCGCCGTTGGCGCGGAGGTCGGTTTCGTCACCCGATTTCTGCAGCGCCACGTAATCCCAGGCCTTTACCGTGTTGCGCACAACCGTGCCGGCCTTCTCGATTGGCGCCAGCAGCGCAGCTGCCCTGTCGGCCGGTCCGCTGTACACGATACTGATGTTGCAGACCGGGTTGTTTCCCGGAAACGCCCCAATGAAGGGCACCACCTGCAATGCGTCCGGGGCCTGGGCGGCGAACTCTCCCGCGAACTCGAAGACCTGCCGGGCCTGCTCGAACGGGAAACCGTATGAACCGGAGATCACCTGGCGGTCCATGGGGTGCAACTGGAATTCGAAGGCCGTGACGACCCCGAAATTGCCGCCACCGCCGCGAACGGCCCAGAACAGGTCCGGATTCTCGTCTTTACTGGCTCGCCTCAACTCGCCGTCAGCGGTGACGATGTCCACGGCCAGAAGATTGTCGATCGATAACCCGAAGCGGCGCCCCAGACGCCCGAATCCGCCGCCCAGGGTGAGGCCGCCGACACCGGTATGGGAAACGCTCCCCGCAGTGGTTACCATGCCCTTGGCCATGGCCTCGGCATCCAGGTCACCCAGCAGGCTGCCGCCCGCCACCCACGCCGTCCGCCGGGCTGGGTCTACTCGCACGCCCCGTAGTCTCGAGAGGTCGATCTGCATGCCCCCGTCGCAGGTGGAATCGCCCCGGAAACTGTGACCTCCGCACTTGACGGCGGTGACCAGGTTCTCCTGGCGTGCGAGCCTCACGGCGTGGCAAACGTCATTGGGCACGACAGGCTGCACAACCAACGCCGGGTAGCGGTTGACCCTGGGATTGAGCAGCTGCCTGGCGCTCTCGTAGGCTTCGCTGCCCGGCAATGCGACACTGCCACGCAGGCTGTCGGCGAATTCCTGCACCGCCGATTGGCTCAGAAGAGCCTCCTTGCCGTCACCCGTGATTGCCTTGATATCGGCGCTGAGTGCGGACCCGTCGGTCAGCGCAGCCAGGGCCAGTTCGCGATGGAAGGAAACCGCCGCAGCGGCAACAAGGGTAGTCCTGACGAAATGTCTGCGATTCACGTAGATCTCCCTGGATTCGTATGAGGGGCAGCCTCCCGAAAGTATAGATGATTGTATCTTCGGGGCAATGAATCCGTGGTTTGCGGGGCATGATGCGACATTCATTCTTTGACTCAAAGGTAGTGGTGTGTTGCGTTGAGCGATTGAATCCGCAATTAAGGACGGCTAGCGATCGCTCCCAGTGATCGGGGTGCAATGCCTCGAGCGGAGCTTGCCATGCCCCAGAAGACCCTCGCTTGCTGCTGCGCATTAGTTCACCTTGCCGACATTGAGACCTGCCCGATTGCAGCAAGACAGCGACGGGCCCTCGACACCTTCCGATTGGAAACTTCTATGCCAGCAACAAGGTCAAACACTACAGCGTGAGTAACATCTCCATGTCGAGTCGGCTGTGCGATCGCTGACTACATGGTTCCCGCGGAACGAAAGGAGAACGGCAATGACCCAAGCAGTTGTAGCAACCTACAACGACGTTACTACCGTCAGGAACGTTGAAGATGATCTGCGCTCCACCGGCATTCCAATGGAAACGATCCGTGTCGACAACGATAACTTCAAGGTTCGCGTGACGATTCCGGATGCGACGAAAGCAGAGGTGCTTGAGATTCTGAAGCGGCACAAGCCGACAGAAGTACACTAGGCGCCTAATACTGATTGCGCCTGAGACATCTTTCATTTTTGGCTCTGCTTAGCAGCTGCAAGCTGCCCTGGTCCGACCCCGAAGGTTAGTTGGGGAAATTCGTGGTTGGTGAATGACCGCCCGAGGCCATCACGGAAGGCGTCGCGCGACTGCGGGCTTCTGGCGATGCTGCTGGTGGTTACGAACAGCCTGACAGCTTATCCAGCATTCGGGAGATCTCTCGTTGCGCCGCAATGTAGTCCCTTTGCTCCGGCTTAGAATCCAGGACTTTGGGAATTCCCGGTTCTGTGTGGCAGTCTCCGCTTTCGCTGCTGACACCGATATCCGTAAGGCAGACCGATCGGAAACCATCTGACTCGATAATC
>Ga0209536_100014493_pt1 | contig 11316 bp, 8 predicted proteins | sample DeeMarSeWOR28_12_FD_187461 | JGI IMG/M metagenome (GOLD analysis project Ga0209536, IMG submission 187461) | Marine sediment microbial communities from White Oak River estuary, North Carolina - WOR-2-8_12 (SPAdes) (version 2) | ecosystem: Environmental > Aquatic > Marine > Intertidal zone >... | reverse complement strand
TTTTATTCTGTCGGTTCCAACGGATCTTTTCTGGATAATCATCCAGACCTGGATAAAAACAATATTCGGTTTCTTCTGAACCTGATCGACTGGGCGAACATCAAACGGCCTTTTACCAGCTCGCACGACGGAAGATCGGATGATCCAGTCGTGATTCGCCTGCATGAGAACCTTGATGGCTGGCTTCTTTATGTTCTGAACCAGGGGAAATCAACTGAAAAGGTAACTGTAAAATTGAGAATGCCGGAGGAAGGCACCTACCTGACGAAAGAAATACTTCAGGATCGGACAGTTCTCAAAGAATCAGCCGGCGAATTCCTGGAAATTGTGACTGCCGGGATACCGCCAAGCGATGTGGCAATCTTCAGCATTAAATCTGATTAACATAAACAAATTTGGACAATCCATGATATCCGGAATCAGTAAAAATAGTACAATCAACCCGACAACAAGCAGAATGATGTTGATTTTCCTAGTTCTGCTGACGTTGATTGTTACATATCCGATATACGGACAGGATGAAGAGGAGGAAGATCTGAACGTTTTCTGGAAATGGTTGCGGTGGAATCATCCGGGCAGTTTACTGACTGATTATATTATCAAGCAGACAGACCGGTATTACGACCTGCGTGATATTGAAATATCAAAGTTAAAAACACGGAAGGACTGGAATACTAGGCAGAATCGGGTGAAAGACAAATTGTTTGAATTGGTAGGACCTTTTCCGGAAAAGTCACCTCTGAATCCAAGAATAACCGGTGTATTACATAAGGAAGGATACAGGATTGAAAAAATAATCTATGAATCGATGCCGGGCAATTATGTAACAGGGTGTTTATTTATCCCGGAGGGTCAAGGAGCCGTACCGGGATCCTCCCGGAAATTTCCGGCAATCCTTAATCTGATCGGGCATGAGCAAGAGTCTTTCCGTGCCGAGCTGGATCAGATCGTCTATTTGAACCTGGTTAAAAAAGGATTCATTGTGCTGGCCATTGATCCGATCGGGCAGGGTGAAATGGTTCAGTATTATGATCCGGAGGTCAAATTTTCCTCGATAGGCTACTCGGTAGTGGAACACTGTTACCTGGGGAATCAATGCTTTCTTTCGGGAGTGACACCGGCCCGCTATTTTGCATGGGACGGTATCCGTGGGATCGATTACCTGCTTTCACGGGAAGAGGTGGATCCGGAAAGGATTGGCGTGACCGGTTTTTCAGGAGGGGGCACGATCACGTCCTATATAGGAGCCCTTGATGAACGGGTAAAAGTGGCCGTACCCTGCAGCTGGTCCACTGCCTCCAGGCGACAGATCGAAACCAAGGGCGCCCAGGACGCCGAATCCCTGTTCATAGGTGGTTTGGCACAAGGTATCACTTTTGAGGACCTGGTAGAGGTACGGGCTCCGAAACCTACCCTTTTGACCTTTACTTCAAGGGATCAGTATCTTTCCATCCAGGGAGCACGGGAAGCTTATGCCGAGATCAGGAAGGTGTACGGTGTGCTGGGCAAACAGGAAAATATTCAGTTCGTGGAGGATGATTATAAACATTGGATGACGCCCAAAATAAGAACGGCCATCTATGCTTTTTTTATGAAACACCTGAACGTAGCTGGCGATCCCGCCGAGGTAAAGGTTCAACTCATTCCACAGGAGGAATTGACCGTCACACCGACCGGACAGGTATCCACCTATCTGAAGGGAGAAAGTGTTTTCAGCATCAATCAAAAGGAGACCGAATTCCTTTTACGGAAGCTTCAGGAATCGCGAAAAAATATTGCTAATCACCTGTCCCGCGTCTTATTAAATGCAAAAGAACTTTCCGGATTCATCCAGCCCGGCACTGAACGAATTGAGCCATTTTTCAATGGGAGATATGTGCGGGAAGGGTATACGGTTGCCAGGATAGCCATTCCTGGCGAAGGCGATTATGCCATCCCCATCCTATTGTTTGTCCCCGATGATGTCGGAGATAAATCACCGGCTCTGGTATACCTGCATCCCGATGGTAAGGTGAAGGAAGCAGGCATCGGAGGCGAGATTGAAAAACTGGTAAAAAAAGGATATATCGTTGCCGCCTCGGATGTATTGGGAGTGGGAGAAGTCGATAATACAATAGCCAGAGCTTATACGGACGATTATAACGCCACACTCATCGGCAGAAGTACGGTGGGAGTGCAGGCCGGGGATATTGTCAGGGTGGTTGATTACCTGAAACATCTCGACACGGTAGATCCAGCGAAAATAGGTGCCGTCGGGTTGGAAGAGATGTGCATACCCCTGATGCATGCGGCTGCATTTGATCCCTCCATCAGTCAGTTGGTGCTGGTCGGGACACCCATATCCTATCGTTCTATTGTAATGAACCGGTTTTATAAAATAGGATTAATTGAAAGGGAAGGAGGCGGATACTGGCATCCTTATGAGGTGGAATTCTCATGGGGCGTGGCCGGTGCGCTGACAGCCTATGACCTGCCGGATCTGATTGCCGGCTTGGCACCGAGAAAGGTGGTATTGGTAGCTCCAGTCAATGCAATGCTTGAACCTGCTTCCCTGGAGTTGATAGATAAAGATATGAATTTCCCCCGAACGGTATTTAAAAATAAAGATAGTTCGCCAAACTTCAGGGTCCTTCCAACCCTGGAGAGCCTGGAGTCAATTATCGAATCGTTTTTTTAAATCGAATCGCTTTTATCTATTTTTTTGCCGTACGGATTTAGAGGGCCTTGGGGTAACAATGATAAACAAAACGAAAATGAAGATTACATGGTTGTTTGTCCTCGTTCTCTTTTTTAATTTCAATATCCATGCTCAACCTCAGGAAATTAATCAATATGAAGTATTTGAATTAATTTTTTCCGGGGAAAATTACAGCACATATGACAACCCTGTAAGGGATATCAGCCTCCTTACCACCTGGGAACATCCGGACGAAATCCTGGTTGTTTACGGATTTTATGATGGGGATGGAAAGGGAGGAGCCAATGGAAATATATTTAAAGTCAGGTTCTGTGCTACACTACCGGGGAAATGGGAGTTGATAAAGGTAGAATCGAATGATCCAAAACTCAATGCGCAACATGAAGGACTTGAACTGCATTGTTCTGCAGGATCGCATCCCGGATTCTGGCTCGTTGATGATCAGAGTCAGGGAAAAAGATGGTTCTGCAGATCCAATGGAGAGCACAGGTTTATTTTAGGCAATACATTCTATAGTTTTGTTTCGGAATCTGGTCCCGACAGGTCGGGAGGAGGAAGTATCCGGGAAGATGTGATCAATACAGGCAAGTATTTCAATAAAATCCGTTTTGCCATAACAGGGGATATTTATCCTAATCCCAGCCAGAAACCTTTTCTGGACCATCGCGGAAATCAAACTGACAATGGTAATTTCTCACACCGCCCCAATCCGGTGTGGTTTCAGGATCGTGTCGACCTGGCGGTACGGACCTGTTATGAGAAAGACATCATTGCCGATATCATTATCAACGGTCCGGACTCACCGGAGTCACGGTCTATCCTGAAAACGATGGAGAATGGCGGGGACAATACTCCCATTCTGCGGTACATTGCTGCCCGCTATGGAAGCTTTCCGAATGTATGGATCTGCCTTTCAAATGAATATAATATCCGGAACCCCTCTTACACGGAATCAGAAATCGTATCCTTTGGATACCGGATCAGGGAATTCCTTCCGTACTCCACTCCGGTAAGCGTACATGCCAATCAACAGGATTGGGATACTGGACTGAATAGAGAAAGATCCTGGAATGTTCATGTGATCCTGCAAAACAAATTGAAGACACTCTACGCCGCTGCTGATTTTGCCGAGAAGAATTATTGGAAAGCAGGTGGTTTCAAACCTGTGATAAACGATGAACTGGCCTATGAAGGAGAAGGGGATGGATGGTCGGAGGAAGACGTAATTGAAGCGTTTCTTGGAGCTTTCCTTGGCGGTAGTTACGGATCCACCGGATATAAATCAGGCCATAAGTTGGGGCATTACTTCATTGGGGATTTTATTGTGGATGAACATACTTCAGCTGACAACCTCGGATGGATGCTGAAGATCATTAATGAAAATATCTCCTTCTGGAACATGGAGCCCGTCCCTTATTCGTATACAAATGGTATTACTTCCGCAATTTTCCGGGATATCATCGATTCTTTCAGGGCGTTGATCTGGCCGGGACATGAGTATATCCTGGGGAGCAATCAGGCCAAGAAAGATGTATTGGCGAGATTACCGGACGGCACCTGGCGTGTCAGACAATACGATATAATTTCTAAAACAGAAAAAGAGCTGGCCGCGTCTGCATCAGGAAGCTTCCGGTTCGATGTCCCTGATTCCCGGGCTGTAATTACCCATATCATTAGAATTAAAAAATAGTCAAACCATTATTGTTTTTATTTAGTGAGTATATATTGATCTTTCAGATTAACAATGAATATAGATAAAATTATCATGTTGATCGGATTCGGGCTGGCTTCTTATTCGGTCATCGGCAATGATGTAATCCAGACGCTCGGAACTTTTCTCACTTCCAATGCCAGAAGATCATGGTGGGTGCTGTGGGGATATGCCGGTTTGTTGCTGGTTGTCGTAATTGTTCTTGGTTGGATCATTCATTCAGGAGACGTCTCCTATAGACGTTTATCACAGATACCATATCCTGTGGATGTACATTGGTGGTTTATCCTGCCTCCTGTGGTATTACTGGTACTTACTCAGATGGGCTTTCCGGTAAGCACCACTTTCATGATCCTGAGTGTTTTTTCTTCTCAACAGGTGATCGAGAAAATGGTAGTAAAATCGGTATTCGGCTATGGTGTGGCATTTGTAGCGGCTTTTCTGATCTATCTTCTAATTGCCAGAAAGTTTGAAAAAAAGACAGCCGCTGACAAGGCGGAAGTAAAAAAACAACGGAAATGGTGGCTGATAGGACAATGGTTCTCCACCGGGTTTTTATGGTCCCAATGGTTGATTCAGGATTTTGCCAATATATTTGTCTACCTCCCGCGTCAACTGACACTCGCTGAACTCCTGGTCTCCCTGTCGTTCCTGTTGTTTATCCTGGCTTTTGTTTTCCGCCGTAAAGGAGGAAAGATCCAGCATATTGTTAAAAGGAAAACCAATTCAGCCAATATCCGGTCGGCTACATTGATCGATCTTTCCTATGGGCTGGTCCTGTATTTTTTCACGGTAATCAGTCCCATACCAATGAGCACGACCTGGACTTTTGTGGGAATACTTGCCGGTCGCGAGTATGCAATTACCCTTTTGTTGAAGCGGCGCCTGATCAACGATACCTATAAGGATATCTTCCGCGACCTTATTAAAGTGAATGTAGGATTAGCGGTCAGCATTTTTATTGCCATGTTGATCCATTATCTTCAGTAATTTCGTTTTTATGAAACTCTGATGAATAATTTTAACCCCGATTATTCATGAATTTTCTAAAAACTGGCAATCTTGCAGTATATAACTCATTTATATTCAACAAGATATATCAGTCCCGATAAGGATCGGGATCAGTCCCTATAAGGATCGGGATCGTCCCGATGTGTCGGGAAGGCCCGTAAGGGCGCCTGCCTACCTGCCTTTAGGAAAAATTTATGAATTTTTCGTGTTAATAAAGATTATTTCCCGAAAGGTATGGTAATACCCAGCCAGGGAATGGCAATATGTCCTTCCATTCCTTCAACAATCGGGATGAATAATCCATAATCAAGACCCACTCTTTGAATCATGCTTCTTCCGCCTAAAGATAATACAACCGTCGTTTCACTTCCGGGAATGATATAATTCTCTGTTAAAAAATATCCCCTTTTACCGGTCCGGATCATGGCACTTACATTGAGAGCAGGCAGGTCGGCCATTTCACCACCTGCAAAACCGTAACCGAGACCGATGCTGATATTTTTATCCCTCGACCCAAAGGTAGTGATGCCGTAAAATATACCGTAGTTTAAATCCGATTCACCAATCACTGTTCCGGCAAGGGCACCTACCCCCAGGTTGAATTTATCCCTTACCACCGGAATGGATACTTTTGGAGTGGCCCAGACCGGAGTGGGAGAACCTGCGAATAAAAACATCGGGACAAATCCGCCCCCAATCGAAAAGTGATCCGTAACGCCAACGGCAAACTGATTAAAAAATATCCACACATTCTGATAATACCCTTCTCCCTTCTTCAGTCCATATCCATTGGGCGCCCAGAAATACCGGGTGGCCTGCGGGTTTTCGAACCAGTATTCTTTTCCAATGATCCGTTCTCTTGTAATGGGCGATATCCTGAGGATATCGATTCTTTTAATATTAATTACACCCAGATTTTCGGTCCTTAGTGTGATCGATCCGGAATCTTTTTCCAGGATTTCACCAATATATTGATTGCCATCCCTTGTCTCTATCAGATATAATCCGGTTGTATCTGATCTCATTTGGGCATTCGAATACGATATCCGGAAAAAGAGAATGAATGCAGTTAAAAATATACATTTAGCTATCATGGCTTATCAGATCATTTTATATTATTTGAAACGCAGGGATGAAAATCTGCAGATGAAAATATTGCGAAAAGTATTATTACAAAATATTGTTTGGTGTATCGGATTTATTAAAAATTTCCAGAAACCGATCCGGCAGGGATAGAATTTGCAAAAAATAATTATAGTTTCATCTCTTTGTCTCTTAATAAGTAGAATCTGCTGATAAAAGAAAAACCAACTGCAGAATTTTTCACCTGAACAGGATAAGGGAGGATAATCCTACCTGTAATCACTGATACAGAAAATTCATGGTTTTCATGGTTTTATTGTCTATATTAAAAGGTTTAATTTGTTTGTTTCCCGAAGAATATCTGCCGTACCATGAGCCAGTATATAAACTGCATTTTGATCTTTTCCCTTTCTGTAATAATTTCCTTTAACGTGATGGGCCAACGAATTACCAGGATCGACAGCCTTCGACAGCTTCTTCCATTGGCACTGGAAGATACCAATAAAGTAAAAATACTGTATAAACTTTGCTGGGAACATATGCAGGATCGCACATCCCTGGATTCTTCCACATATTATGCGGATCTGGGATTGAAATTATCCGAGGTTTTAAATTATACGAAGGGGATTGTTCAGGTTGAATATTACTATGGATTGATGGATCGGCTACGTGGGAATTATTACAGCGCATTAACGCATTTTCGTTCGTTCGCCTCTTACCAGATAGAACAGGGAGATTCCCTAAAGCTGGCAAATGCGCTATATCAGATGGGAGTGATCTTTAATTATCAGGGAGATTATGAAAAGAGCTTGAGCACCTATCTCAGGATCCTGAACATATACGAATTTTCAGGTGACCTTTATATGCAAGCCACTACATTGAATAGTATAGGCATCATATATAAAGACATGAGCAAGTACGATCAGGCTATTGAAAAATACAATGAAGCCTTTCTCATTTTTGATTCCCTTGGATCCAGAATCGATATGGCTGATTGCCTTCACAATCTGGGTAATGTTTATGCACTCAGTAAGGATTATCAACTGGCTTTGAACTACTTTAATCAATCCCTGAAATTTGATGAGGAATTAAATAACGATTGGGGTATTGCCTACCAGCTGGAAAGCATTGGAACGGTTTACCAGGAAATGGGGCAGTACAGCCAGGCACTTTCCTATCAGATCCGATCCCTTGAGTTGAGGGAAAAACTGCAACAGAAAAAGGAACTCGCCTCCAGTCTTAACACGACCGGCAGGATCTATGCGAAATTAAGATCATTTGAAAAAGCGGCAGCTTATTACAATCGTAGCCTTGAAATAGCCAATACGATCGATATCAAACCGGGGAGGCGGGACGTATACCTGAGTCTGGCCGACCTGCATTATGAAATCAATGATTACAAAAAAGCATTTGAATATCAGCAACTATATAACCAGGTAAAGGATAGCCTGTTTTATGAAGATATGATGAAACAGATCAACGAATTGCAGATAAGATATGAGACGGAAAAAAAAGAACGGGAAATTGCGGTTTTAAACCAGGAAAAGGAAATCCAGCGGGCCCAGATCCTTCATGAGAAAACTGTTAAGAACAGCGTAATTATCGGATCGGTCCTGCTGATTCTATTTGCTGGAGTTCTGCTGATTAATTATCGCCAGAAGGTCAGGGTAAGGGAAATTATTGCCGGGAAAAATGAAGAAATTAACCGCAGGAAAATAGTTGAACTGGAAAAAAATCAGAAACTCTATGCATTGGATGCGATGATCACCGGGCAGGATGTGGAAAGAAAACGGATTGCCCGCGACCTGCACGATGGATTGGGGGCTTTATTATCCACCGTTCAGATGCATTTCAGCAGCATCGAAAATGAAATAAAAAAGATACACCAGCTGGATGTTTACAATACGGCTAATAAACTTCTCGATGAAGCTTGCCAGGAAGTCCGTGAAATATCACATAATATGATGCCCGGAACCTTACTGAAGTATGGCCTGGTTCCGGCCATTCAGGATATGTGCAGTAAAATTCAACAAAAGGATAAATTAAGGGTTGACTTTCATACCTTTAACATGGAAAATGAGCGCATGGAGGAACACATAGAAATAACCATTTATCGTCTTGTACAGGAAGGGCTTGGCAATATCCTTAAACACGCCAATGCCACAGAGGCAATCATACAACTGACAAAAGAAGAGGACACGTTACACCTGACCATCGAAGACAATGGTACCGGGTTCAATGTGAGTGAGGCACGCGAGAAGGGAGGGATGGGCCTGCGGAATCTCGATTCCAGGGTAAAATATTTGGATGGTAAACTGGACATTCATTCAGAAATAGGCAAAGGAACATCCATTACAATCGATATACCTGTTTAGAAAAAAAAATAAAATATCATATGATACGGTTACTCATAGCAGACGATCACCAGATGCTGAAGGATGGAATAAAAGCGATGCTTAAAGATAATGATGAAATTGATGTCTTTGCAGAGGCCAGCAACGGCATTGAAGTCCTGGCAGTGATGGATAAAAATCCTGCGGATGTGGTCCTATTGGATATAAACATGCCGGTCTTGGATGGAATTGAAACATGCAAAAAACTGAAGCAGATGTTCCCGCTGGTTAAGATCCTGGCTCTGACCATGTACGATGAAGGAAACCTGATCACGAAAATGGTGAAAAACGGCGCCAGGGGCTATATCCTTAAAAACACCGGAAAAGAAAAACTCATTGAAGCGATCAAGACAGTATACAATGGTGGAACCTATTTCTCTGATCGGGTCAAGGATGCATTGATTTCGAGTATGGTCTTAGAAAAAAATAAAAATAATAATTCATTTATCCCCAGTCTCACCAGGAGGGAAAAAGAAATTATCGAACTGATCGTAAATGAATTTACCACACATGAAATTGCTGAAAAACTCTTCATAAGTGAAAAAACGGTAGAAACCCACCGTAAAAATCTCCTTCAGAAATTAAATGCCCGGAATACGGCAGGATTGGTTCGAATAGCCATGGAAAAAGGATTAATCAAATAATCCGTCCGTTTTACTTATTCAAACTGCTTGGGAATATAATAATAGGGGAAAACCCTGATTTTTCTTTTTACAGTATTTCATTGATGTATCCGGCTATTCCGTCCTTTATATTTATTCGTTATTACCAAAACGGATTCGTAATTAGATAGGTTGAAGGAAACGTTTCTTCAATATGCTGATTATCTAAAACCAAGCATAAAACCATGAAAAGGCTTTATAGTATCTTTATATCGCTTGTCTTAAATCTGCCAATTTTTTCCCAATCCATTGAAGGTGATTATTTTATCGAAACCTCTAATGGAAAAATCTCACTTTCGCTTTCCACACTGGATCAAATCCAATATTCAGGTAAAATGATCGGGGATGAAGGCAGCATTTTTACCGTAGTTGCGCAGAGCGACCAGCAAGGAGGAATTCTTGGTACCCTGTCAGGCACACAAGCAGAACTCGGATTTGCAGCGTACCTGGAGGACCGTATACTGAATGTGGTGCTTGCGCCAATAGGTGCCAATGGTCAGCCCGATTATAACCAGGGACAGCGTTTCTTAATGAATCAGGCTGAATCACGGGATGAGGATTCAGCGAAATTAAGCGGTCCCTTAATGAATTCGGTAACCGGATCTACCTGGAATGGAACCTATTATGGTGACATAGGCGGAACCAAATCCAGTCTTACCTTACAACAACAGAATACCACAGTTCAGGGAAGGATCGATGCCGGAGGATATATTTACAATCTATCGGGTATTCTCACTAATGAACAGTTGGATGGGGAACTGGTCGATCCGCAAACTCAGGGCCGGATGGCCTGCAAAGGTTCTTTGCAGCAGGGGGTAATCCATCTCACCTTAAACGATCCGCAAACGGGACAATCGATCCGGATGTCTTTTTCGAATAATCCGGGAGATGCCACAGGGACCGGATCCATGAATGGAGATGTGTCAACTTCCGTGAATACGGAAAGGGACCCAAACCTGATCGGGAATTGGCTGTATTCGGAATCTTATACCAGCGGAAGTTACAGTTTTGCTTCCCAGTGGAGACTGATCGTTAATGCGGACGGGACCTATCTCTATGGGGATGCAAAAATGGCCGGTGGAGGCCCGGGGTCCAGCGGGCAATCCGGAGGAGGTGATTATACCCGGGGTCAATGGAAAACACAGAATAAAACCATTTATATCAATGAAGGATATGGCTGGCAGCCTTACGCGGGATATTATATCGAAGGCAACAGCATGCTGATGAAGTTTGAGGATGGTAGTAAACAGGTGTGGAAAAGGTATTGACTGGATTAAAATATGTTAATTCGAAAAGGAAATATCGTTTTTATTTTATTTTTCCGTGTATTCTTTTCAGGAATGCTGATGACTCTGGCTGCTTTATTTGGACTGGGATTAGTCGTTAATGGGGTGACTCTCACGCTGAGGGACCGGGTTAATACAGTAAACTTTCTGCAAACAATTCTGTATGCTTTCTCAGGAGTCGTAGTCCCTGTGGAGATGATGCCAGGCTGGGCCCAATTAGTGAGTAAGATATCACCTCTCACGTATGGACTACGTATTATTCGAGGTTCATTGCGCCCTGACACAGCTATCTCTGATTTTCAGGGAGAGTTCAACATTTTGGTGATTATGAGCGTGATATTTATAATTACGGGAGTATATTTTTTGGATGCAATTGAGAAGAACCTCAAAAAGCATGCGAGATTGACTGTTTTTTGAAAAGAATACACATCTTGTTGAAGGAAACCGTAAAGTTTTTAAGAGTATTATCTTC
>Ga0209536_100014491_pt1 | contig 11317 bp, 9 predicted proteins | sample DeeMarSeWOR28_12_FD_187461 | JGI IMG/M metagenome (GOLD analysis project Ga0209536, IMG submission 187461) | Marine sediment microbial communities from White Oak River estuary, North Carolina - WOR-2-8_12 (SPAdes) (version 2) | ecosystem: Environmental > Aquatic > Marine > Intertidal zone >... | reverse complement strand
AAAAACCCCATCTACGACGTAGCACGGCGTCCTCGCCCTGTTAAATTACCAACAGGAGTTTTCAAACGTACAACGAGCCCCTGGGTAACATGCCTGGCCTTCCCTCTGGATAATCAACATAACCATTTAACAGGGTAAATCGTTGCGGCGTAGCTATCAGTACGCCTCACTCCTCAAGACTTGTGCGCCTTGTATATGAAGCCTTTACGAAACCGTCAACACTTACATTATAATGTCTGTGCAAGTCTGTGCCTGCCCGCCATAGCTTTTAGCGACGGCGGGTGGGCTTGCCTCGACGAAGCCGAAGGCGAAGTCGGGTCTGTGGCTATTTAACCTCAGAATAGTCCCAGTTGTTTGTGGGTCTTGCCTTTTCGTTTCCACTCGACACGTTCCAAGGCTCCGCAGAACTCTTCAGGGATGAGACCTAGGAAAGGGGATGGCTTCATCTGAAGTACTCTGTTGTTGATCGTCCTTCGGCTCGCATTGGACAAAATGAGTTTTGAGCGGGCCCTCGTCATCCCCACATAGAAGAGTCTTTTCTCCTCCTCCTCATCTTGGTCTCCGAAAAGTGTACAGGGGATAAGTCTATCTTCACACCCGGTGATGAAAACGACGGGCCATTCCAGCCCCTTGGCCGCATGGAGAGACATGAGGGCCACGCGATCCCCTGAAAGCGTCGCGTGGTCAATGCCCCGCTCGAGGGAGAGGGTATCCAGAAAAGACTTCAGATCTCCCTCAAAATTTCCAGCAATCGCCTTCAGGCGGCGGAGGGCCTCGGCAGAGTCCTCTGAAGACAGATCAAATCTGTGTAAGGTTGTGGCCTTGTCAATGAGATATTCCAGGGAATCCCCGGTCTCAAATCTTTTGATAAGCTCTTTTGAGTCCAAGTTTTTCACATCTGGGAGATCCAGGTAGGCCTTTAGGTGGTAGGGATTTTCGGGGTATTGGAGGGCATGAAAAAAACGCCAAACAATATTCACTGGATAGCGATTGATTAAAGGATTTTCCCCGGACCTGATGAAAGGGATGCCAGCCCTTGCTAGGGCCTCCTGAAGGCCGTCGCCCTGAACGTTCAGCCGATAAAGCAGAGCGATGTCACCGAAACTGAAGTTTTCCCCATCTTCATGGGAGGACACCCGGCCACTGTCTAGTGAAAAGTAGGTGGTGCCACCCATCAGCTTTTCGATCTGTTCCACGATCATCTCCGCCTCTTCAGTATGGGTGTGACACGAACCAAAGCGGATAGGATCCCCCCCTTCCATGACGCCCTTGAGAGACTCTTCTCTTTTCATAAGGCCAGAGGCGCCGCTGAGAATGACTTGAGTAGAGCGGTAATTCCTTGAAAGCTTGATCTCTTTTGCACCGGGAAAATCATCGGAAAAACGAAAAAAGTTCTGGACGTTTGCCCCTCGAAACCCGTAGATGGCCTGGTCGGGGTCTCCTATGGCACAAATCTCACCAGAGCCTATTTGAATAAGGGCTTTCAGGAGGGCTACCTGGACCCGATTGGTATCCTGGTACTCATCCACAAAGATCCACGGGAAGCTCTCTGCGTACCTAACGCATATTTCAGGCTCTTCGTAAAAGAGTCTCAGGGTCTCCACCTGCAAATCGTCCAGGTCAAGCATTCCCAGTTCACGCAGCTTTTGCTGGTATCTATCAAAGTAGGGAAGAAGGGAGCTAAGATCAGGATCCGTTTTGTCCGCCATCATCGAGGCCATCTTTAACCGGGGGAGGTCTTTCAGGACCTTGTTGGTGATTCGTTTCTCACCCCCAGATTCGGAAATGATCTGTTTAACCAGGATGGGCACATCCGACTCCGAACAGATATTAAAGAAAGTGGGGAGACTGGGGTTTTCCCCTTCTTTTCTCAAGACCTGAAGGCAAAAGCCATGAAATGTGGATACCCAGATCTCTCCGTCTGCCTTTTCAGGCAGGAGATTGGATATTCTCTCCTCCATCTCCCGGGCTGCCTTATTGGTAAAGGTAAGGGCAAGGACCCGGCTTGGTGATGCGTGTCCTGATTGAATGAGGTGGGCGATCCTGTGGGAGAGGGTCATGGTCTTTCCTGTTCCGGGCCCGGCCACCACAATGAGATGGCTACCGCGATGGAGCACGGCCTCTCTCTGTTCAGGATTCAAAGGGCCCAGAATCGGCTCTGAAGGTAAACTCTGACCAGGATCTTGAGGTTTCCTGGTTTTTTTTGCAGCAACTTTATCAGCAGGCAACTCCTTTTTCTGCATGGGTTTTTTTCTTTTAGAGGGCTGAAAGAGGGCAAACTGTCCCACCAACGCATCCCTTTCAGTCTCCTCGAATAGACGAATGGTGCCATATTCTCCGTCATAACCTTCCTCTCGGATGACTTGATTCTGCCGCATCCTGTCGATGGCCTTTGAAAGGAGCACGCCTCCTGCCTTCTCCATATCCCCAGGCTGAACCTCCATGAGGATGTGCAGTTCCGGACCCAGGGCGCCAAGGAGCTCTTCATAAGCAGAAGCCACCTTTTTCGTTGAAGGGCCGCAATCCAATATCTCAGCGAGGATTTCGGTAAGAGGAATAAGACAGAGGAAATCCTTGGCGAGCTTGGGGATGTCACGATCGGACAGGGCCTCGACCCGGTGGAGAACCCCAATGGTCAAGGGCTTGCCGCACGAAGGACAGATCCCATCGTAATCCCTGGTCTCCCTGGGGTGGAGCCTGACCTGGCACTTACGGTGCCCATCAAAATGGTATTTCCCCTCCTCAGGGAAGAACTCAATGGTGCCTTCAAAGCCACTTTTCTGAATCATGGCCTGTATTATTTTGTCATAATCCAACTCTGTGTTGAAGATGTTCGCTTCTCTGCCCAGTTTCGCAGGAGAATGGGCATCAGAATTGGAAACAAGCAAATATTTATCGATGGCAGACAAAAGCCGGTTCATGGGGGGATCAGAGGAGAGGCCCGTCTCAAGGGCATGGATATGGGATGTGAGATCTCCAAAGCATTCCTCTATAGCATCAAACCCGGACTTGGAACCAAAGAGGGAAAACCAGGGTGTCCAGATATGGGCGGGGATGAAAAAGGCCCGCTCACTCACTTCAAGTGCGATCTCCAGGAGGTCTCGCGAATCCAGACCCAGTATGGGCCTCCCATCAGAGGAGAGGTTTCCGATTCGATCAAGCTTCTTGTTGAGCCTGAACACGGCGTCCATGTCAGGCATGAGGATGAGATGGTGGATTTTGCGGGTCCTTCCTGCCCGCTTATAGATGCAGCTTATCTCGCCGGAGAGCACAAATCTTGAAGGTTTCTTGCAAGACGCTGGGACCTCCCTTTCGATGGACGTCTCCAGTTCAGGTTTTAATCGATAAAGCCCATTTTCCGCTTCGATCAGTTTATCCTGAAGCTCAGACAACCACCCAGCATGGGTGAAATCGCCTGTTCCGATAAGGGTGATTCCCTTCTTCTTCCCCCAGAGGGCAAGATGCTCAGGATCCAGGTTGCGCGAAGTGGCTCTGGAGAAGTGAGAATGGACGTGAAGGTCGGCGATGAATTTCATATGCGGGACTATTTCCCATTCATGAATGCATGTCAACCATTTACCCAATTCGCTAGTCACCATCAAGGCATCATCTGCCGTTCGACAAGCCGTTCGACAAGCTCACGGTCCTGAGCAAGGTCGAAGGACTCACGGCCCTGAGCAAAGCCGAAGGGCAGTGTTGCCTTCGATCGCCCCTCCCCCCGCCTCCGCGGGGGCAGGCGGGATTCGCCGGTAGTCGTCGTGTTACAGGATATAACGCAAATGGTTTTCTATTTCTTGTTTAGATACAGTGCCCAGCAATTTGTTGATCTGTTTCCCGTCTTTGAAGAGAATCATGGTGGGCGTGCTCATGATATCGTATTGGGAGGCGGTGAGGGGATTTTGATCAATATTCATCTTCCCGACTTTGATCTGGCCCGCATACTCTGATGCCAGTTGATCAAGGATGGGATCGAGAGTTTTACAGTAGGCGCACATGGGGGAATAGTATTCCATGAGAACAGGGCCTGGAAAAGCGAGGACTTCCTGGTTGAAAGTGCGATCCGTGATGAGGGTGGGGTGATTATAGTACGGAATGGCATGAAGGGGCGCATGGCATTTGCCACATTTGGGTTCGTCTTCGAGCAAAGCCTTAAAAAGCCTGTTCTTTACGCCACATTCCGAGCACTTGATGACCAGGGTTTCTGGCTTCAAAATGGCTTTGCATTTGCCACAAAGGGGGCTATCTCTCAATCGGTCTTTGGGGACCCGATTTTGGGTGCCGCAGCTCGAACATCCGATGATTGTGCTATCCTGAGTCATGCTTTTTCCTATGTTTTCCACGCAGAATTAACTCTCAGTTTGACTTTATGTCCCTGCGCTGTTAGATGAGACTTTATTATAGAAATATAAGGCATATTGGCCACGTTGCAAAAGAAATGAGGCAAAAAATTGATCGGCTTTTGAAAGGATCACATCGCCAGCTATAAGAAACCGAAATCCGTGGATTTTGTAAATGAGTTGGCCAAAAATAATTACGGAAAGATTTTAAAAAGGGATTTGCGAGCCAAATACTGGGAAGAGAGGGAACGAAAGGTGTAATTGTAGGTTTAAATCATACAAGAATTTCATTTTGTTGTTACGGATGAGTTCTAATTCAAAGGGGGTCAGATATGTCTTACGAAAACATCGTTGTGGAACACAAAGATGGTGTGGGCCTTATCATTTTGAATCGTCCAGAGCAATACAATACATTTAACACGGCTCTGGCGAGAGAATTGGAAAATGCCCTCGTGGAACTGGAGAGGGCCAAAGACATCAGGGTGGTCGTCATTAAGGGTTCAGGAAAGGCCTTTTGTGCAGGCATAGACATATCTGAGTTTGCAGGCAAAACGCTCCAGGAATATCGTGAATGGGTGGGGCTTATGGAGCAGCCTTTCCATGTCATCGGCCACATGAAGAAACCGGTCATTGCCTCAGCTCACGGATATGCCGTGGCCAATGGCATCGGTCTCATAGCGGCCTGTGACCTGGCCATTGTGGCGGAAGGCACCAAACTGGGCGCCACAGCCATTAATGTGGGCCTTTTCTGCATGGGGCCAGCCGTTCCCATGTCAAGATCCCTTAGCAGAAAGCGGGTCCTAGAAATGGTCCTAACCGGGGATATGTACGATGCAAAGGATGCAGAGCGGTGGGGCCTGGTCAACAAGGTCGTGCCCCAAGATAGATTAGAGGAGGAAACCTTTGCACTTGCCAACAAACTGGCCGCAAAGAGTCCGATCGCCCTGCAGATGGGGAAGCAGTCCTTTTATGGTATGTCTGACATGCCATTTAGCAAGGCCCTGGAATATTCCAATGAACTCTTCGCCGCCCTATGTGTGACCGAGGATGCTCAGGAGGGGGTGGATGCCTTCTTGAACAAGCGAGAGCCGAAATGGAAAGAGAGATGATCCGCGCACCCTTTTTCAATTTTTTCTGAGAAGAGGCAAAATAATGGCCGATATACTCTGTTTTTCCAGAAACAGATGTACCAGCGTGGAACAAATGGATGAGAACACCATGAGATCCTCCTGTCGGCTTCAGGATACATTAACGGATGCCGTTGTGGAGGTCATGGTAAAAATCCCGGATCTTGAAGTAATGGACGTGAGCGGGGAAATGAGAAGATCTGTGGGGGAACAAGAAATCCAGGTTGTGGACGCCCTAAAAAAGGTTATCGGTATTCGGGTTGGACCGGGCATGAGAAAGATCATCAAGGGGCTCATCGGTAAATCGGAGATTGAGAGGCAATTGGCCTTTATGGTGGAGGAATGCTGCGAGGCGGTCATCCTCACCTTTACCAAGGACGTATTGCTCAATGCCCCCAAGGATAAATTAAAAGAGAGAGAGTTTTTCGAAAATATGGTGAGGTCAAATCCGAGACTGTACAATAGCTGTGCCGCCCTTGCACCGGGAAGTCCACTGGTGGAAGGAATTAAACCTGAATAGAAGGCGCTTAAACGCCCCAAGACACTTTTAAATAATTAACATAATGCAAAAGCCCGGAGAATCGAGAGTACTATGCTCAAATTCTCACGCAATAAGCTGGTCAGCATTTACAGTAAGGATGAAGACACCCTGCTCGCCCATGGCGTCCTAGAGGATGACATATATGGGTTGGAGGTGGATGTGACCATAGGCCTATCCACACTGGAAATCCTGTCAGTTAAAGGGAGGTGGAAAAGGGCAGAGAATTCCCAATGTGCAAGAGCATTACCTTTCCTTCAGGAGGTCACAGGGTTACGAATCGATGAGGGGTTCTCCCAGAAAGTCCGAAAAATCATCGGGCGAAAGGCGTGCCGTCATTTTGCAGACATTCTCCTGGAATGTTGCGACGCGGCACAAATGGCGGCCAATGTGGGCAGATGGGAAAACGAAAAGGGAAAAAAGCACGCGGAGGACTCAGCAAATGCTCGCGATGGGGTCACGATCTCGGCAGAGCCAAGTCCAAAGCCAGAAGAGAAAGACCTGCGTGCACAGGCACAGGTGAAGGCTACCGGGGGAATGATCATAGATCTTCATGTCCACACGTCTCCTGCCTCCCCCTGTAGTTCAGCACGCGTTTATGACATCATCCAAGAAGCAAAAAGGATTGGCCTTGGAGGCATTTGCCTGACGGACCACAACCATGTCTGGGATCCCGATGAGGTGGAGGATCTTCGGCAAAAACACGAATTGCTCATTTTGAGGGGAAACGAGATCACAACGGATCAGGGGGACATGCTCGTATTTGGTCTTGAAAAAGAGATCAAGGGGATCGTAAAGCTGAAGGAACTCAGGGAAGAGGTCTCAGCGGCAAAAGGATTCATCATTGTGGCCCATCCGTTCAGGGGGTTCCTGACCTTTGGGATAGGCAAACTGGGGTTGACCCCGGAAGAGGCCATGGAAAGGCCCCTTTTCAAATACGTGGATGCCGTTGAAGTGATGAATTGCAAGGTGACAAAAAAAGAGAACAGGTTCGCCGCAAAGGTGGCTGAGGGTCTCAATCTGCCTGCAACGGGCGGTAGCGATGCCCACGAGGTTTCTGAGGTGGGAATCTTTGCCACCCGGTTTTCCCAAGTGATTACCAATGAAAAGGCGCTTATTGAAGCGTTAAGAGATGGAAGTTACGCCCCCATTGCATACAGGGAGGAGAGAGAGAAAGGGAGACACGCGTATGGAATCACAACATGACTGGGAAAAGCTGGTAAGAAGAATGGAGCGTTTGATGAGGCTCAAATCCTTTCCAGTGGGCTTCAAGATGCTTGGTAAGAAGGAGCAACTCGAGCAAATTCCCTTCATGCGAAGACCCCAGCGAAAGATGACACTTTGTCAGCTAATCACGCTTGTCAGGAACTTCGACTGGACGGTGGGGGCTGAAACGGATGATTTCGTATCACCCATGTGTGCTTCCATTATTGGGTTAACAGATACGCCCGAAATCTATAAGGATGGGTCTTTTCGCAGCATAGTCTGGGTGAAGACAAAGGAAGATGGCATGAAATATGAAGCCTCTATCCCGCGTCTCTCGCTGGGGAGATATGAGGCCGTGGCCATGGCCCCCCTCGTCTACAACCCCTTTGAACCGGACATCGTCCTCGTCTACGCTAATCCGGCCCAGATGATGCTTTTGATCAATTCCTTGCAGTTTGAGGATTATGAGGTGATGGAATTTTACTGTGTGGGGGAATCATCCTGCTCTGACGCCATTGCCCGGTGTTATATGACCGGCAAGCCCTCCTTGACCATTCCTTGCTATGGTGAGCGTCGTTATGGGCATGCCCAGGATGAGGACCTGGTGATGGCCCTCCCAGCGCAGATGATGGAGAAGGCCTTAAAAGGCATGGAAGTGCTTTACAGAAGAGGAATACGTTACCCCATTAGTTATGCCGGGGCTGAGCAGGATCTAACGACCGCATTCCCAATGTCCTATGGAGGGATTGAACAGATGGAGACCATTCGAGGAAAAGACAACCGCCTGCTCTTGGGCGTGACAGGGGGCATTGCTACGGGTAAAACCACAGTGGTTAACATGTTAAAAGAGTTGGGTGCCCCGGTCATTGATTTTGATATACTCGCCAGGCAGGTGGTTGAACCAGATAAACCCGCGTGGCAGGAAATCGTGGCCTATTTTGGGGAGCAAGTGCTCCAGGAGGATAGGCACCTGGACAGGAAAAAGCTATCAGACATTGTCTTTAGAGATATGGAGAAGAGGAAGAAGCTTGAAGGCTTTACCCACCCCCGGATCCACGGGGAGTTCGTGGCACAATTGAGTGAGATTGTGGAGAAGGACCCCGATGCCATCGTCCAGGTGGACGTCCCGCTGCTGATTGAGAACAATCTACAATATTTGTTTCACAAGACCCTGGTGGTCTACGTCCCAGAGCAAAAGCAGATAGAACGCCTTGTGGAGAGAGATGGAATCAGTCAGGAAGAGGCGGCCGATAGGCTCAAGGCCCAGCTAGCCATCGATGAGAAGGTGGGGTATGCGGATTTTGTGATCTATAACGACAAATCTTTGCAAGAAACCAGAGCGCAGGTGGAGAAACTCTGGAAAACATTGAAGAAGATACAAAAAGAGAAGGCAAAATGAATTAGATTCTTGTTGATTCGGATGAGGAGGTGAGACCCGTGAATTTCTTGTCTGATACATTAAAGGCAGTGGACCGAGTGGAGATCGTCACCCTGATTGACAACTATGTGGATGTCCTGCTCAAAGATACGGATGTTGTGACACGTCCTACCCGAGGCGCGGGAGAGGAAATCCCTACGGATACCCTGGTTGCAGAACACGGCCTTTCACTTCTGGTCACGGTGCACAAGGGAACAAAAACCCATACCATCCTTTTTGACACGGGTTACAGCCAGATTGGCGTTCCACACAATATTGCCTTGTTGGGGATCGACCTGCAGAAAATAGAAGCCATTGTGATGAGCCATGCCCACATGGACCACACCGGATCGCTTCACGAGATCCTCGAAGGCATGAGAGGCCCTGTGACCCTGGTGGTTCACCCGGGTGCCTTTTTATTTCCCCGTTATATAGAACGGGATGATGGAACAAGGCAAAGGTTTCCGCGGACACTGTCAAGGGAAAATTTGGTCAGTGAGAAGCTGAAGATCGTGGAAAGTAAAGCACCAGTCCTTTTGGCGGACGATGGGCTTATGGTCACCGGCCAGGTGGAAAGGACCACAGGGTTCGAAAAGGGGCTTCCTGGTGCCCTGATGGAGAGAGACGGAAAAATGGTGCCGGATCCCATATCCGACGATCAGGCCTTGGTCCTCAACTTGAAAGAGAAGGGATTGGTGGTCATTTCAGGGTGCAGCCATTCAGGGATTATCAATACCATCTTCCATGCGCAGAAGGTCACCGGGCTCAGGAAAGTGCATGCCGTCCTCGGGGGGTTTCACCTCACAGGGTCTGCTTTTGAATCCATCATCGAAAAGACCATCAGTGAGCTGAAAAATGTGGCACCGGAAGTGGTCGTTCCCATGCATTGTACGGGTTGGAAGGCCATTCAGCGCCTTGACCAGGAATTCCCGTCCGCCTTTGTCCTCAATAGTGTCGGCTCAAAGATCACCCTGGCTTAAAGAAGGATTTGCATGAGACGGCCTTTCATCAAGGGCCTGCGCCTCATTCCTCCTTTCTGACTTTTTTCATCATATAATCGTTCAACGCTTGCTGTAGGGTTTCCGCAGCGAGAAAGGCCAGGTGTTCATCTTCTTTTGGAAGCCCTTCAAGTGTTTCCATAATAACTTCTCCACTGATTGACAAAACCTCGCCCGGCGCTTTTCCTAGGGACATTTCAACGGCAAATGAGGCGCATACGCTACTCGATCCACAGCCATCCGCCTGAAATAGGGCTTGCTTGACCCGGTCCCCCTCGAGCTTCAAAAAGATTTCCATGGTATCGCCGCATACGCCTACTGACCTTGCGTAGCCGTCCGGGTTGTTCATTGAACCCATAAAAAGGGGTTTTAGCCAACGCTGATAAGCCTTTTCGCCATAGGCTTCTTTGGTTTCCTCGTATATTTGCTCCTTGATCTCGTGAACAAAATCATCCAGGGTATCACCCATTCCAATTTTCCCTTCGCTTCAGTAAGTATGTAGCACGCTATTTGGGGTATTCGCAGAAGAACTGTCCGATTCAACGTGTTTGTATGGGACATAAAATAGCCCGAATCACAGCATTGTCAATACATAAAGGTTAGAGTTGACTTGATTTTGTCCGCTGGATATAAAACGAATAAGTCGTTAAAATCTTTAATCGATTTCATGAGGAGCAGAAGAGATGGCAAAAAAAATTCTTATTGTAGATGACGATCCGGATGTGATCCTTTTCATTGCCACTATTCTTAAAGACCATGGTTACCACTCAGTAAATGCGGCAAATGGTCAAGAGGGGCTGAAAATGGTCCATTCAGAAAATCCCGATATGGTGCTGCTCGACCTGATGATGCCAGAGAAAAGCGGAATTGCTCTTCTCAGTGAGCTTAAAAAGGACGAAAGGCTGAAAAAAATACCGGTCATCATGGTAACGGGGGTGGCAGGTGAAACGGGCATTGATCTGGATGCCTTCTTGAAGAGAGGCACCGCCAAAGGGGCTGATGATATCCCGCTTGCCCCTGAGGGATACATAGAAAAACCTGTCGATCCTGACAAACTTATAACCCTCATAAAGGAGTATCTTGGAGAATAATGGAAAGATTTAATGTGGCCATAGTTGGAGGTGGTCCGAGTTGTGTGGCTATTATGGACATGATATCCGCAGACAGACTGCGTCAACTTCGCATGGACCTTATCGGCCTTGCCGATGTAAACCCTGAAGCACCGGGGATGAAGGCAGCACAAGACTTAAATGTCTTTACGACGACCGATTATCACGATCTCTTTGCACTGGAAGGCCTTAATTTGATCCTGGAATTGACAGGCCGCCGGGAGATCAGCAAGGCCCTTGAGGAGGAGAAACCTTCCCAGGTACACCTTATTGATCATACGGTGGCTAGACTCTTCTGGGATATCGAGCAACTTGAAGAGGAAAAGCGAAATGCCGAACGCGAAGCGGAAAAGAAAAGGTTAAAGGCAGTGGGAACGCTTCTCAAGGACATGATGCACTTGGAGGAAGAGAAAAGGAATGCGGAGAGCGAGGCGGAAAGACGCGTTCGGGTTGAGCGGGATAGTACGACGAGGATCCTCAACGGGCTTAGCGAGGCAATCGTTGTGTTGAACAAGGATTATGTCATCGAACACGCCAATAAGACTTTTCTAAGAGCGTTTGGCTCAGAAGATGAAGAAATGGTGG
>Ga0209536_100014490_pt1 | contig 11317 bp, 11 predicted proteins | sample DeeMarSeWOR28_12_FD_187461 | JGI IMG/M metagenome (GOLD analysis project Ga0209536, IMG submission 187461) | Marine sediment microbial communities from White Oak River estuary, North Carolina - WOR-2-8_12 (SPAdes) (version 2) | ecosystem: Environmental > Aquatic > Marine > Intertidal zone >... | reverse complement strand
AGCTTTAAGCACCATACAGGCAGAGAACAGCGTGGGGGCATTGGTCGAAGACATTGCGGCCGATGCATATGAACTTGGCTCGTTCATCATAGCTTTGAACTTTGAGATGTTCAACCTTACCGCCTTGCTTTTAAGCACTTCTAATGACATTGATAAGTCTGAGGCAGACCAGGCCAAGAACGAGAAGATCCAGAAAAAGAAGAGGGCCGAAGAAAAGCGTGCGGAAATAAAAGAAATAAAAAGACAGATAAATTTAAGGGTAAAAGAGCTTGTTAAATCCATACAGAATCTTCAGGATAAGATCGCGACAAGCTCAACTGCAACTGCCGGCATGATTATCTCCCAAATTCAGGATTCTCTGCAGGAGGTTAAGATCCTTTTAGCACAGCTTGGCACGGCATTGCAGGAATTAAGCGATATGACAGCTTAATAGTAGCCTGTTTCTTTCATCCTCTTTTCACCGAGGAAAAAGGTGCTGTTCAAGAGCAGCACGATCGGTATCATGTTGAACTCGATTATATTTATACAGCAATTGTCCTGCTTTATCCTCCAGAAGTTATCAATGTCCAGGTTCATATAATGAAAGAGTATCACCCTGTTTATGCCTCCGTGGCCGACCACTGCTATTGTCTCTCCGCCGTGTTTGGAAATTATGCTCTCAATTGCTTTTACTCCGCGTTTTTGCAGATCTTTTAGGCTTTCGGCTCCTGGTATTTTGGCAAGAGCAGGATCTTTCAGCCATTCTTCATATATCTTTGAATATTTTTCTTTGATGTCCGTAAAGGTCAGATTTTCCCAATCGCCATAGTCCCTTTCTTTTAATCCGTCAATTTTTGTGACCTTAAGACCATGGGGTTTTGCTATGATATTTGCTGTTTCAGCCGACCTGTCGAGCGTGCTTGAGTAGACTGCTTTGAACGGAATGTTCTTTAAGGCTTCTGCAAGAAGGTTTGATTCCTTGATCCCGAGTTCTGTTAAATGGCTGTTCGTTTTACCCTGATAGCGTTGTTCAATATTGGACAGAGTTTCCCCGTGGCGGATGAGAAAAAGCCGCGTTACAGTATTTCTTCCAGTTTTACTCGTCCCTCGTAGAGGGCCTTCCCTATAATGCATCCTTCAACTCCGTATTTTTCCAGGCCTTTTAGGTGTTCGACATCTTCTTTTGAAGATACGCCTCCCGAGGCAATAACTGGCACGATAACGGCTTTTGCAAAGGCTTTGATACCTTCGATATTTGGCCCGGAGAGGGTGCCGTCTTTCATTATGTCAGTGTATATGAAACGTTTGACCCCAAGCCCGATAAGGTCCTTTGCCAGCTCTTCTGCGGTCTTTTCTGAAACTTCTGTCCACCCTTTTACTGCGGCTTTGCCTTCCCTTACATCAATGCTTACTGCGATTTTATCCCCATGTTTTAAGCATACTTTCTTTATGAGGGCAGGATCAGAGATCGAACTTGTTCCGAGTATTACTCTGTCCACACCCGACATAATCAGCTCATCGATAGTCTCGATCTTTCTTATTCCGCCTCCCACCTCAATAGGGACGGGAACTCTTGAAGCTATCTTTTTAATCAGCTTAATATTCTGCGGCTCACCTGATTTTGCTCCGTCAAGGTCAACGATGTGCAGTCTTTTTGCGTTGAACTTTGTCCAGCCTATTGCCACTTGGATCGGATCATCCGAATAGACTTTTTCCTGCTTGTAATCGCCCCTGGTCAAGCGGACACATTTGCCGCCTAGAATATCAACCGCTGGTATTATTTCAAAATTTGGCACTTGTTGCTCCTTTATTGAGTCAGGATTGCCCGACCACAAGACCGCCAGACAGCATGACTGCAAGACCCAAACAGTCCTGTGGTCATGTTGTCATGTGGTCCTGCGGTCGTGTCATTTGCACAATCTCCCAAAATTCTTAAGTATCTTAAGTCCAGTATCTCCGCTTTTCTCAGGGTGGAATTGTACACCGTAAATATTATCTTTGTGAACTACTGATGCAAAGTCTATGCCATAGTCTGTTTCTGCCGATACAGTTGTTTCATCTTCCGGCACTACATAATATGAGTGAACAAAATAAACCATAGACCCGCTTTCAATGCCTTCAAGGATAGGGCAGGGCCTTTTTATCTTTAGCCTGTTCCATCCCATATGAGGGACTTTGAGATTGAAAGGGGAAGCGGACTTGAATCTTTTGGATGTGCCGGCCAAAAGATCCAGTCCTTTTTCTTTTCCTTCTTCGCTTGATAAAAAAAGCTGCTGGAGCCCAAGGCATATGCCGAGCATGGGTTTTTTCATTGCAACGGCTTGGTCGATCGCTGTTTCGATCGACGTATTTCTCAGGTCTTTCATTGCCGCGTCAAAGGCTCCGACACCGGGAAGCACAAGCCCGGATGCTTTTGAAATAGCTTTTTTGTCTTTTGAAACTTCAGCCGGAAAGCCGAGTTTTTGAAGGGCTTTATGTATGCTTCTTAAGTTCCCGATCCCGCAGTCAATAATGATTATCATTTTCTTCCTTCTTTTCTTGTCATCCTGAGGAGGAGCGAAGCGACGACGAAGGATCGCATTATAAGTAGACGATTTTCAATAAAGCGATCCTTCGGGCCTCCTTTCACTCGGCCCTCAGGATGACCCGTCCATACAAAGTGCGATCGCCCCAAAAACTCCCGCTTCTTTCTTGAATTTTGCAGGCACGACTTTTGATCTGCTTCTGCTGGGTTCAAGAGCGATCTCGGTCACGGTTTTTCTGATCGGTGCAAAGATCATGTTCCCTAAGTTTGAAAGCCCGCCGCCGATCACTACTTTGTCCGGCTCAAGCATATTTATGATATTGGAAACACCTATGCCGATCCTCTTGCCGATCTCTTTAACGATTCTTAAGGCCGGTTTGTCGCCGGCAAGTGCCGCCTCCTCTATAATGTATGCATTGATGTTGTTCAATTTGCCTTTGGCAAGCTTATAGATAAGCGAACTTTTGTTCTTTTTCGCAAGTTCTCTGGCCATTCTGGTCATTGCTCGGCCTGAGGCAAGGGTCTCTAAGCATCCGCGATTTCCGCAATTGCAGGGCATGCCGTTCATATCAATTACTGTGTGCCCGATCTCTCCTGCGCCGCCAATGCTGCCCCTGTATATCTTCTTGTTTATTATTATTCCTCCGCCTATTCCTGTACTTATCGTGATATAGACCATATTAGTAGTGCCTCGTCCTGCGCCAAATCGGAATTCTCCGAGAGCCGCGGCATTTGCGTCATTGTCAATATAAACAGGCTTTCTGAATTCCTTTTGAATTATCTTCTTTAAGTTGACCTTTTTCCAGCCGTAAAGGTTAGGGGGGTTCAAGACCGTTCCTTTTTTGTAATCCATGGGGCCTGGGACTCCGATGCCAATAGCGCTTATCTGCGAGAGAGGAATGTCCGTTTCTTCGAGCAGAGATCTGATCGATCTTATCACATTCCTGAGCGATGCCGATTTTCCTTTTTTTGCTTCGGTTTTTATCGTCAGGCTTTTGAATATTTCGCCTTTATTTGTTGCTATTGCGGAGAGGATTTTAGTTCCGCCTATGTCAACGCCTATTAAATACTTAGACATATGTATCTCCTTGTATTATTTGGCTAAAGTATAACATAAGGTATTTGTTCATGCAAAAATTGAAATTTATAGAAATTTACTGAAGGTAAATATTACTTTATTAACTTTTTTAAATTCCCCCTTGACAACTTTTCAGCATGCCTGTAGAATAAGACTTTTGTTAGCACTCTCTATTGACGAGTGCTAATCCTTATGGTAGAATATTTCTTTGTGTGGTTTACGTCATTCTGAGCGAAGCGAAGAATCGCATTAAAAGTAATTCTGATTCTATAACGCGATTCTTCAGTCGCTTCGCTCCTTCAGAATGACAAGGCGAACAAATAAAGGAGGGAATCAAATTGGCGAAAAAGTTAAAACCGTTGGGAGAAAGGGTTATCGTTAAACCGGAACCGGAGGAGGAAAAGACAAAAAGCGGGATCGTTCTTCCTGAATCGGCAAAAGAAAAGCCGCAGGAGGGAACAGTTATTGCAGTAGGAGAAGGAAGGGTTCTGGATTCAGGGCAAAAGGTTCCAGTAGGAGTTAAGGTTGGGGATAAAGTAATTTATTCCAAATACGGCGGGACCGAAGTAAAGATCGATGGCGAGGAATACATTATATTGAACGAACGCGATATCCTCGCAGTTAATGGCTAATAGCAAATGGCAAATAGCTAATGGCAAATGGTGTGGATGGGATTGGGGCCATTTGCAATAGGCAATTTGCTATTTGCAAATATAAAAAGGAGGAAATAAAAATGGCAGGTAAAATATTCAAATACAGCGATGATGCTTTTCAGGCACTGGAGAGAGGGGTACACAAAGTAGCGAGTACGGTAAAACTGACTCTTGGCCCCAGAGGGAGAAATGTTCTATTGGAAAAGAAATGGGGGTCGCCAACAGTTACGAACGACGGGGTGACCATTGCAAAGGAGATCGATCTTGAAGAGCCGTTTGAGAACATGGGAGCCCAGCTTTTAAAAGAAGTTGCTTCAAAGACAAACGACATTGCAGGTGACGGAACAACAACTGCAACAGTTCTCGGCCAGATCATTTTCAAAGAAGGCCTCCGAAACGTTATTGCCGGAGCAAACCCAATGGCCCTAAAAAGAGGTATAAATAAGGCTGTTGAAGCCACTATTTCCGAGCTCAAAAAATTGAGCAAACCGGTAGAGGGCAAGGAATCTATTGCCGATGTTGCCACGATCTCTGCTAATAACGACAGGGAGATCGGGGAGCTTATTGCAACAGTTATGGACAAAGTCGGAAAGGACGGCGTTATAACAGTTGAAGAAGCAAAAGGCATTGAGACCACGTTCGACGTTGTTGAGGGTATGCAGTTCGACAAAGGATATGCTTCACCATACATGATAACAGACAGAGAAAGAATGGAGTCTGTCCTTGAAGACGCGTATATCCTCATCACCGATAAGAAGATCAGCGCCATAAAGGATCTTCTTCCCACGCTCGAAAAAGTCGTCCAGCTGAACAAGCCTCTGCTCGTTATTGCGGATGAGATCGAGGGCGAAGCCCTTGCAACGGTGGTTGTGAACAAGCTTCGCGGCACATTGAACGCCGTTGCCGTTAAAGCCCCGGGCTTTGGCGACAGAAGAAAGGCAATGCTCGAAGATATTGCAATAATTACCGGCGGAGAGGTCATATCTGAAGATAAAGGATACACCCTTGAAAAGGTAGAAGATGCTTATTTTGGGCAGGCAAAAAAGATCGTTATAGACAAGGAGAACACAACGATCATAGAAGGCGCAGGCAAGCCGGAAGCTCTTAAAGAAAGGATCGCACAGATCAAGCAGGAAATAAAAGCCTCGGATTCTTCTTATGATAAAGAAAAACTTCAGGAGCGCCTGGCAAAGCTATCCGGCGGAGTTGCAGTGATAAAAGCAGGAGCCGCAACGGAAACAGAGCTTAAGGAAAAGAAACATAGAATAGAGGATGCCCTGGCCGCAACAAGAGCAGCTGTTGAAGAAGGTATCATTGCCGGCGGAGGTTCTTCGTTTATCCATGTTCTTCCAAGCCTTGAAGAGCTTGAGAAGAAAACAAAGGGAGAAGAACAGATCGGTATCACTATAGTCAGGAAATCTCTAGAAGAGCCTTTAAAGCAGATCGCAACAAATGCCGGATGGGAAGGTTCTGTTGTTGTTGAGCAGGTTAAGAAGGAAAAGCCGGGATTCGGCTTTGACGCTCAGAACTACCAATATACTGATATGGTAAAGGCAGGGATCGTTGATCCGCTAAAGGTAACTCGATCAGCTCTCCAGAACGCAGCAAGTATTGCATCAATGCTTTTGACCACCAATGCGCTCGTTGCAGAAAAGCCCGAAGAAGAAAAGAAGGGCGGCGGAATGCCGGCAGGTATGCCGGGCGGCATGGGTGGCATGGGCGGAATGATGTAAACGACCATTCTTTATAAATTTTAAAAAAGGGACTTCACTAGGTTGTGGGTCCCTTTTTCTTTGGGATACTGTCATTCTGAGGAGTTCCGCCTGGGCGGGACGACGAAGAATCGCATTGTAAGTGAATGTATAATGCGATTCTTCGCGGAGTTTATCCTGATCAGCAAAGCATTTCGACTTAAAAATGCAGATTCTTCGCTTCGCTCAGAATGACACTGCGAAGGACTCAGAATGACGAGAAACCAAATTTGTGCTAAAATTCCCTTTATGGAACCTCAAAAAACCCTCGAAAATATTCTTGAGATAGTAAGAAGGCCGTTCCCTGTTGAGATAAAGAACGGTTATGATAACCGGTCGGTTACGGTCGGGTTTGGCCCTTACGTAGTAAAATGGCTTACTGAGGCTAGGGAACTGGCAAAAAGCCCAGACCAGAAACAATCGATAGATAGTTTAATCTCTCTTTTTGGCCTTTACGAAAGTTTTGATCACCATGAAAGAAGAAACGCAGTGGATCTATTTGATAGAACGATCCTCAAGGTCAAGGAGATAAAACCAAAGGCCGTCGAAACATCTTCCGTCCGCTTAGCAAAACTGTCCTCTCCCGCTCAATACGTAAAAGGCGTCGGCCCAAAAATCGCAAAACTTCTCTCAAAACTCGGGGTAAAGACGATCGAAGATATAATTTACTTTTTCCCTAGGGATTATGAGGACAGAAGGGACATTATCCCGATCAACAGAGTAAATCCCGGAGATGTCGTTCTTATTCGCGGGACCGTTACCAAAGTGATCGTAAAGAAGACAAGAAGAAGATTCTCCATTATCAAAGCCGCGGTGGGAGATAAAACAGGTGTCCTTTATGCGGTGTGGTTCAACCAGCCTTTTATGCAGAACATTTTAAAGAAAGGGATGAGGATACTTTTATCCGGCAAGGCGGATTTTAATTCCTATACGGCAGAGATGGAAATCGCAGTCAGGGATTATGAGATCTTGGGAGAGGGTGAAGAGGGGTCTACGGGCATCTTTCCGAAATATCCTCTGACCGAGGGATTGTTCCAGAAAAAGGTCCGAAGCATAGCAGGTAAAGTTCTTGCCGATTACCTTCCTTATGTAAAGGAATTTTACGATAAGGAATTCAGGCAAAAACTTTCTTTGATGCATTTAAGGGACGCTATAGGCATCCTTCATTTTCCCGATAGTCTGGAACAGATCAAGAAGGCGCACAACAGACTTGCTTTTGATGACTTCTTTGTGTTTCAGCTCGGCCTTCAACTTCGCAGAAAGGTTTTTATTGAGGATCAAAAAGGTAGGAGCTTTGAATCCGGTGGAAAGCTTCTAAATGGTTTTATGACTTCTTTGCCTTTTGAGCTGACCAAAGCTCAGAAAAGAGTTTTTGAAGAAATTAAAGATGACATGAAAAGCGAAAAACCCATGTCCCGTCTTATCCAGGGCGATGTTGGCTCAGGAAAAACAATTGTCGCTACTTTGGCTATGGTTACAGCAGTAGAAAACGGGGCTCAGGCCGCAATAATGGCGCCGACAGAGATCCTTGCTCAACAACACTTTTCAAAGATATCTTCCATGCTCAAGCCTCTTGGCATCAATGTTTCCCTTCTAATAAGCAGCGTAAAAGGCAAGGACAGAAAGAAAATAATCGAAGGCCTTTCGGACGGTTCGATCAATATAGCGATCGGGACTCATGCTCTGATCGAGGAAAACGTAAAATTAAAAGATCTCGGACTTGTTGTGATCGACGAACAGCACAGGTTTGGAGTGCTTCAGAGAGCGGCTTTAAATCAAAAAGGAAATAAACCGGATGTTCTGGTCATGACCGCTACACCTATCCCAAGAAGTTTAGCTCTCATATTATACGGCGATCTCGACAGGTCGGTCATTGACGAACTTCCTCCCGGAAGGATCCCGCCAAAAACTTCTTATCTGGAGGGATCCAAAAGTAAAAAGGCCTATGAGTTTATTCGTTCGGAGGTTGGGAAGGGGCGCCAGGCATTTGTTGTTTGCCCGTTGATTGAGGAATCGGAAAAGATGCAGCTTAAAGCCGCAAAGGTAGAATTTGAGAACCTAAAGAAAGTTTTCCCCGAATTCAAGCTCGAGTTGATCCACGGCAGGATGAAGGGGCAGGAAAAAGACAAAATAATGAAGAAATTCAAGGATAAGAAGGCCCATATACTTGTTTCTACGACCGTTATTGAGGTGGGGATCGATATTCCTAATGCAACGGTCATGCTGATCGAGCATGCGGAAAGATTCGGTCTTTCTCAATTACACCAGCTCAGGGGGAGGATAGGGAGGGGGGCAGATCAGTCTTATTGTATTCTCTTGGCCAACCCGAAATCTCCAGAGTCAAAAGCAAGGATATCTGCCATGTTAAAATCTTCCGACGGCTTTTATATTGCTGAAGAAGATCTGAAGCTTCGAGGTCCCGGCGAATTTTACGGCACCCGCCAGAGCGGGTTGCCCGCCTTTCGCATAGCTGATATAATAATCGATGCGGAAATTCTTCGTCTTGCAAGAAAGCATGCCGAGGAAGTAATATCCGTTGACCCAAAGCTTGAAGAAGACAAGCATATTCCTTTAAGAAAAGAACTTATGCGAAGGTACGGCAAGTTTTTGGAGCTAAAAACAATCAATTAATAATTAACAATTAAACAATTAACAACAATGTATTATTTATTTTATAATAATAAGTCGCCGAAGGTGACACCATGTTGTTAATTGGGAAATTGTTAATTGGGACATTTTAGATGCGGGTTATTGCAGGAAAATCAAAAGGCAAAAAGTTAAAATATCCAAAACTTGCCAAAGGAAAAGTCAGGCCTCTAACAGACCAGGCCCGTGAGGCGCTTTTCAATATACTTGGAGAGCGTGTGCCCGAGAGTTATTTCCTTGACCTTTTTGCGGGTACTGGGGCGGTTGGTATTGAAGCCCTGTCACGAGGAGCGACCCTGGCGATCTTTGTTGAGGTCAACAAAAGGGTCGTTCAGGTGATAAGAGAGAATCTTGAAATTGCCGGAGTTTCTGACAGGGCCGAAGTTTATTCAGTGGATGCCCTGAGGGCAATAAAAATACTTGATTCAAAAAAAGCAAGATTTGATGTAATATTTATCGGTCCGCCTTACGGCAGTCCTGCGCTTGAAGAAGCCATGGAGAAGATCTCAAATTGCGGGGTCCTGAACAAAGACGGCATTATCATAGCCGAACACAGGGCAAAGCAGAACATTAAAGAAGAATTTGGCAACCTTAAGCTGGTTCGGAGCAACCGATACGGGGACACAAGGCTTTCTTTTTATAAGTGGAGTTAGATATGAAAATTGGCGTATATCCTGGCAGTTTTGATCCGATAACGAACGGGCATGTTGATATAATAGAGCGCGCTGCAAAGCTCTTTGACAAGATCTATGTTGCGGTCATCAAAAACCCCGAGAAAAGGCCTGCTTTTGACATTGACAGCAGGATCGAAATGATCAAGGCGGTTGTTTCAGGCAAGAAAAATATTGTTGTGGACAGTTTTGACGGCCTCCTTATAGATTATGTAGAAAAAGTTAAAGCTCATGCTATAATAAGGGGTCTTCGCGCTGTTTCGGATTTTGACTATGAATTTCAGATGGCATTAACGAACAGAAAGATGGACCCGGAAATCGAGACCGTATTTCTGATGACAGACTATAAATATTCATATTTGAGCTCAAGCTTTGTCAAACAGATCGCAAAATTGGGCGGCGATGTTTCAAGTTTTGTTCCAAAGGCCGTAGAAGAGAAGATCAAAAAACTTTAGGGATTGGTGAAAACATGGAAATATTGGGGCTTATTGACGCTCTTGAATCTATAATACTTGACGGATTTAAGATCCCTCTTACAAAGAAGACCGTCGTCAACGAGGAAAAGATCCTTGCTGTTGTAGATAAAATAAGACTGGTCGTTCAGGGCGGAGAGGATTTTGCCAAAAAGGCGATAAGCAGAGGCGGCGGAGGAGAGGCCGAACCGGTCAGAGAAAAACCCGAGGACAGATCAAGAGAAAAAGCCAGGCAGAGTGTTACAAAACTTCTTGAAAGAGGAGATCAGTCTGAAGAGGCAGAAGGGCGCTCCATTGAGGTTCTCCAGCAGGCCTACCAGATAGCAAGAGAGGTCAGGCAGGGGGCGGATAAATACGCTGACGAAGTTCTTTCAAACCTGGAAGCGACTTCGTCAAGGATATTGAGAACTGTGCAGGCAGGCAGGGACAGGCTCAAAAGGTTTAAAGGGGAAGGGGAGGCGCCTCCTGCCCCCAAAGATGTTGCAGGGAAGAAAAAGGAAGAAGAGAAAAAAGGATGATGAGGGCTCATTATGGAAGTGCTTGGCAAGGACGTAAAACAATTAAGAAAGAAACTTGTTGATTTCATTAAAAAAGAGGTTCAAAAAGCAGGGTTCAATAAAGTTATAATCGGTCTTTCAGGGGGGATAGATTCCTCCCTTTCTGCTTTTTTGGCGGTCGAGGCCCTGGGAAAAGACGGCGTAGTCGGTGTAAAAATGCCTCACGGCGGCGTTACAAACCCGGAGTCTACCTCCGATGCCGATCTTATTATTGAATCTTTGGGCATAAAGTCTTACACTGTTGATATTGCAGGTCCTGTTGATGCTTATTTTAAGCTTTTCCCTGATGCAGACAATGTTAGGCGCGGCAATAAAATGGCAAGAGAGCGTATGTCAGTCCTTTATGATCTCTCAAAGCAGGAAAAAGCCCTTGTCTTGGGAACGGGGAATAAGACAGAGGTGCTTTTAGGGTATTTTACCCTCCATGGAGACGAAGCCTGCGATATTAATCCCCTTTCCTCTATATATAAAACCCAGGTTTGGGCGCTTGCCAAAGAGGTTCAAGTGCCGGAAAAGGTGATCGAAAAGACTCCTTCCGCTGATCTATGGGAAGGGCAGACAGATGAAGGGGAGCTTGGGATAACATATGCCGAATGCGACAGGCTTTTATATCATATGATCGACAAAAAACATGATGAAAAGAAGCTTGTTAAAGACGGTTTTTCCAAAGATTTTTTAAAAAAGGTCAAAAACAGAATAAAGAACAGCGAATTCAAGAGAAAAATCCCCCTGCTCGTCTCAAAATAAGCGGGTTACGATTAAGGTGATGAAGTTTTATTGAAAGGAAGCCAAAAAATATGACCAGAAAAGACGGAAGAAAACCTAACGAAATAAGAAAATAAACCCCACATAAATTTAAAAACTTTAGTAATATCAAATTAATATGGAACCAGAACTATCATGCAATATCACAATTCATGAAGAAGAACTTGAAGGAAAAAGAGTTTTTGTAGTGGAATGTGACGAACTTGGAATAAGCGATTTT
>Ga0209536_100014489_pt1 | contig 11318 bp, 12 predicted proteins | sample DeeMarSeWOR28_12_FD_187461 | JGI IMG/M metagenome (GOLD analysis project Ga0209536, IMG submission 187461) | Marine sediment microbial communities from White Oak River estuary, North Carolina - WOR-2-8_12 (SPAdes) (version 2) | ecosystem: Environmental > Aquatic > Marine > Intertidal zone >... | reverse complement strand
CCTCGACCTCCCGGCCGGCGGCGAGATACGCCTCGGCGTAGCTCCGCGCCTTCTGGGGATCGAGCCCGCCTTCGAGCAGATGACGGCGTGCGAGCGGGTCGGGCAGCTTGATGTGCGCCAAGGTCCGGGTCTCCGATTCGATGTGCGGGGTCGGCAGGGTCGTCTGCGCCAGGCGCGCCGACCTCGAGCGGCCGAGTCGCCGCCCAACGGAACCATACCGACCGGCCGCTGTCGATTGCTCCGGACCGGGCTGGCTCCTAGTAGCGGGGGATCGATGGGTCGACCGTGAGCGACCACGCCTCGATGCCGCCGTCGAGATTCTCGGCGCGGCTGAATCCGCGCTCGCGCAGCAGGCGAGCGGCCTTCTCGCTGCGCGAGCCGTGATGGCAATAGACGACCAGCGGTCTGTCCTTCGCCGGGATCAGCTCGCCGATCCGGGCTTCGAGTGATCCGAGCGGAATCCAATGCGCGCCCTCGATCGAGGCGGTCTCGACCTCGTCCGCCTCGCGCACGTCGAGCAGAAAGAGGTCCTCCCCTGCGCGGCGCCGCGCGTCGATCTCCGCAGCGGGGGTTTGCGGAATCTCACCGACGATCGCGCCTTCGCGCGCGGGCATGCCGCAGAAGCCCTCGTAGTCGATCAGCTCTCGAACCGTCGGCGAGGCGCCGCAGACCGGACAGTCCGCATCCTTGCGCATCTTGAACTCGCGCCAGCCCATCTCGAGCGCGTCGTAATGCAGCAGACGTCCGACGAGCGTCTGGCCGATCCCGGTCAACAGCTTGACCGTCTCGGTCGCCTGGACCAGCGCGATCGTGCCGGGCAGGATCCCGAGCACGCCTCCCTCCGCGCAAGAAGGCACCGAGCCGGGCGGCGGGGGCTCCGGATACAGGCAGCGGTAGCAGGGTCCCTTCCGCGCATCGAAGACGCTCGCCTGCCCCTCGAAGCGAAAGATCGAGCCGTGCACGTTCGGCTTGCCGAGCAGCACGCAGGCGTCGTTGGTCAGGTAGCGGGTCGGAAAATTATCCGTTCCGTCCACGATCACGTCGTATTCGCCGAAGAGCTCGAGCGCGTTGCTCGAATCGAGACGCGTACGAATCGCGTCGACCCGGACGTCCGGGTTCAGTCCTTCCAGGCGCTGCCTGGCGACCTCCACCTTTGGGCGGCCGACGTCGGCCGTCGAGTACAGGATCTGACGCTGGAGATTCGAGGCATCGACGACGTCGTCGTCGATCAGCCCGATCCGGCCCACGCCCGCCGCCGCCAGGTATTGCGCGGCCGGGCAGCCGAGCCCTCCGGCGCCGATCAGCAGGACCGCGCTCTCGAGCAGCCTCCGCTGACCCTCGAGGCCGATCTCGGGCAGCGTCAGATGGCGTCGATAGCGGTCGAACTGATCGGGGCGAAGCGGCGCTTCGGGGGAATCCGGCATCTCTGGGCGCTCCCGGCTGGCAACACGTCGAGGGTAACGCGCTCGTCGTGCGCGCAGAAAGCGGCCGACCCCAGGACAACGCGCGGGGACCGCTGGAACGCGGTGCCGGAGGCGGGAATCGAACCCGCACGGCCTTTCGACCGGGGGATTTTGAGTCCCCTGCGTCTACCAATTCCGCCACTCCGGCAGCGGGCGCGGAGCATACCACGCCGCTCGGAGCTGCCGCCCCGCGAGCCGGCGAAAAGCCGCGCGCCTCGCGCTGGGTCTTTGACAGAAGCCGGGCCCCCCGTTAGGATCCGCGTCCCGTTGGGGCCGTAGCTCAGTTGGGAGAGTGCTTGAATGGCATTCAAGAGGTCGCGGGTTCGATTCCCGCCGGCTCCACCATTTACCTTAAGGGCGTTTGCGCTGGGGCGGGTGTCGCACCCACATTGACCCGCGAGTGGTCGCGCACGCTGTACCGCTTCGATCGAACGTTCAAGCGTTCTCGGTCAGGGCGTTTGCGCTGGGGCGGGTGTCGCACCCACATTGACCCGCGAGCGGTCGCGCGCGCTGTGCCCCTTCGATCGAACGCCGTCGCGTTCTCGGCAAGGGCGTTTGCGCTGGGGCGGGTGACGCGCCCGCGTTGCAGCCAGGTCGACCCGCGAGCGGTCGCGCGGGCTCGACCGTCCCGCTCGACGGATCCGCTCCTCGAGGCTGCTTGCGCGGGGGATGCGGGCTAGTTGGACTGGAGCACGAAGGTGCGGAACAGATAGTCGTTGGTGTTTGCGACGTATCCTGCGCCCGCGTCGGCCGCGCCCGTTCCGTCCGCATAGGGATCGCCCAGCTGGCCGAGTACGCGGGCGATCGGTGCAGTGTCGACGCCGGTGCGGCTGAGGAACTCGATCACGAGGGCATACTGCTCGCCGGCGACGACCTCCCGACCGGGATCGTCTCCCACGTCGAAGATCGAGAACTGCTCGACCAGCGTCGCGGGCAGCATCGTGGTGTCGACATCGATGGGTCGGATGATCGACGTGGCGGGGTTCGGGTCGGGTAGTCCCGCCACGAGCGGCCGAACGGTGATCCGGATCGTGCCGTCATCCGGCGACTCGCCATCGGTCACGACCAGCCAGAAGCGTTCGAATTTTCCCGTCGACAGAACCGTGAAGGTCTGTGCGACGCCCGGCATCGACTCGCTGACGCCGATATTGTGATCCGAAGCGGTCGCCGGATCGAACTCGGCATCGGCCACCAGTACCAGGCCGCCCCCGTCCGAGCCGCAGCCCACGAGCGCCGCGCCCAGCACGCCCGACAAGAGCGCCCCGAGCACCCAGCCCATTCTCTTCGATGCCATAGATGAAGATCTCCCCAGCAAACACGCCATCCGTTCCGCATTTCCATCGGAATTTCGGGCAGATCGCTTGAGGATTGCACGGGCCTTGCCGCGATCGTCGGGCTGGCCTCACAGCCGTGAGCACGAAAAGCCCCGAAATCTCGGGGCTTTTCGAAGGACCACCTAAAGTGCTTTCGAGGCCGGGAGGCGAGCTTCCCAGCCCCCCATTCTTCTCTTAGGGCTTCTCGGAGCCGACGATCCAGGTCGAGAAATACTGCGAGCCGCCGCCATAGGCGTGGCCGAGCGCCTTCTTGGCACCGTCGACCTGATGCGCCTCCGCGAGCCCGCGCACCTGAAGCGCCGCCTCCGCAAACCGGATCAGACCGGAGGCGCCGATCGGATTCGAGGAGAGCACGCCCCCCGACATGTTGACCGGGAAGTCGCCGTCGAGCGCCGTCGCGCCCTCGTAGGTCATCTTCCAGCCCTCGTTCGGCTCGCTGATCAACATGCCCTCCATCCACATCGGCTCGAACCACGAGAACGGCACGTAGATCTCGGCGCAGTCGAGCTCCTTGCGCGGATTGCTGATGCCGGCCTTCTTGTAGAGCGAGGCCGCGTTGTCGAGCGTCGCCTGGGGCATGACCTGGTCGCGACCCGAGAACATCGTCGGCTCGCTGCGCATCTCGGTGGCGTGGATCCAGGCCACCTTGCCGGATCGCGCGCTCGCGAGCGACTCCTTCTCCATCACCATGGCGCAGGCGCCATCGGAGCTGGGACAGGTCTCGAGATATCGGATCGGATCCCAGAGCATCGGCGAGTTCGCCACCATCTCGAAGGAGATGTCCTCGAGATGAAGGTGCGCCAGCGGGTTCTTGAGGGCGTTCTGGCGATCCTTCACCGCGACCCGGATGCCGGTGTCCTCGGGCGCGCCGGAGCGTCGGATATAGCCGCGCACGAGCGGCGCGAAGTAGCCGCCCGCCCCCGCGACGGTCGCCAGCGAGAAGGGCATCGAGATCGACAGCGCCCAGGTCGCGTTCGACTCGCTCTGCTTCTCATAGGCGACGCACAGCACGCGATCGTGGATCCCACTCTGCACCATGCTGGCCGCGACGATGCCCGTCGATCCGCCCACGCTGCCCGCCGTGTGCACGCGCAGCATCGGCTTGTAGGCGCCGCCGACGGCGTCGTTCAGGAACAGCTCGGGCATCATCACGCCCTCGAAGAGGTCGGGAGCCTTGCCGATGATCACCGCGTCGATGTCGGCCCAGCTGCAGCTCGCATCGGCCAGCGCCTTCTCCGCCGCCTCCCGCAACAGTCCGGGCTGTGAGAGGTCGAGTCGCTTCGCTTCGTAGTTCGTCTGGCCGATCCCAACGACCGCTGCCAATTCCGCCATGACTAGTTGCCCTCCAGGACACAGACCAGGTTCTGCTGCAGACACGGACCCGAGGTCGCGTGCGCGACGGCGCGACCGGCTTGCCCGTCCCAGATCCGCGTGGCGCATTCACCGATCCGACTGAGGCCCACCGCCATCATCGGATTGCCCGCGAGCGCACCGCCCGACGGATTCACGGTCGTCGTCCCACTCAGCCCGAGCGCCTTCTCGACCAGGATCTCCTGATGCGTGAAGGGGGCCGAGAGCTCCGCGATGTCGAAGCCGCCACTGGAAGCACCGGCCTTCTCTGCCGCGATCTCCGTCGAGCGCGAGCGCCCGAGGTCGCGCACACCGAGGTCCATCGGCTCGCAGATATGCTCGATGCCCCGGATCCAGGCCGGGCGATCCCGCAGCTCGCGGGCCCGGTCGCCCGCCGCCAGCACGATCGCCGAGGCGCCGTCCGAGATCGGCGCGCAGTCCGACTTGCGCAGCGGGTTCACGAGATACTCCTCGGCGAGGATGCCCTCGACGGTGAAGTCCCCGGCGATCTGGGCGTACGGGTTGTCCTTCGCGTGTCCGCGGTCGCGCACGGCCGCGGCGGCCATGTCCTCGACGCTGAGCACGCCGTTCTCGAGGCAATGCCTCGCCTGCAGCCCGGCGATCGAGATCGCGTCGGGCCACAGTGGCATCACCGAGTAGGGATCGAGCTGGAGCGCCATCGTCAGCGGCAGGTCCCCCATCGACGGCTTGCCGAAGCCGTAGACGAGGGCGGTGTCCGCGTAGCCCATCTGGATCTTCACCCAGGCCTCGTAGAGCGCCCAGGCGCCGTCCATCTCGACGTGGCTCTCGCAGACCGGCGGCCAGGCGCCCACGGCGTCCAGACCCGACACGAAGGCGAACGACGAGCCGGCGAGATAGTCGCTCGATCCCGAGCAGATGAAGTCGAAATCCTTGCTCGAGAGACCCGTCTGCTCCCGCAGCGCCTGGATCACGGGGATCAGGATCTCGACCTCGTTGCGGTCGGGCTCCCGGCGCATGGAGGGGCTCTGGGTGAAACCGACGACGGCGACGTCACGCATCAGATGTGCTCCTTGTAGCTGTCGTATTCCGCGTCGGGCTCGTCGATCGGGCGGAAGTACATGATGTTGCCGGTCGAGGTCGTCCACTCCTCCTCGGGCTTCCAGACGGCCTGGACGCGCATGCCCATGTGGACTTCTTCGAGCTTGGCATCGAGCACGTGCATCAGGACCGTATCGGCCCCGTCGAGCAGCACGTTCACCGTGATGTAGGGCAGCTCGAGCGGAATGTTCTCCGACGGCACGCGCACGATCGAGAAGGTGACGACCGTTCCCTTGTCGGAAAGCTCGATGACCTCGTCGCCGAAGGTCACGCCGTGCTGCGGACACGCCCCGCGACTCGGGAAATAGACCCGCCCATCCACCGGGCATCGCTGACCGAGCAGCTTCCCCTTCGCGATCGCGCGCAGGAAGCGCGAGGCCGACTGGCCGGCGCTGTAGTCGTAGTCGAGCGAGATCGGCGTGCGCAGCAGCGTCACCGGCTCGTTCGCATCGTGCTCTTCACTCAAGGGACTCTCCTCTCGCTCCGCGAATGGCTATGCGGATGGCTCTGCGGATGGCTCTGCGCGCGCGGCGATCGCAGCCGCGAAGCGGTGCTGCCTGCCAGGCGGTCGAGCGATGCTAGGCGGGCACGAAGACCAGGTCCGTGATCATGCCCGTTGGCTCGTCGGCCCAGCGTGCCTTGACGCGCATCCCGGTTTCCATGTTCGCCTCGTCGCCGGCGTCGACGACGTGCAAGAAGGCCGTGTCCGCGCCGTCGAGCTTGACCAGTGCGTAGGCGAAAGGATGATCCAGCGGCTGCTGGCGGCGCGGCGACGACACCCACGACCAGCTCGTGACGACTCCCTCGTCCGCCACCTCGACGATCTCGTCGAGGCTCGCGCTCGTATCGGGATCGTACTCCTTGGGCGGCACCATCACGCTTCCGTCGGGACGGCGGATACCGAGCAGCTTGCGGTCGCGCAGCCCCGTGAAGAACTGCGAGAGGATCGGACCGAGCGATCGCTTGTAGGTGTATTCGAGGCGATGGGGCGCGGTCAACGCCTGGTCGGTCGCTGCCCCCGCCGCTCGGCCGGGCTCTGTCGTCGGACTCATGGGCCTTCGCTCCTTCCGCATGTCTCGGAATCTGCCCTCGTGGGCGAAAGCGAAGTCAAGCAGAGAATAGAACGTGTTTCAATCGGCACGGATCGCGCTCTTGTGGGCACAGAGCCGCTGACTAGAATGGGCGACGCGCCGCAACGTCGCCCTTCCGCCCTTCCGCAATGACGATCCGCAGGAGCCCCGATGAGTCAGCCCGCCGAGAAGATTCGCGTCGAGACCCGGGACGGCGTCGCCTGGGCGACGATCGACTGCCCGCCGATGAATCTGCTGGGCGCGGAGCTGATGGGCGCCCTCTTCCAGCTCGTCGAGCGGATGGAGGCGGCCTCCGACACGCGGGTGCTCGTCCTGCAGAGCGCGGACCCGGACTTCTTCATTGCCCACGGCGACGTCGAATCGATCACGACCGTCCCGACCGACCCCGTTCCCGAGGCGACCGAGCTGCCCTTCACCCATCAGATCCTCGAGCGCCTTCGCAAGCTGCCGCAGATCACGATCGCCGTCGTCGAGGGCTACGCGCGCGGGGGTGGCAGCGAGGTGACTCTGGCCTGCGACATGCGCTTCGCGACGCTCGGCAAGGCCGTCTTCGGACAGCCCGAGGTTCCGCTCGGAATCCTTCCCGGCGCAGGCGGCACGGCGCGCCTCACCCGGCTGCTCGGTCGCGCTCGCGCCAGCGAGATCATCCTGGGCGGCGACGACTTCAGCGCCGAGCAGGCCGAGCGCTACGGCTGGATCAATCGCGCCCTGCCCGAGGCCGAGCTCCGCCCCTTCGTCGAGCGACTGGCGCGTCGCATCGCGAGCTATCCCGCCTACACCCTGCTCGAGGCCAAGCGCTTGATCCAGCGCCTCTCGGATGCGGAGATCGAGCAGGACCTGCTCGCCGAGCAGCGCGCCTTCGATCGCCTGATGACCGATCCGCGTTCGGAGCGGGTCCCGCGCATGGATCGATTCCTGGCCCGCGGCGTGCAGACGCGCGAGGGCGAGCGCGAGCTGGCCGAGCGCTGCGAAGAGCTCGGCGAAGCCTGAGCCGCACACGATGGAAGACCTCCAGCTCCTGCTCGCGACCCATGGCCTGCTGATCGTGGCGATCGCCGTGCTGGTCGACCAGGCCGGCATCCCGATCCCGGCGCCGCCCGTGCTGGTGCTGGCCGGAGGGCTCGTCGGCGCAGGGGAGCTCGGCGCCGGCGCCACCTTCGCCGCGGCGACCCTCGCCTGCCTGCCGGCCGATTTGGCCTGGTTCGAGATCGGGCGCCTGCGCGGGCGGAGCGTGCTGCGGCTGCTCTGCCGGGTTTCGCTCGAGCCGGACTCGTGCGTGCGCGCGACCTCGGACAGCTTCGCCCGACGCGGCCCGGCGACCCTGCTCTTCTCGAAATTCGTTCCGGGCCTCCAGACGATCGCGCCGCCGCTGGCCGGGGCGAGCGGCATGTCCCGGGTCCGCTTCCTGGCCTTCGATCTGCCGGGGGCCGCGATCTGGGCGGCGAGCTTCCTGGCGGCTGGCGCGCTGCTGGCCGAGCAGATCCAGAAGGTGCTCTCGGCCCTGGCCGAGGTCGGCTCGCAGGTCGCGCTGCTGGCACTGCTCGCCCTGGCCGCCTGGATCCTGTGGAAGGCCTGGAATCGCCAGCGATTCCTGCGAGCACTGCGCACCGCGCGCATCGAGCCGAGCGCGCTCTACGAGATGATCGGGGCCGAGCCGGGCCCCCTGATCTTCGACCTGCGCAACGCCGATCAGCTCGAGAGCGACGGCGCTCGCATCCCGGGCGCTCGCGCGCTCCGTGTCGACCAGCTGGCGACGCGCCACGAGGAAATCCCGCGCGATCGTGAGATCGTCGTCTACTGCACTTGACCGAACGAGGCTTCGAGCGCCCGTGTGGCGCTCCTGCTCAAGAGGCACGGCATCGAGCGAGTGCGCCCCCTGGCCGGCGGCTTCGACGCCTGGGTCGAGGCGGGCTACCCCGTTGATCCGCTCTAGCGGCGCGCAACGGGGCTGCGTACCGTCGAGGTCCACCGCGACCCGCGCAACGCGACGCGGCAACCCGAGGAGAACGAGACGATGGGCACATTGGACGGCAAGGTCGCATTGGTCACCGGCGCGGGACAGGGCGTGGGACAGGGCATCGCCTTCGCGCTCGCGGCGGAGGGCGCGGCGATCGCGGTCAGCGGACGCACGGCCTCGAAGCTCGAGACCACCTGCAAGGAAATCGAGAAGCGGGGCGGCAAGGCCATCGCGGTCGCCTGCAACGTGAAGTCGGAGCAAGAGCTCCGGTCTCTGGTCGACGAGGTCGTCGAGAAGCTCGGCACCATCGACATCCTCGTCAACAACGCCCAGGAGGTCCCGCTCGGCCCGCTCCACGGCGTCTCGGACGAGCTCTTCACGGCGGGCTGGGAGTCGGGACCGCTGGCGACCTTCCGACTGATGAAGCTCTGCTACCCGCACCTGAAGGGCGGCGGCTCGATCATCAACCTCGGCAGCACGGCGGCGAAGCGCTGGGACATGGCGAACTACGGATGTTATGCCGCGGTCAAGGAAGCCATCCGCAGCCTCACGCAGGCGGCCGCCTGCGAATGGGGCGTCGACGGCATCCGCACCAACGTCATCCTGCCCCACGCGAAGAGTCCCGGCCTGGTCGATTGGATCGAGACCAACCCCGCGGAGGCCGAGGAGTTCTTCTCGACGATTCCCATGCGGCGAGTCGGGGAATGCGAGGAGGACATCGGGCGCTTCGTGGCGATGCTCTGCTCCGACAGCGCGGCCTACGTGAACGGCCAGAGCATCGCGATCGACGGCGGCCAGGCACATATGGGCTGAAGGGCGTGCCCGGAACGGCCCGGCAGGGATCGGAGCACGGGCGCCCCGCGGCGCTCGTGTCCCGCTGCTACGGCTCCTGCTCTTCCCGCTTGTGCCAGTCGATCCCCGGCTGCCGCAGGCGGATGAAGACGCCCTCCGCTTCGGTCAGGACCTCACCGTTCAGCGTACACTCGCCCCTGGCCAGCACCTTGCGCTCCTCGATGCGCTCGACCCAGGCGGCATAACGCAGCGGCTCGTAGAGCGGCGTCGGCTTCAGATAGCGGATCGTCAGACTGCCGGTGGGCCCGCCGGTCCGGGCAATCGCATTCGCCGCCGCGAGCACCTCGTCCCAGATCCCCGAGATGACACCACCATGGGCCAGGCCGACCGCTCCCTCGGCGGTCTCTCCGAGGGTCACGAGCCCGATCGCCCGCTGACCCTCCTGATGGATCTCGAGTCCGTAGGACGCAGGATTGAGCCGACCCATGATCGGGCTGAAGGGCAGGTAATGCATCGAGCCCGTGCCGTCCCAGCCCGACTCGACCAGCCCGACGCGCTTGCCGCGGGCCACCGCTTCGAGCTCCTCGGCGAGCGCATGCGCACGTTCGGCGAATCCGGCGATCGCCTCCGGGTCCGCGTCGATCTCGACGCAGGCCTCGACCTGCCGGCGAATGGCCTGCGAGAGCCGATGCCACTCGGCGTGCTCCTCGAAACGCATCGGCTGCGAGCGACGCGTCGACTTCTCCATGCGCTTCGCGTCAGCCTGTGCATTAGACGCTGGCTTCGATGCCTTCTCCAAGGCGTCCTCTCCTCTCGTTGCGCAGTCTGCGCGCGCCTGATCGAACGACATCGCCACCGCGCGCTGGGCCCCGACCTCCGCTCGACGGGCGCTCGCGCCGGGGCCACTCGCGGTGCGCCCGGCCCGAACATCACTCGCGTCCATCGAGGGACGCCACGATTTCGGAGTCCGTGGACGTCGTGACCCGATGACGTCGTGACCCGATGGCGTCGTGACCCGATGGCGTGACCCGTTGAAGCGAGGCAGGAGCGGGGCCGTGTACGCAACAAGGGCGCCCGATCCTTCGATCGCGCGCCCTCGTTTACCGCTGCACGGCTTTCAGCTCCGGTACGCTCGGATGACGGGCCCGGCTCGGCTGCGCCATAGAACGCAGGCTGATCGACCGCTGGGCCTCCCGGATCGCCCGTTCCTTGATGACCGTGGACATGCTGGGACCTGCCGCGAAAGCCGTGCGATCAATCCTCGAAGCCCCGGGGACTCCGAGAAAAGCGGGGGATCAGCCCTCGATCCGAATCGCCTGGCGCGGGCAGAGCCGCTCTGCATCCTGGAGCTTCCCACGAAGCTTCTCGGGAATCTCGTCCATCAGGACGGTCAGCGTGTCATCGTCTTCCACGCGGAATACTTCGGGACATGCCTCCATGCACAGCGCGTTCGCCTCGCAGAGGTCGTAGTCCACCACAGCTTTCATGGGTCTCTCCTGTTTCGCATCACCAATCGATCCACTGCGGATCGCTTGAAGCCGCTCGAATCTAACCCATCCGATGGAGCGCTTTCCAGCCCCCTGTTCCCGCGAGTTGCCGGGCCAGGATTCACCGGGCATGCTCAGCGCTTGAAACACGTTTCAACGGGAACGGAGAGCTCGATCATGGAACTCGATTTCACACCTCAGCAGAAAGCGTTTCGCGACGAGCTTCGCGACTACTTCGCCAAGATGATGACCGACGAGCTCGTGAAGGAGCTCTCCGGCGACGGCGAAGGCGGTGGCCCCGAGTTCCGACGCGCCATGAAGCAGATGGGGCAGGACGGATTGCTCGGCGTGGGCTGGCCGAAGGAGCATGGCGGCCAGGGGCGCACGCCGATCGAGCAGTTCATCTTCGCCGACGAGATCCAGACCGCGGGATTCCCGCTGCCCTTCCTGACCCTGAACACCGTGGGCCCGACGCTGCGGCAATTCGGGACGGAGGAGCAGAAGCGCGAATTCCTGCCGCAGGTTCTGGCGGGCGAGCTGTTCTTTGCGATCGGCTACTCGGAGCCCGGTGCCGGCACCGACCTCGCCTCGCTCCAGACGACGGCCGTTCGCGACGGCAAGGAGTGGGTGATCAACGGCCAGAAGATGTGGACGAGCCTGGCCGGCTACTCCGACTACATCTGGCTCGCGGCCCGAACCGACCCGAGCAAGTCGAAGCATCGCGGCCTTTCGATGTTCCTCGTTCCGACGACCGCCAAGGGCTA
>Ga0209536_100014488_pt1 | contig 11318 bp, 7 predicted proteins | sample DeeMarSeWOR28_12_FD_187461 | JGI IMG/M metagenome (GOLD analysis project Ga0209536, IMG submission 187461) | Marine sediment microbial communities from White Oak River estuary, North Carolina - WOR-2-8_12 (SPAdes) (version 2) | ecosystem: Environmental > Aquatic > Marine > Intertidal zone >... | reverse complement strand
CTAACAGGATAGGGCAGGGCATTGAATTTGACTACTGCTGCGTCCATGCTTCTTACGCGCTTCGCGAAGAGGGCTACGTTGCCATCATGGTTAACTCAAACCCCGAAACCGTTTCAACCGATTACGATACCTCCGACCGCCTGTATTTTGAACCACTCACAAGAGAAGATGTCCTGAATATTGTCGACACAGAACAGCCGATCGGCGTCATCATCCAGTTTGGCGGGCAAACGCCACTAAATTTGGCTCTTCCTCTGGAAGAAGCCGGCGTAAAGATTCTTGGTACGTCTCCCAAATCTGTTGATATCGCTGAAGATAGAAAGCTATTTTCCGAAATGTTGAAGAAGCTTAAACTGAAACAGCCGCCAAACGGCACCGCGGTTTCAGTGGACGAGGCCTGCAAAGTGGCGCGGGAAGTCGGCTATCCTGTCCTTGTGAGGCCATCGTACGTCCTCGGCGGCCGCGCTATGGAAATTGTTTACGATGATGAGGATCTGCGGAATTTCATGGAGAAAGCCGTCTGGGCATCTCCGGAAAGACCGGTCTTGATCGACAAGTTCCTTGAAGACGCGATCGAGATCGACGTTGATGCCGTTTCTGACGGCAGGAAAACGCTCGTCTGCGGAATAATGGAACACATCGAGGAAGCCGGGATCCATTCCGGCGATTCCGCCTGCGCTCTACCGCCTTACACCATAGGCAAGGACCTTACTGATGAATTGAAAAAGCAAACTTATGCACTGGCAAAAGAACTGGAAGTCTGCGGATTAATGAACATACAGTTTGCGATAAAGGGGGATACGATCTTTGTTCTTGAGGTGAATCCGCGCGCTTCACGAACTATTCCATTTGTTTCAAAAGCCACCGGCGTTCCCTGGGCTAAGATAGCGACAAAGGTCATGCTTGGGAAAACCCTTGATGAACTCGGGGTGAAAGAAGTTGTTCCTGACCATGTTGCCGTAAAAGAAGCTGTTTTCCCGTTTGTCCGATTCCCCGGCGTTGATCCCGTTCTAGGCCCTGAAATGAGATCCACGGGAGAAGTCATGGGGCTGGACAAAAAGTTCGGCGCCGCCTTCATGAAGAGTCAGATCGCGGCCGGCCAGATGCTGCCGACTTCCGGAAATGTTTTTATATCAGTCAAGAATAAGGATAAAAGACAGGTTGTGATGATAGCGAGGAAGCTTTCCGATCTTGGTTTTGGGATTTATGCCACAACCGGGACCGCTGAAGCGCTGTCAAGAAATGACATACCCGTTGAAGTGATTTCAAAGATCAACGAGGGGCGCCCCGACATCATGGACCTTATCAAAAACGGGGATGTTTCTTTGTTGATCAACACGCCTTCTGGAAAAAAGCCTAAACAGGACGAGGTAGCTATTCGCGCCGGCGCGTACATGCGCTGCCTGCCTCTTATAACAACGATCTCCGGAGCGCAGGCGGCTGTGTCCGGGATAGAGTCCGCCAAGAAAAAAGGATTTGATGTAATGCCGCTGCAGGATTATTATTCTAGTTCAAGGGTTAAAACATCAGGAGGTAAATAATGAAGAAAATACTTCATGTTCTGGTTTTCTTGTTTTTGTTTCCCGGCATCTGTAACGCCGAGCTCTATGAGGATGCCAACGTAAAGATCTGGGCCAAAGAAGTGGCCTACAATAAGCTCAGAAAGATTGTTGAAGCCACCGGTGATGTTTCCGTAAAGGGCGCTGACTTCAGGGTAAAAGGTCAGTACGTGAAATATTTCCCCGCTACAAAAATGCTGATAGCGGAAGATCAATTTAACATGGAAATAGATGAGTACAGGATAGCGGGAAGCAGGCTTGAATATAACGTTGTCACAAAAGACGGGAACATCATGATCGTGAGAATCAACTTTGGGGAAACCTTCCTTGGCGGCAGTTTCATGAAAATGGATGAGGATAAGTATGATATTCTCAACGCGTATTTCACCGGCTGCAACAGTCCGGATTCCGACTACCATACTTCTTCCACCGAGATAGTGCTTTACCCCAAAACGGGCCTTATTGTGGCGTATTGGGGTCTTTTCTGGGTGGGAAACATTCCAACGATACCTGTTCCGACTTTTGTGTATACCGCTCCAGTTCCGGAACCGCCTGAAAAAAAGATCAAAAAGAAAAAGGAGAAGAAGTATACAATCAAAAGAGAACATGAGATCTTTCCGACGCCCGGGCTTGGATACAATACTGAGGACGGATATTTCCTTATCCAGCCTCTGGACTATTATTTTGGAGAGCATCATTACATGAGAACGCATCTTTCATGGTCCGAAGCCAAGCAATTCGGTCTTGCCACCGCCCTTAATTACATTCTCTGGACAGATATTCATGAAGGAGAAATCAGGTTGGGGGCCACCAACGGAGACGGCACATTCGGTGGCTTGAGTTATATTTTTTCCTTCGGGCCCAACCTTCTCTCAAAGGAAGAAAAAGAGAAGTATGTTTACGACAAGTATTTTCCGGGCAACAAATACATGTATGAGCTTGAGGTTAACGCTTCTTACAAGGAAAGGATCAATATCTACAAAAATGAAGGTCCGTTTAACAGGGTAAGCTTCCTGCCCATGGTCAGCCTGAGAGCGAACAGGAACCATTTCATAAATAAACATTTAACTTATTTCGGCGAGTTGAACTGGGCTTCTGTGAGTGAAGAATCCTCAAACACCGAAGGCCAGAGACAGGTCATTAAAGCGGACGTTGCTTTTGATTACGATGTTCCCGTTCTCGGTCATTTCCAGGCAATGAGCGAGGTTGATCTGAGGACTTATTCCGGAATGGAAAACACATGGGCCGTTACCTATGAGAGCTGGAATACTGCGACTCAGAAGCTCTCTTTCAAGAGGGACTTCGGCGAAGTGCTTGAGATCGGTTTGGGGCACAGGCATATTTACATGAATGAGGGCGAAACCCCGTATGATTTTGAAGGTTATTGGTTTGCTCCCTTTGATACGCTGTCAACTTTCGCGCAGCTTAATTTGTGGTACAGCAGCCTCATTTATGACGCGCAGTACGACTTGCCCTCTCAGAACTGGCGTTCCATCCGTTACGGCCTGCGCTGGGGGTTGCACTGTTATGATGTTATTGCCGATTACATGCTGCTCAGGGATTATGAAGGTAACGAGTGGACTGAATTCACGATTACTATCGAACTGACCCCGAGCAGATGGGAATGATTCTTTCTTGAAATTTTGCCTCCAAACCTGTAAAATGTACGGGTTTGGAGGTTCATTCATGGCGACCGAACAAGATAGGCTTCCACCTCAAAATTTAACCGCGGAACAATCAGTTTTGGGATCCATGCTTATTGATAAAGCGGCTGTTGTTAAGGGCATAGAGATCATGCGGCCCGACAGCTTCTACAGGGATGCTCATCGTTTTATTTTTGAATCGATACTCCGCCTTTTCGACAGGAATGAGCCCGTTGATCTTGTTTCTGTCACGGAATCCTTGAGGGCTGACGGCAAGCTTGACGCGGTTGGCGGTTCTGTTTATCTTACAGATCTTATCAATGGCGTGCCGACAGCGGCAAATGTTGAATACTACGCCAAGATCGTTGAAGAAAAGGCCACGCTTCGAAAACTGATCGACGTCGGCACCAAGATTGTTGGAGAAGCATTTGATGAGCCGGAGGATGTCAGCTCGGTTCTTGACAGGGCCGAGAAGGCGATATTTGATGTCGCTCTCAGGCGCGTTCGCGAGGGTTTCCACGGTGTCGGTCGGGTGCTTAAGAATGTTCTGGACAAGATCGAGACCGTTTACGGGAAAAAGGACAAGATAACGGGTATTCCTACGGGATATCCGGACCTTGATTCTTACACCGCAGGGTTCCAGAATTCCGATCTTATCATTGTTGCCGCCAGGCCCGCCGTCGGAAAGACCGCACTTGCTTTAAATATGGCTCAGAATATTGCCATAAACTACAAGATCCCCGTGGCGATTTTTTCCCTCGAGATGTCAAAGGAACAGCTTGCGCAGAGAATGTTGTGTTCTCAGGCTGAGATAGACGCGCAGAAGCTTAAAACCGCCACTCTTCCGGATCATGGATGGAAAAAACTGACAAAAGCTCTTTCAAAACTTTCTGAAGCCCCGATCTTTATCGATGATACGGCGGCGATAACCGCGACAGAGATACGCGCCAAGGCAAGGCGCCTGAGGATTGAAAGAGGTCTGGGTATGGTAATCGTTGATTACATGCAGCTTATGCAGAGCGGAAAATCAAGAATCGAGAACAGGGTCCAGGAGGTTTCGGAGATAGCGCGTTCGCTCAAGACTTTGGCAAGGGAGCTTGATATTCCCGTTATCGCCATATCTCAGTTATCAAGGGCGATAGAGCAAAGGCATGACAGGAGGCCTCTTCTTTCGGACCTCAGGGAATCGGGAGAAATTGAGCAGACCGCTGACGTTGTTATGTTTATTCACAGGGAGGATTACTATAACCCCAAGTCGACAAAGGGCAATGTGGCGGAAGTGATCATCGCGAAACAGAGGAACGGACCCGTCGGCACGGTTGAACTTGTATTCAGGAAGGAATTTGCCAAGTTCTCCAACAAGGAGAGCAGGTATCAGGAAGTGGCTTAGATTCAGGAAAAGAAAAGGAATGACAATAATTGCAGGTCATTAAAAGAGCTGTCGTGGTCTCTTTATTTTTTTTAATTGGGGCCGTCGCGCTTGCGGAGGACATCACAATTGACGCCGATGTCGTTGAATATGACAAGGAAGGCGGAATAGTTGAAGCCTCCGGAGACGTGCTAGTTCTCTACAAGGATGTGAGGATAGAGGCGGAGCACGTTGTTTTTATCACTGACGCAAAGAGGGTCTTCGCGGACAAAGGTTTTACGCTCATAGTGGAGGATCAATTTGTTCGCGGGGCCAGGCTCGATTACAGAATTGACGAGCGCACCGGAAGCGCGGAAGACGTGTACATGGTCTTCAAGGGGATATACCTGAAGGGGCAGTCAATTGAGCTTGCCCCGGAGATTGTTACCCTTGACGGCGCATCCTTTACTTCTTGTGAAGATGAGGATCATCCTCATTACAACCTGACCGCTTCCAATATCACTTTGTATCCCAAGGAGAACATGCTTTTCGCTTACTGGGGATGGTTTCATCTTGTTAGGTTTCCTCTCGTGCCTGTTCCAACATACGTTTACGATCTGAGGCCAGAGGCCGAAAGAAAGAACGCTGCGCCTTTGCCGGAAATCGGCTCGAATGATGAGGACGGCTGGTACGCGATTGAGCGTTTTGCCTGGCATAGCGATTCAAAGACCCACGGGACGGTCGGTATTACCTATGCCACTAAAAAGGGGCCCGGCGGGTTGTTTGACGTGAATCACAGCCCGGATGATGTGACAAATTACTACGGAAGGGTTGGTCTTTCTGAAAAGGACGGCTGGTGGGGAGGAATAACCTATCTCAGGGATTTTGGAGGTAACGGCGGAAGGCCTTACCTGAGGGCGCCGGAAAATTTACTTGATTTCCAACTGCGCAGGGAGATGCAGTTTGAAATCAATCTTTCTAGCAGGGAGAGAATAAATTACGAGAGGATCAGCTTTCTTCCGGACGTCGCTGTTAAGCAGAAGAGACAACCTCTATACGGCGACCTGAAGTACGCTTGGGAGATAAGGGGTGGAAAGGTTTATGAGGAATCAACTTCGCTGGAAGCTACGAGGGGCGGTCTTGCCGGCACTCTTTCTTACTCCTTCCCGGAGATTCCCGTGGGGATTTTTTCACTGAGCACCAATTTTGCCGGTCAATTCTACAGTGAGGGCTCGCGATGGGGCCAAATTTTTGGTAATCTTGATCTTGTCAAGGCAATTACCGAATATCTGGGTGTTGGCTGGGGGTATAGACATGTTGTTGAGAACAAGGGATCGAGTCCATTCTATTATGAAAACTACAGGTTCAGGCCCAGCCACCAGATGTATGCCAGTTCTTACGTTGATTTTGGCGCGGTCCGTTTAGGTGCGCGCGCTGAATATTATGTCCCGTCGTGGGATGCCGTGGATATCGACTATACGATACTTGGTCGCGCTCATTGTTTTGACGTAATGGCTTCTTACAGGGCGCTTAGGAATGAGTTCGCTATAGGTGTTGTTCTGGTGACTGAACTATGAAAAACAGGGGAATTTTCATTACTTTTGAAGGCTGTGAAGGCTGCGGTAAAACCACGCATTCGAAAGCAATAAAGAAATATCTTGTCGATAAAGGGTTTGATGTTGTTCTAACTCATGAGCCCGGATCCACTACTCTTGGGAAACAAATCCGGAAGATCCTATTGTCTGAAAAATCCGTTCTGTCTCCCAACGCGGAGCTGCTGCTTTTTGCTGCGGACAGGGCCCAGCACGTTGATAGTGTGATAATGCCGGGGCTTGCTGAAGGAAAGATCGTGATATGTGACAGATATATTGATTCGACCGTTGCTTATCAAATCGGCGGAAGAGGTCTTCCGGAAGATATGGTAAGATATTTAAACGCAATCTCTTCAAAAGGGCTTATTCCGGATCTGACGATCTTTTTGGATGTTAATCCGGAGGTGGGTATAAAGAGGGTTGTTAAATCTTCCGGCAAGCGGGACAGGTTTGAAATGGAGAAGATCGCTTTTCATGAAAAGGTAAGGGGGGCATACTTGAATATCTACAAGGAAGATCCCGGCAGGGTTGTAGTGATCAATTCCGAGAAAGAGATCAAGACGGTTCAAACAGAGATAAGGAGCGCCGTAGACAAGCTTTTGGATTCGAGGAGATCTTTATGAAGGGAAGCGAGATAAGAGAGAAATTCCTTAAATATTTTGAGAAAAAAGGGCACAAGCGGCTCCCTTCCTCCTCACTCATTCCGAGTGATCCCTCCGTGCTTTTAACTCTTGCCGGCATGCTGCAGTTTAAACCGATCTTTCTCGGGGAAGAAAAGCCGAGTGTCCCGAAGGCGACAACATGTCAGAAGTGCATACGAATGATCGATATTGACCGCGTGGGCAAAACTCCGAGGCATCACACCTTTTTTGAAATGCTGGGCAATTTTTCTTTTGGCGATTATTTCAAGAAAGAGGCAATCGAATGGGCGTGGGAATTCCTAACGGAAGAGCTCAAATTGGACAAGGGCAGACTTTCTGCCGCGGTTTTCGAAAAGGACGAGGAAGCTTATGACATATGGACAAAGTCAATCGGATTGCCGCCTGACAGGGTATTTAAGCTCGGTGAAGAGAATAATTTCTGGGCGGTGGGGCCGACCGGTCCGTGCGGGCCGTGTTCGGAGGTTTACTGGGACACGGGAGAAAAGTTCGGGTGCGGAAAGAAGGATTGTGCTCCCGGCTGTGATTGCGACCGTTTTCTTGAAGTCTGGAATCTTGTTTTTATTGAGTTCAACAGGGACGCCGGTGGCAAGCTAAACAAGCTCCCTTCGAAGAATATTGACACAGGAATGGGACTTGAAAGGATAGTTTCCGTTCTTCAGGGAGTCCCGTCAAACTTTGAGACCGATTTGCTAAAGCCGATCGGAGACGCTTTTATGAAGCTCGCCAAATTTAAGCCTGAAAAATCAAATGCGGCTAAGAATGTCGTATCCGATCATGTTCGCGCGGTTTCTCATCTCATTGCTGACGGGGTTGTCCCCGCCAATGAAGGCAGGGGATATGTTTTGAGGAGGTTGATAAGGCGTGGCGTGCGCTTCGGTCGCATGTTTAAGATCGAGGAGCCTTTCTTGTGGAGGCTTTCGAAGGTTGTTGTTGATCTGAACGGCAAGTTCTATCCCGAGCTGAAGAAAAGATCCGCCGAGATCGCCAAGATCATCAAGGCCGAAGAAGAGAGTTTCAGCCTTACTCTTGACCAGGGTCTTTCACTGATTACGAAATTGATCGATTCGCATAAGTCTGACACGATCATCCCCGGCAAGGACGCGTTCAAGCTTCATGACACTTTTGGTTTTCCTCTTGAGCTTACCCAGGAGATTGCTGCTGAATCCGGCCTTACGGTTGATATCGATGGTTTCAATGAAGAAATGAAAGTTCAGCAGGAGAGGGCAAGGGCCGCGGGGATCAAGGGCGGTGCGGATAAAATTGACCTGAACAAGTACAAAAAGCTTCCCTCAACCAAGTTTGTTGGGTATGAATCACTTCAGGCCGACGCAAAAGTAGTTTTTATTGATCCTCAGGAAAAGACTGTCGTACTGGAAAAATCTCCCTTTTATCCGGAGGGGGGTGGTCAGGTCGGGGACGAAGGAAGCCTTTCTTTTAACGGCAGCGAGGTTAAGGTGCTTGCCACTTTTGGGGAGATCGGCGGCGTGATAGTTCAGAAAGTCGATAATGTTGCCGGCCTCAATCAGAAGATGAACGTGAAGGCAACGGTCAATTCCGGGAAGCGGTTCAGCACCGCAAAGCACCATACGTCAACCCACCTTCTTCATAAGGCGCTGGGCATAGTTCTTGGGGAAGGCGCGAATCAAACGGGTTCTTTTGTGTCACCCGATTACTTCAGGTTCGATTTTTCTCACGGTGGTGCCTTGTCTTCGGATGAACGTTCTCAGATAGAGGCCATAGTGAACACAAAAATCAAGGAGAATTTAAAGGTGGAAGCCGTTGAAACATCGCTTCAGGACGCTCAGAAGATGGGAGCAAAGGCTCTTTTTGGTGAAAAATACGGGAAAAAAGTCAGAGTTCTAAAGATAGGCGACTTCAGCATGGAGCTGTGCGCCGGAACACACGTAAATAACACCGGGGCAATAGAGCTGTTCAAGATAAGTTCCGAGTCTGCCGTGGCCGCCGGAGTGCGCCGCATTGAGGCCGTTGCGGGCAGTAAGGTCATCGAGCATATCCTGCAGGAATTAAATGAAGTAACTAAAAAAAATGTGGAAATGATCTGTGTTTGCAAGTCCGAAGATTTCAAGAAGGAACAGCTTGGGGGCGCTCCCTTAAGGGATTTTGATGTTTTTGAGATCACGGTCGAGGAAGTTAATACGATCAAGAAGGCTTTGAGGAACAAGGACCTTATCGCTGTTGACAAGTTCATGAGCCATCTTTATGAAAGAAATGAGAGACTCATGGATCGGATTGACAATCTTAGGAGGGATATCAGGAATCTTTCCGCCGAAAAAGTGAGCAACGACGCTCCGCTGCTCGTTTCCAAAGCAAAAGACATATCCGGAGTTCGCGTTGTAACTGCCAAGTACATGAACGTTGATAAGGATTCCCTTCGAGTTTTAAGCGACAGAGTCTCACAACTGCTGCCGTCCTGTGTAATGATATTTGGGACAGTTGTTTCCGAAAAGCCTGTTATTGTCTGTTCTGTGACAAAAGATCTTGTTGATAAGGGAATAAGCGCTTCAGATATTGTTCGTTTGATCGCGCCTGTGATTGGCGGGGGAGGGGGCGGCAAGCCCAACCTTGCCGAAGCCGGCGGGCGCGATGCTGACAAGTTGGATGAGGCGATCGAAAAAGGCCTTCTCTACACCAGGGACAAGCTGGAGGGCAAGTCGGCTTGAGGATTATGGGGATCGATTACGGCGAAAAGCGTATCGGCGTTGCCGTATCCGATCCGCTCGGAATTGTCGCTCAGGGAATAGATGTCGTCGAAAGCCGCGGCCTTTCTAATGATGTTGATAATATTAGGAAGCTTGTAGACAGATACGGGAATGTCGAAGAAATTGTTGTCGGCCTGCCCAAGACCCTGAAAGGCGAGCTTGGCCCGCAGGCGCAGAAAGTCACCAAATTCATTGAAGCGCTTAAAAAGTGCGTTGACGTAACGGTTGTCACGTGGGATGAAAGGCTCACTACTTCTGCGGTGGAACGCGTGCTGATAGACGCGGACATGTCAAGAAAAAAGCGGAAGAAAGTTGTGGACAAGACTGCCGCAGCTTACATGCTACAGGGATATCTTGATGCGAGGCGATCGAAGGCTAATAATGAGAAAAATAATTAACGATTTGATAAACGACTTAGTAAAATGGCTGGGAGACTTGATGTCTGCCGCGTCGGGACTTTTAAAAGAGTTCAAGGGCAACCCTGTTATCAGGCAGATAGGAGAAAATATTCGGAAGTCGTTTGCTTCCTTCTTTTCATACCTCGGTTCTTTTTTTAAAAAGACTGATCTTGCCCACGTGGCCCTGTGGTCTGTTGCCGGGGTTTTGATTTTTTCCGTGCTTTCCGTCGCTGTTTTTTTTGAGATTGCCGATAGATGGGACAAAAGATCATACCTTGTGAATATTCCGAATGGTTACGGGGCAAGTCAAGTTGGGGATCTCCTTCTCTACAAGGGTATAATCACGAACAGATACAGCTTTAACATTCTTGTTTCAGTGTTTGGCCTTGAAAGCGGTATTCAGGCAGGCGCGTACAGGTTCAGTCCCAGCATGGGGCTTGGCTCCATTGTATTGAAACTCAAAAACGGCGACATAATTTCCCCTCCGCTTGCCAAGGTTGTTTTCCCTGAAGGCACATCAATCTACAAGATGGGCATGAGGCTCAAGGACTCGGGCGTTGGTGACGGAGAATCATTCAAGTATCTGGTTGAGAATGCTACCCCGCCTGAGCTTGTTGAGAAATTCCCGTTCTTGAAGGGCGTTCAGACGGAATCGCTTGAAGGATATCTTTTCCCTGACACCTATTATCTGCCTTACGAGATCACGGTTCCTGCTCTCAGGGACCTCATGCTTTCACGTTTCAGCGCTGTTGTGATGCCGGTCTGGAACATAGGCGCCAATGATACACGACTCAGTCTTCACGAAATCGTCACGCTTGCCTCCATAATCGAGAAGGAAGCGGCTGTTGATGAGGAAAGAGCGATTATTTCTTCTGTTTTTCATAACAGACTGAGGAAGAGGATGTATCTTTCTGCCGATCCTACGGTAAAATACGCTCTCAGCGAGTACCGAAAACCGACAAAGAAGGTTTATTACATCGATCTTGAGGTTGATTCACCTTACAATACCTATAAGAACCTTGGACTTCCGCCCGGCCCCATCTGCAACCCGGGCCTTGCCTCAATAAAAGCCGCCATTTATCCCGCTCTCACGGATTACCTGTATTTTGTCGCGAGGCGCGACGGCACCCACGTCTTTTCGGAAACGTGGCAGGAGCACGAGAGAGCCAAGATTTCAGTTAGAGGCAAATAATTTTATTTATTCCCATTCTATTGTGGACGGCGGTTTTGAGGAGATGTCATAGACGACGCGGTTTACTGTGGGGGTTTCATTGACGACCCTTGATGATATTTTTTCAAGAAGATCATAAGGCAGTCTTGCCCAGTCCGCCGTCATGGCGTCCGTTGACGTGACGGCGCGAAGCGCCACGGTATTCAGGTAAGTTCTTTTGTCTCC
>Ga0209536_100014487_pt1 | contig 11319 bp, 11 predicted proteins | sample DeeMarSeWOR28_12_FD_187461 | JGI IMG/M metagenome (GOLD analysis project Ga0209536, IMG submission 187461) | Marine sediment microbial communities from White Oak River estuary, North Carolina - WOR-2-8_12 (SPAdes) (version 2) | ecosystem: Environmental > Aquatic > Marine > Intertidal zone >... | reverse complement strand
GGCCTGAACGCGTGCGCAATCTGGTATAAGAATATAGAAAGGAGCAGCGAATCTTGGCACAAAACAGGTCACCACTCGCGGAAGCACTAATAAAAATCCAGGACACCACCGCCAATCCGGCACCTCTTGGCCTGATGGGCTTCGGGATGACCACGGTCCTCCTGAACCTGCACAACGCCGGGCTCTATTCTCTCGGCACCATGATACTGGCCATGGGTATATTTTACGGGGGCATCTCCCAGGTCATTGCCGCCATCATGGAATTCAAAAAGAACAATACCTTCGGTGTGACTGCTTTCGGATCTTTTGGCCTTTTCTGGTTCACGCTGGCGTTCCTAATTATCATGCCGGCTATGGGATGGGGCAACGCGCCGGAAACCCCGGCGATGGTAGCCTATCTGGTGATGTGGGGCATCTTCACCGGCGTCATGTTCATCGGGACATTGAAGCTGAATCGGGCGCTACAGGTCGTCTTCGCCTCACTAACCATATTGTTCTTCCTGCTGGCCATCGGGGATGGCACCGGCAGCGTTGTTGTAACCAGAATTGCTGGCATTGAAGGCATTTTCTGCGGTCTTTCGGCCATATATGCTGCACTGGCGCAGGTTCTGAACAGCGTCTACGGCAGGACAGTAGCACCACTCGGCGCAGTGAAGTAACCCGAAGCTGAATTTAATTCAGCAGAAACAACGGGGGTGCCCAGTTCAGCTCACCGCTACGACTGCTGCACCCATCTGACCGCGTTCCGGAAAATCGGGAAGCCATCACCATACTGCTTCGCGCCCAGTCTGGTCCACTGCGGGTGCTGGGTGCCCCTGATGTGTCGCTCGGGGTGGGGCATCAAGGCAAAGATACGCCCTGAAGAATCACAGATGCCGGCAATATTACCTATGGAGCCATTGGGGTTGTGGGGATACCCGGCCTCAATATCACCCTGTTCATCGGTATAACGGACGACGACGTTTATATCTGGGATAATCTCCGGAGCAGCCACGAACTTACCCTCGCCGTGCGCCACTGGAATATACATGCTCTTCATTCCGTTCGTAAAAACGCACGGGCTCTCTTTATTTACCGCCAAGTTCACCCACCGGCACTCGAACTTGCCCGAATCATTGGCCGCCAGCGTTACCTGCGAACGGCCGTTACTATGCGGGTCAGGTAAAAACCCGGCCTTGACCAGCACCTGAAAGCCATTGCAGATGCCCAGAATGAGCCCGCCAGCCTCAAAGAAACGCCTGATATCCTCCCCCAGCTTAAGCTGAAGCTCGTTGGCCAGCACTTTGCCAGCAGCGATGTCATCGCCGTAGGTGAAACCGCCGGGAACGACCAGTACCTGGTAGTCGGCGAGCTTCCGCTCATGATTTATGAGTCGATTAACATGGACCAAGTCCACCTCTGAACCGGCCTGTTCAAAGGCAACGACGGTCTCAGCATCGCAGTTTGTCCCCGGAGCCCGCAGCACGATTGTCTTAACCATCCGTCACCACCTGAGCGGCTTCTGCCAGGCCTCCTTTAATTCATTTATGGAGATGGAGACAACGCTAGTGCCCTTCCGGCCGAGTACCTCAAGCCTTGCTTCATCAGTCACATGACCAATCAGAGCAAAAGGCATGCCTTTCAACTCTTTCTCAAACTTGTCTTTACTATCCGGAGACACCTCGACGATGAACCGGCTGTTAGACTCCGAAAAGAGGATGAAGTCGTCGCGGGCTATCGCTTCACCCAGCGGCACCTCTTTCAGGCTTATACTCGCCCCCAGCCCGCCGGCGAAGGCCATCTCCGCAACCGCCACGCTGATACCACCCTCACTGCAATCGTGACATGCCCTGACCAGTCCCTTCCAAGTGGCTGTGCTCAGCCTTTCCATCAGGTTTTTGCTTTGCTGCGGCTCAACTTCTGGCACGCTGTTGCCAACCAGGCTCCTCGTCTTCAGATATTCCGAACCACCGAGCTCACACCGGGTGCTGCCCACAATGTAGATGAAATCGCCGGCCTGTTTGAAGTCCATCGATACCGCCCGGCCCACATCGTCCATGACTCCGATGGCCGAGACGAGCAGTGTATGCGGAATGGATATGGTCTTACCTTCATACTCAAACTCATTGTTCAGGCTGTCCTTGCCGGAGATAAAGGGCGTCCCGTAGACGACTGACATATCGTAGCAAGCCTGAGCGGTGCGGATAAGCGCCCCCAGCATATCCGGCCGACTGGCGCTGCCCCAGCAGAAGTTATCCAGCAGTGCCACCCGGTTCAGGTCGCCGCCCACAGCAATTATCTGCCGCAGAGCCTCATCAATCGCCGAGGCTGCCATCCAGTAAGGATCGATATCGGCATAAGCGGGATTGATACCATTGGCGATGATTACCCCTTTCGGCGAGCCGGGTACCGGCTGAATAATAGCGGCATCACCGGGCCCGTCATTATGCTTGCCCACCAGCGGCTTCAGGACACTGCATCCCTGCACCTCATGGTCATACTGACGGACGACCCACTCCTTGCTGCATACGTTCCACGAGCTCAGTATCTTCAGCAGCGACTCGCCAAGGTCAGGCGGTTCCACGAAGTCGGGTTCGGGATGGCGAGGTGGCTCCCAGACAGCATCTCTATCCAACTGCGGAATGCCGCCATGCAGAAACTCCATTTGCAGGTCACATACCGCCTCCCCATCATAGAAAAGCTTTAGCCGCCGGTCATCAGTGAACTCACCGATAACGGTCGCCTCCACGTCCTCACCGGCAAAGAGCGCCAGCAACTCACCAGCTTTCTCCGGCGGCACGGCCAGAATCATTCTCTCCTGAGATTCCGAAATCCATATCTCCGCATAAGAGAGGCCGGCGTACTTCAGCGGCACTTTTTCCAAATCGACGTGGACGCCGGTCTCTTCCGCCATCTCCCCCACCGCCGAGGAAAGACCCCCACCACCACAATCGGTTATCCTCACGTACAGGCCGCGATCGCGGGCTTGGAGGAGAATGTCAATCATCTTCTTTTCCACAATGGGATTGCCAATCTGCACCGAACTTGAGGAAGTGGCCGTTGATACTTCGGTAAGCTGCTCCGAGGCGAAGGTAACGCCGTGAATACCGTCCCTTCCCGTTCTACCACCAACGAGGACCACCTTATCGCCCGGTTTCTGTATACCACGACAGGCGATTTCCGCAGGCAGCAGGCCCAGCGTGCCGCAGTATACCAGAGGATTGGCCACGTAGCGCTCGTCAAAGAGAACGGCACCGTTGAGCGTGGGTATACCGAGGCGGTTGGCGTAGTCGGCCACCCCGGACCGCACCCCCTTGAACATACGGCGGGGGTGCAGTACCCCCTGCGGTAATCTGTCATAGGGCAAATCGGGAGGGCCAAAACAGAAGACATCGGTGTTGGCGATAGGCTTTGCCCCCAATCCCGTGCCCAGCGGGTCACGGATGACACCACCGATGCCCGTGGTAGCGCCCCCATACGGCTCCACCGCCGAGGGGTGGTTGTGCGTTTCCACCTTAAAACAGAGCGCCCACCGGCCATCAAAATCAACAACGCCGGCGTTATCCACGAAAACGGAAAGACACCAAGGCCTGTTGAGCTCCCGGGTCGCCTTCATCACGGTGCTTTTAAGCAGATTATCCACCACTTTGCCACCCAGCGTGAACCTGCCCTTGAATGTCTTGTGGACGCAGTGTTCCGACCATGTCTGCGCCAGCGTCTCAAGCTCAACATCGGTCGGGTTGCGGTCATGTTTCCGGTAATAATCAACAATGGCCTGAAACTCATCAGCCGTGAACCCGAACCGCTTTTGTAGTACGGCTCGGTCAGATGTCAGGATATCGATGGTTTCCAGCTTGAAATGGTACTTGGGGTTCTCGGGGAAGCTCATCTGCTCCCGTTCTACGACGTGCTGTATTATTGGATTCACCAGCAGCCGATTGCAAATCACCGCCATCTGTTCATCGGTCAATTTTCCCTTGATAAGATAACGCTTGGAAGTTTTGACCGTGTTGACCCCTTCCACCTTCAGGTCACGAATCGCCTTCAGGGCACTGTCTTCAACGGGATCGGTAACGCCAGCGTTATAGGCAACCTCAACAGCATGATACCCGCATTCATCAGCCTGTTCAGCCGGCGCACCATGGGGACAACTATAAAGCTGGGTAACGGGGTCGGCAAGGAGGCTTCGACCGAGCATATCCAAGGTTTCCCAACTGAGTTCGGCCTCTAGCCAGTAGATATCCACTACACGCACATCGGATACGGTGGCAATGCCAAGGTCCTGAATATCTCTGACCAGACCCTGCCCCCGGGCATCAGGCAGATGATTTTTCAGCCTGACCTCTATACGATGCACCTAACCGTCACTCCATTATCCGTAGATAAAAAGAGGGGCATACGCCCCTCTTGAACATTAAAATGCTCGTTTTCTTCACCCGCTTCATGCGCTGAGTAATTCGCTGACTACCTCATTGATTTCGCGACCGTCCGCCCGACCCTTAAGCTGTGCCATAAGCTTGGGCATTACTTTACCCTTATCACCGGGACCCGTGGCTCCCATTTCCGTTATCACCTTGCGAACGGCCTCAACAATCTCATCCCGCGTCAACTGCTCCGGCAAGTATTCCTGAAGCACGGCCAATTCCGCCTCTTCCTTATCAACAAGGTCCTGACGGTTCCCCTGTTTGAAGGCTTCTATGCTCTCGCGTCGCTGCCTGACTTCCTTGGCGATAACGCCCAGGATATCGCTATCCTCCAGCTTCGCCTGCCGGGCAATTTCAGCATTGTGGATTGCCGCCATAAGCATCCTGACAGCGCCCTTCTTCAGGGTATCCCCGTTTCTCATTGCCTGTTTGAGATCATCAGAAAGCTTCTGCTTCAGATTTGCGTCTCCCATATTACCCTCACCAATGGACTATCTTCTCGTTGCTCTGGCGACACTGCGTCTTCTGACCGCTCTTTTGCGCTTGCGCCTGACGCTTGGCTTCTCATAGTGCTCCCGACGGCGTACTTCGGACAAAATGCCGGTCTGCTGGACACGGCGGTTAAACCTTTTGAGCAGACTCTCAAAGCTCTCGTTATCACCCGCCATAACCTGCGCCAAATAACATCAGCCTCCTTCCGAAACAAGAGTATATTCTATTTTCCCAATCATTAAAGAAGGTGACCGTGCTCAAGTAACTGCACCATGACACACAGCACCATCACATTTTAGTAAGTAGTTTAGACAGATGTCAAGAAAGGGCAATAGTATCCACCACCGAATGTTAATGAAATTTAATCACTATTTTAATGATATTTTAATCTTGCCAGCATAAAATAAGAAAGAAATGATATGGACAAATGGCTCTAATTCAGCTATATTGACATTTGCCATTTGGCGAATTAAAATAAGAGCAATAGAGGGGTGTAGCCATGCCACGAGTAAATAATGATCTCGGTAGAATAATAAAGCAGCAGAGAGTGACCATCCCCCTGACCTTGCAGGAACTCGCCGCCACTTCAGGCGTATCTTCGTCTCACCTGGGACGTATCGAAAGGGGCGAGCGCTTCCCTTCGGCTCACATCCTGCGCAGAATCGCCAAGCCGCTTGGCTTTGACGAGGATGAGCTCTTCACCATCGCCGGGTTCCTATCGCCACAAACTTCTGGAGTAGCTGAAGAAAGAAGCGCCGCATACGGCAGTCAGCGTTTGGACCCGTATGTCGCCAAGATGTTGGCCGAGGAGCCAGTTGAGATTCAGCGCGCGGTCATTGGCATTCTAAACACGTTAAAACTCGTTGCCAAGGCAATGAATAAAGAGACTGATTGATAGCCTGCGACCATGGCGGTATAATTAGATTTACCGACGATGGTATATATGGAAGACCGCCAACAGGTAAACGATGAGGAAAGTAAACAAATGGGCTTTGGCGATGCCACCGTCCATGAGCTGAAAACACTGCTTACTGCCATCATCGTTTCCGCAGAACTTCTGGTCGAAGAGCTTCAGGCAACTAAGGGAGACATGCCACTGAGACTTACCCAGAATATCATTCGCAATGCACACAGTCTTGATGAAAAGCTTTCTCACTTCTCAGAAATGGCCGGGCTACTTTCCGGTGAATTCTCCTTCCAACCCGAACTGCTTGAGGTTGAACCAATCGTTCATGGTGTCACCTCTCAGATTTATCCAATTACGCACAGCCGAAACCAGTCCTTAAAAGTTGAATTGCCCACTACCCTGCCTCAAATCAAAGCACACCGCCATTACCTGGAACAGATTATGATGAATCTAATCGCCAACGCCAGCAAGTTCACTCCAGAAGGCGGAAATATTACGATAAGTGCCACCAAGAATGGCTCCAATCTTATTATTACGGTGGCTGATAACGGCATCGGCATTTCAGCAGATAAGCAGGAGCTGATTTTCCAGCCTTATTACCAAGTTAAGGGAGGCAAAGGAAGCGGACTGGGACTAGCCATTACTAAGTTCCTGGTGGAACTTCACGGCGGCGCAATAAAGCTGGAGAGTACGCCGGGAAAAGGCAGTCGCTTTATCTGCTCTTTACCGCTACCAAGCCAGGGACAAACTTAAGAGGTGGATTGATGAAAGTAGTAGTCATTGATGATTCACCAGAAATAATAGAGGTCGTCACATTGTGCTTTCAACTGCGATGGGGTAACACCACAATATCCCCTGCCAATGATGGCAATAAGGGGCTGGAGCTCATCGAGAAGGAAAAACCTGACCTGGTCATCCTTGACATCGGACTGCCAGATATGGATGGTTTTCAGGTGCTCCGCGAGATACGGCGTTTTTCTCAGGTGCCAGTAATAATGCTCACCGTGAAGAGCGAAGATACGGACATCGCCAAGGGGCTCGAACTGGGCGCTGATGATTACGTAACCAAGCCCTTCAGCCATATTGAACTGATTGCCCGTGTGCAGGCGGTAATGCGCCGCGCTCGTGGTGCGCCGGCTCCCGCCGAGGAGCCGCCCTACACCAGCGGGAAATTGCACGTCGATTTTGCCCGCAATGAGGTCACGGTCGAAGGTAAGCCAGTGAAGCTCACCTCCACAGAATATAAATTGCTCTACCATCTCATCAAGAATGAAGGGCGTTTACTTCCTCATGAAAACCTTCTCGCCACAGCCTGTGGCGAAGCATATCGTGACGCCAGAGACCTGCTCAGAGTACATATTCAGCACCTGCGGCAAAAGCTCGGCGACAACGTTGAGTCACCACGTATCATAGTTACCGAGCATGGCATGGGCTACAAATTTGTCAGTCCTGCCTGACCTGCTGCTGGAGTTCCAGAGCCTTTCCCCAACCATTGTGTCCCCAATCATACCACCCCTATTCTTTACAAAACATTAATAGAACCTTTACGAAATCTTTATTTTTTTTATGCCTCTCTTTATACCCACATGTTAGATTTAAAGTAGATTATTACAGCTTTGAAGGAGCTGAGCATGGAAAAGATAACGGTATTTTTGGCCGACTGGCAAGTGCTTTTTCGCGAAGGCATTCACTTCACCCTGTCCGGCGAAGAAGATATGGAAGTAGTCGGTGAGGACGTAGGCAACGAGCAGGCACTCAGTTTTATTGAGTCCAACCCGCCACAGGTAGCAATCCTGAATGCCAGCCATGATTCGATAAATGGTTTTGAAGCTACGCGTAAGATTAAACAAACCCTGCCTGAAGTATCAGTTATCCTGGTCCTGGACAATTATGACGAAGGCCAGCTTTTTAACGCTCTGAAAAGCGGCGCCAGTGCCTGTTTCACCAAGGACGTTGACCCCGAAGTCGTAATAAATACGATACGGGAAGTGGCAAAAGGCAAACAGCCAGTAAGCGAGGCCATCTGGAAACCGGAAATTACCTCCCGGATACTCGACGATTTTACCGCGTTTTCCTCGCTTGGCGAACAGGTCGGGCAACTGCTAGCGCACCTCACCCCCCGAGAGACAGAAATCCTGCACCAGGTCACCGATGGAAGCACCAAGGAACAAGTAACCAGCACACTGGGCATCGACGATGAGGCACTCGACAACCGACTTCAGTCCATACATTACAAGCTGGTCGTCAACGACCAGAAACTGGCACTTATTGAACTGGCACAGAGAGGTCTACCGACAGTATCAAGGGTAAGTTTCAACGGCAAACCGGGTACCGAATATATTACCAAAGAAGAATTCACCGCTTTCAAAGAGAGTTTAAAAGAACGTTTCAAATCCCTGAGCGGAGACATAAGTTAAACAAGCAGAGCTACCAGGGGGTGATCAAATGTGAGACCAAATCTAAAAAAGGGGCATTATGAAAGATGGTAGGCATTCCTGAAAAAGGCTCGAAGAGGAAAACCTACCACCCCGAGTAAATAATAGAAATATGGTAGAAAAACCAAGCCCAATTGTCAACTACCAAAGAGGAGGAAGACAAAATGAACAACAAAGTGAAGGGAATCATGGGGAACACGCTGAGACGTTACTTTATTATCGCTCTGATGGCGGCCCTGGCGATTACCGGTGGCATGTTCGCCTATGCATACACAACTTCAAGCGTTTCAATGGATGCCACCGGGGCTTCAGCGGATTTCGCCTCCATCACCGGAAACTCGACGGGTGCCCCTTCCTTCAGCGCCTTCGGCAGCTACCGAGGTGCCATACCGGCCGGCTATATATTCGATGTCGTCCCTGACAGCAACTACACCGGTGACGTTGCCATTAACGTCTATCTCGACAACATTGACCAGATAGGCTACAAATACGGCACGTTTATGGTGAAGCTAAATCTGGTGCAACCCTCTGACAACGCGAGCATGGATAAGGACGGGTTTGACCGGGTCCTCAGCCTGAACAACGGTGTGGTCAGCTTTTTATCGGATAACATGACCGGCGGTTCAACCTATCATATCATGGTGAAGGGTGGTGTCTACCGAACCTATCCCTGGTCATACCTGAACGGCCTTGGCGGCTCCTGGGATCCTTCGTTCACCGCTGAAGTAGTCCAGGCAGGATTGTAGGCAGCCATGGTGAAGAGCCCAGTATCGGGGTTGCCCTCAGAAGGCAACCCCGAAAAAGGGGCAACGACAGTGCCGATACAGCTAGCATACCAAATGGGCACAAGTTGACAAATATTATGACAAGTGGTAAAATCCGAGCAAGGTAAGTACCAAATGTCATTATGTGGAGGCGCGCAAGTGAAAAAGATATTGTTGATTTCTCTGGTGGCATTGTTAGTGATAACCGGCGGCATGTTTGCCTACACCTTTACCACCGCCACCGCCACCATCGGCGTCGCCGCACCAACGTCTGACTTCGCCAATATTACGGCCGGGAGTGGCATCACCGCGCCCACCGTTTTCGGCAAATTCACCGGCACCTGGCCGTCAAGCACGCTGTTCGACATCACCCCGACGGAAAACTACACCGGTGACCTAGTAATCACGGTTTACATGGTCAACACCGGTGAGCTAACACGACAATACCATCACGTCAACATGTCGGTTGAATTCCAGGACAGCACCAACAGCACGGCAGACGAGCAGGGAACCATCCAGGTCCTCAACCTTCAGAATGCCGAGGTCTTGTTTACCTGGGAAAACGGCACCGGCACCAGTCCTTACAAAGTGGTGCTTACTGGCGGCGGGTACCGGCTGCACCCGTTTAAAACGCTTACGGGCGGCAGCTACCAGCCTCAGATATGGTGCGAAGTTACACAGCGATAAGCCAATTAAAACACTAAATAATCAAGTATGGGCATGAATGAGCAAACAGTGGCAAAAAGCAGCAAAAAGGAAAGTTTTTTTACTAGCAGCGCTGGGACTAGTCCTGGTACTCAGCAGCGGGGCCTTTGCCTACACGTATACCACCGCCGTCGGAACGATTGGCGTTGGTGACCCTTCTGCCGATGTAGCCACTTCCAACGTCTCATCGAGCCAGCCCGACTGGAGCTCAATAACCGATAATCTATCGGAAAACACCACCTGTGGGGAAGTCCCCACAGGTGACTTATTTGATATTACTCCCAGCCCCACCTACAGCGGCGACGTGCTGGTTGACGTTTACCTGACCAATGCGGCCAACCTGACCCGCGCCTACAAATACCTCAATATGAAGCTCTACCTCGAAGGTTCTGAGGAAGCCGGGGAAACGCCGAACTACCAGGTTTTATCCCTGCAAAACGGGAGGGCCAGTTTCTGCCTTGCCGGCCTTGCCTCCTCATCAAAGAGCTGGGTGCAGACGAGCCAGCCTGACTTTGAAGGCGGCACCCTGAGCCAGCTGGACACCACCACCAGTCCAGGCAACGTATTACTGGATAAGTTTTCAGATAATGTCACGGATAGTTACAATGACCAGAGCAAGATAGCATCCTCCGTCAATGTCACCATAAGCGGTGGTCAGGTATCTCTGGACTATGTGGCTGGTGCAACGGCCAATGAGACCCTGAGGCCAACCGCCGACGGAGATAAAACCAATATTGCATATCCTGAATCCCCTCCCCACTGGACGGAGGTGGATGACGTTACTTCTGACGGCGACAGCACCTACGTCTCTACCGAGTGGTACACCTGGGAGGAGGACCTGTACGAGATAGGTAACCACACCGCCGGTTACGGCACCATCAATTATGTCAAGGTTTACATGGTAGGCATGGTGGAAAGAACTGGCGGCACCACCCTTCGCGCCCAGATAAAAACCAACGAAGTGGAGTATATCGGAACTGAACATACGCTTACCACCAGCTACGAAACGTATACCGAGCAGTGGAACATCAATCCCAGCACCAATACCACCTGGACCTGGAGCGAAATAGACGCCCTGCAAATCGGCGTGGGGCTACAAAGGCCCTCTCCAAACCGATATACCCGCTGTACCCAGGTCTATGCCGAAATCAACTACACACCGCAGAATTACAGCTCGCCGGGAACGGTCACTTCAACCAACCTGCTATCCGGGGAAACGGTATTCAGCATCGACGACTTCTACTACGATGCCTCGGCGGTTCCCTCCGGAACCACTCTAAAAGTCCAGTATTCCACCGACAACTCCACCTGGTACAACTCGGCAGGCACGCCCGGTGGCTGGGATACCTTATCCCAGGGTTCGGCCAATATAAGCCTCTCCGGCCTAGGCTGGTCCGGAGCCAACTTTTACTACAACATGGAGTGCACCTCTGATGGCACTGCTACCCCGGTGCTGGACGAGATAAGGGTATATTTTTCCACCTATTACACATCGGGAACGCTTACTTCCTCCACCCGCGATGGCGGTGACTACGGAAACTGGGACTGGGAAAACATCTTCTTCACCATCAGCGAGCCGTCAACAACGAATATCCAGTTCCGGTTAAGGTCAG
>Ga0209536_100014486_pt1 | contig 11319 bp, 13 predicted proteins | sample DeeMarSeWOR28_12_FD_187461 | JGI IMG/M metagenome (GOLD analysis project Ga0209536, IMG submission 187461) | Marine sediment microbial communities from White Oak River estuary, North Carolina - WOR-2-8_12 (SPAdes) (version 2) | ecosystem: Environmental > Aquatic > Marine > Intertidal zone >... | reverse complement strand
CACCTTCGACACTTGATCGCGTTCTTCAGTCTCCAGCATATGCACGGCTTTCTTACCGATGACACCATCAACCGGCCTGTTCTTGCTGGCGATAAGCACCCTTTGCCCAACCAGCACCTGCGGGTCCCATCCACCGATTGTCGAGAAATACAGGTAACCGTTGTCATCCACATGCACGACCATCAGGCCGATTTCGTCAATGTGACCTGCGAGCATCACCCGCGGATGACTGTCGGGATTGATGGCGGCGACTGAGTTGCCCGACACGTCGGTGGAGACTTGATCGGCAAACTCGGTGGCTTCGTCACGCCACACTCGTGCTGGAGCTGTCTCGAACCCGGATGGGCCGGGTGAGTCTAGCAAACGTGTCAAGAACGCAAGGGATCTCTGGTTCATGGCCCCATATTTAGGATAATACAGTCAACTGATCATCAACCGGCGGCTTGGTTGCTTCAAGAACGATGCGCAAGATCATAGACAGCAGCGGTCATAGCTGGCAAGTCGAAGTCATCAGTCGTGCCAAGACGTCAGCCTACCTCAACCCCAAAGTCAGCCAACCCATTGTGCAGTTCACGTGCGTGGGAAGGCGTTTACCGCACAGGTACGCCTCGTTGGGCCCAGGCCGGGCCGATTCCATTGACGACACGGCTGACAGCGATCTGCTCCGCGTCTTCGAGCGGGCGCGTCCACTCTAGCTCGCCGGCGGTCTCCCGAGTCGAGATCTTCGCTGCGTAGCTTCGCGCCTTACGGTTGTGCCAGCTCCTCGAGGGTCGCCACTAGCAGATCATAGAACTTGCCAACCGAATCGATCTTCACCCGCTCGTCCGGTGAATGCGGGAATTCGATCTGCGGTCCAATGGAGATCATGTCCATTCCACTGGCCTTCTCGCCGATTATGCCGCATTCGAGGCCAGCGTGGATTGCCTTTATCTCCGGTTCTTTCCCTAGCACCCGCACGTGCACCTGTTTGACCACGTGAAGGAGGTGTGAGTCGAGATTCGGCTTCCATCCCGGATACGCGTTACCCTCCTGGACGGCGGCCCCTGCCATCTGACCGATTGCCCTGATCTTCTGCCGTAGCGCGTTGAGTGCCGTGTCGACGGACGAGCGGCTGCTCAGGCCAACAACCAAGTCCCCGTTGCTGGGTGCCACCGTGGCTAAGTTCGTGCTGGTCTCGACCAAGTCCGGGATATCGTGGCTCATGCTCATGACGCCATGCGGTAGGGCTGTGACGAGCCCCAACACCGTCTTTGCAGCGGCAACGTCGAGCACTTCCGAGGGAGTCTCGCACCCCGACAGTACGAGCGCCATGTTCGGCTCAACGGCCCGGAATTCCTCATGAATGGCTGAGATTTCGCTGTCTAGAGCCGCGGCGAACGACTGCAGCTCGTCATGTGAGCCGACGACCGTGGCAAAGGCCTCCCGAGGAATGGCGTTGTGCACCCCGCCCCCCTCTAGAGTCGCGAGATGAAAGGGCTGCCTCAGGGAAATCGAGTGAAGGGCCCGGGCGAGAAGCTGAACCGCGTTGCCGCGCTGGAGGTGAATGTCCACTCCAGAGTGGCCACCCTTGAGACCGTGTAACCGGATCTTGCAGGCCTCATGACCAGCCGAAGTCGGCACCTTCTTGAGCTTCAGTGTCAAGTTTGTGTCTGCTCCTCCGGAGCAGCCCACATACACTGCGCCCTCCTCTTCCGAATCCAGATTGATCAACTGCCTCCCGTTCAACAGACTGCCGTCGAGACCGGATGCACCGGTGAGTCCAGTTTCTTCGTCGATGGTGAAGAGGAACTCGAGCGGACCATGCACGAGTTCCTGGTCTTCCATTAGGGCCAGCATGGTGGCCACGCCAATTCCGTTGTCGGAGCCTAGCGTGGTTCCAGAAGCGGTCAGGTAGTCCCCGTCTCGCCTAGGAACAATCGGATCCTTCTGGAAGTCATGAGCTACATCCGAGTTCTTCTCGTTTACCATGTCCATGTGGCTCTGGAGTATGGTGATCGGGGCGTTCTCATAACCGCGCGACGCAGGCTTGTGTACCACTACGTTGCCAGTCGTATCGACCAGGCAGTCGAGTCCGCGCTGTTTGGCTAATCCCACAACGTGCTCGCGGATCTGATCCTCGTTCTTGGATCCCCGTGGAATCGTCAAGATTTGGTCGAAGTGCTGCCACAAGCCGTTTGGTGTCAGGGTCTCCACAAACGTCATTTTGCCTCCTCGTTGAAGCCATATTCTACAGCGTCAGCAGCAGGTGCACGAGGTCACGACAGGTCCCGTTTGGTGAAACGGTGCAAGCTTGGATGAGGCGTGGTTTGACAGCGGCTCGTAGCAGCAGCTAAAATGGGCCCTCAAACCACATTCTCGGGAACGATTCATGGAAAACAAGCCATTCGAACCATTTGTCCCGGCGTCCAAGAGCATGCCGGAGCTGACAGTGAAGGCGATCGTGCTGGGGGCGCTCATGGCGGTTGCATTGGGAGCTGCAAACGCCTATGTCGGAATGAGGGCGGGCCTCACCGTTGCAGCCACGTTTCCGGCGGCTGTGGTGGCTATGGCTGCTCTACGGGGATTCGGTGGTACTGTCCTGGAGGAGAACATAGCCCGGACGACGGCCTCGGTGGGTGAAGCACTAGTGGCCGGCGCGATCTTCACAATCCCTGCTTTCATTATCAGCGGCGCTTGGAGTGAACTGCGATACATCGAGAGCACTGCGATCATGCTGATCGGCGGGGTCCTTGGTGTGCTCTTTGTGATCGTGCTGCGGCGCACACTCGTCGTGGAGGCGGATCTGCCATTTCCGGAAGCCATTGCGGCTGCCGAGATAGTAAAAGCTGGGCAGGGTGGCCGCACAGGCGCATCCTATCTGTTTGGCGCAATGGGGATAGCAGCCCTGTGGGAGTTGCTGAAGAACTCCAACGGCGTTCAGTACGTTTTGGACTCCAGCAACCGCTTCTTTTCCTTCGGTCGGTCGACGATTGAGATTCTCCAGCAGCGAATCGAGTATGCAGGTGGTACCCTGCTCGCTACCCCGCACGCTTCACCGATGCTCATGGGTGTCGGCTTCATCGTGGGGACCCGGATATCAGCGGTTCTGTTTGCCGGTGCAGTGACCGGTTGGCTGCTGCTGGTGCCGTTGGCGCTGTTCCTAAATCCCGGTCTTACGGCAACGATGGGGGCTGGTGACAGCATGGTCGATCTCGCCACCACAGTGTGGTCGCGGCAGATCCGACCTCTGGCGGTGGGTACGATGATCGTCGCCGCTTTCTACACGCTGTTCAACCTGCGTCAATCTTTGGTCGCCGGGATCGGCAAAGCGCTCAAGAACATCAATGTGGCGGGTGGAGGTGGCGACGGCGCACGCACTGATGTCGATATCGACTTGAAGAAGGTCACCCTAGGCGTTCTGGCCATGGCTGTAGCCACCTTCGTCTTGTACAACCATTTCTCGCAACGATTCAGTGCAGCCTTGACGCTCACTGTAGTGATGGTGGTCGTAGGCTTCCTGTTCGCAGCAGTGGCGGGCTACTTGGTCGCCTTAATCGGGAGTTCCAACAACCCGATCTCTGGGCTGACACTTAGTGCCCTCATAATCGCTGCGGTGCTAATGGTCTTGCTCGGCGTTACGGATGTGCACGGCGTCGCGGCCGTCTTGGGTGTTGCGGGCGTCGTTTGCTGTGCCGCTGGGATTGCCGGAGACATGATGCAGGACTTGAAGGTGGGACACATTTTGGGCGGGACACCGTACAAGATGCAGATTGGTGAGATTATCGGTGTCATCTTTGCCGCTCTGATTCTGGCGCTGCCGTTGATGGCGCTGCATCGGGCCTACACGATCGGGTCGGCAGAGCTGCCAGCGCCTCAAGCGGGGTTGATGGCGCTCATGGCCAACGGAATCGTGGCCGGCGAGATGGCGTGGCCACTTGTGATCGTGGGAATGTTCCTGGCGTTCGCACTGATCCTCATCAAAGCACCGGCCCCGATGCTCATTGCCGTTGGTATGTACCTACCGTTCGAATCCACGGCTGCCATATTCGTCGGTGGGTTGGTACGGTGGTTGTTCAGTATCGCGCTGAAGCGAAATGGTGCATCCGACGAAGAGGCGACACGGGCCGAAAACACCGGTGTTCTCATCTCGTCAGGGTTCATAGCGGGTGAGTCTCTCATGGCCGTATTGCTCGCCCTCCTGGTGATCGCTGGTGACTTCTACCCATCGGTATTGAGCTTCCAGACTCTCACATTCGGGGCGGCCCCCAGCTTCCTGCTCAGCCTCCTGGTCTATCCCTTGGTGATCGGCATGTTGGTGTGGTTTCCGATCTCGAAAATGCGGGAGGGTGGGCTACCATCTACTAAGGTGACCGACTAGGTGAGACTTGTCGTGATGCAAGGGCCGCCTCCGACAGAGGCGGCCTTTGCGCGCAGTCAAAGTGGTAGGGTCCGATGAGCGTACGTCGTCGTCAGGACAAGCTGGAGGAGGTGAATCTGCTCCACCTTGTCCCCATTCGAGTGGCAGAGTGGGAGGAAGTTGATGGTCTTGTAGTACTCACTAGGCCGACCAAATGGCGTAGTGGAGTCAAAGGTGCCTTGGATAGGTTCTTCTATCTACTGTCAGCCAGAAAGATCCGGTTGGACGACGTCGGGAGCTTCGTGTGGCAGCAGATCGACGGCGAGCAGACGGTGGCACAGATTGCCGGGAAGTTGCGTGATGAGTTTGGAGAGCGAGTCGAGCCGGCGGAAGGGCGTCTTGGACACATGGTGCGAGTGCTCAGGCGTGAAGATCTGGTCGCCTACCCGGGATGGGATGATGGAGGAAGGTGAAAACCGGCCGTCATTTCCCCGTCTTCGGAACGACTCCATTTATAGAACAGTACAGATGCGATACCGAGCACAATGATGCCTCCTACAGTCTTCATTATCAGACCAGCGATCTGTTGATCTTCAATAGCGGAGAGCCCGCCGATTGGTGGTGCCAGCTCGTATAGAGAGTAGATGGGATATCTGGCGAACGTCAGGAATGCTGCAGGCACGGTCGGGATGAAGACGTTGGCTATGAGATACACCATTCGCCCGGGGTAGGGCAGCGGCTCTAGTTCGGGAAGAGGCCCGAGTATCGGCCACCAGAACACCAGCCCAGCCGCCAGCCACGACATGTCTACTGCAAACGAGCCGAGCTGGGATGTTGTGAAGCCGTCTACGACGCCAGGCAGGTGAGTCGCCAAGAGAACGATGTTGAAGAACGCGAAGGCGACGAGAGGGAGGCTCAATGTCCTTGCCAGCCAGTGCGCCCAGCGCGGCTTGATCAAGCCGCGCAGCAGCCAGGTTGGAGTGCCCGAAATGAGCAGTGGAGGAGCGACGAAGGCAAAAAGCATGTACTGGACCGTATGGACGCTGAGTAGGTAACCCGCGCCTAACGGCCCTATCGGCCAGTCGGCTGCAAGCCACAGTACGAGCACTCCGGCCAGGTAGACGCCCAGCCCGCTGCTCTCCCGCTCCGGGTCAGGGGACCGCAGGAGCTTTGCGGCAGCCAGGCGCGCGATCACCAGAACGGCCACCATCAGCCACACACCCACGTAGGGCCGCCAACTCCACTCCCAGATGCTACCCTGTGCCGCGCACCACCAGCTCATGGGTCCCTGGGCACGCTCTCCTCCACCCGTCTGACGACCTCAGAGTACGTCAACACTGCAGCCTTGAACGCTATGGTGCCAGCTGAGGAAAGCGTGAGTTTCACCTCGAGGCTGTCGCCGACTGCCAGCCTGGTACCCAGGTGTGACAGCATGACGTGATACCCGCCCGGAGCCAACTTGAGCACTCCGTGAGCAGGGATGGGAAGGAGTGTCAGGGGCCGCATGCGGGTCACATCATCCACCGTGACGACTTCGTGCAGCTGCGCACGACCAGCAGGGATGGTCACCGCGGTTAGAGTGTCCTCCGCGTCTCCTCGGTTCACAATAGTGAAGTACAGCGATCCAACGTCGTTCAGGGGCGAAGCGGGGGCATAGGCGTCATAGATCGCGACGTCTCCGACGGTTGCAGCAGCCCCAGGCGTAACTTCGCCGCCACCACAACCCACAAATGACAGCAAAGAGATCGAGGCAGCAGACAACATAGCCGCTGTCAACGTGTGTTCCACTTGCCCTCCACCAGCTCTGGAAGATCATGAGCCCAGTCTGTCTGTCGAGTGCCAAACGGGTAGGAAACGTGCGCTCGATTGTCCAGCGTGAAGGCGATGACCCGCGCAGAATGACCCACGCTGTAATCCTCTCCCTCCCCGTACACACTAGCCGGCGGTAGCCCCAGTCCCTGTTGAATGTCATTGACTTCGTTCAACGAGCCCCTAAGGCCCACAAAGGACGGATTGAAGTTGTCAAGCCACTGGCGGAGGCGCTCCGGCGTGTCACGATCCGGATCGGTTGTCACCATTACGACCCTCACTTGATTGGCCACGCGGGGAGGTAGAGTACTCAGGACCGCCGCGATGTTGGCCATGTGAATGGGGCAGACGTCCGGACAATGGGTGTAGCCGAAGAATAGGAGTGTTACGAAACCCTCGGTATCTTCTCGAAAACTGAACGGCCCTCCGGAAGACGAGGTCAATATGAAGTCCGGTTTCTGGAGAGGTTCGTTATAGGGAGTTCCCCTCAACTCGTCCGGCCGTGGCGGAGCGTCTCTGCCGCAGCCAAAGAGTGATAGTAGTGCCAGAGAACTGGCCGAGAGGATCGCACGACGGGTGATTTTCGGAACTGGTCTGCTCATGCTGTGTTGTGCTTGATGGTTGGTGGCATGCAACTGCAGACACCGTCTGGAGTCCTGTCCACGGGGGTAACGATGGCTGCTGTGTTCACCTGCGCTCACGTGTTTGCCAATTGGGTTTCAGTACGTCGCCCAGTTGTCGATCCAAGCGTTCGAGACTGGGGCGAACCCCGCAAAGGCTTGCAGAGCCAGCCTGACATACCGGGAGTCGTAGTCGATATCAATCTTGGTTACCGTTCCAATCTCGCCCATGGGGACAGCGGTACCCAGTTGCTCGTTGAGCCCCGACATCACAAATCCGTCAAACAGCTGTTGACCCGCATCGAAAGCTATCTCACCACCAACCAGCACAATCCCATACCAGTTCAACCAGTCGCCTTGGATACTGAGGTCGCCAGTGACAATCAGGGTACCGAATCCTTGGCTGCTGCTTGTAGTCAGTGTCGCGTTACCGGGTACCAGCATGACGGGGTAGCTCATGTCCCACAAGACGATCGCGTTGGTGTCCGGCACTAGGCCACCGCCTATGGTCACAGCCCAATCTATCCCGGTCTCGAAGGCAACCTGACCATTGGAGCCACTCTGATCTATGTGCGGGAGTGCGCCATCCATCACGAAGTCGGCACGCGGAGTCGGGTCCGTTCCTGCCGGAAGGCGCAGCGCATGAACGTCTGGTTCCTTGCAGCCCGACGGTGCTTGGTCCTCGCCTCGGAACTCCAATCCTCCACCTGACGTTCTCAAGAGACCGTTGGCGGCAGTGAACGCCGCCGGAGGTGTGACGGTACTGCTTTGCCACTCAGCGAACTGCGCCACCGTGCGCTGTGCCTGAGGGTCGGACCCCAGTGTTGGCACAATGGTGCGACCGGTCGAGCGTACCACATACATCCAGGTGGCAAGTGAATCGACGGGACGACGCAGTACGCGTGCCACTACATCCGCATACCCTCCGGTGACATTGATGCGTACTGAATCGCCGTCGGGTGGCCGCAAGGGCCTGTCACAGGCATCGAAGGTCACACCTCCGAGATAGGTCTCCAAGCCACTTTGTGCGATCGTCAGTGCATCGACGTTGTGGCCGCTACTCTCGCCGATGCGCCGATCTGCCTGTACCCGTACGAAGAGTGCTGAAATCATGATTGTGACAAGCGTCACCACGAAGATTGTGGTAGGAAGGGCGATTCCCTCATCTCCCAGAATGCGTCGCACAGTCAGTTTACCTTGTTCAAGAACGGCACCTGCGTGATTAGCGAGAATGTCTCGGGTGTGGCGGATCCCGGTGGGGGGTACTCGCTGGCTCCGACCATCCGCAGCTCCAAGCCGCGTGCCGTCGCTAGGCCGCCGCCCGGCGGGCAGGTCTGGATTTGGAGATTGGGACCGACCAGACAGGCGAATCCGGCTGCAGAGTCAAACGGCGCAACCAACTCTTCGGCTGCGGCACTTCCAGCCTTGCGCCAGAGGCCAATCCGCCCAGGTATGTCGGTCGACGCTGCGAACCTGTATGTGACAGTCTGATACAGGTAGAAGATGCGACCTGGTTGGGGTGGGGGGCCTGAGATGCCGGAGATCGCGACGAGCATCCCTCCGGGTACCACACGAATGCTGTCGGCTTGGCAAGCTGCAACGTTGGAAGAACCAGCTACTGTGATCCCAGTGATCATGTTGTATGCACCTACGCTGTCTCGCCAGGCCAGTCCGTCGGTCACCGCACTACCGTACATGAGTGAATCTGGTGGCATGAGCGACGCAATGAGGTCTGCTCCCGATACCGTGCATGTCAGACCAAAAGCATAAGGAACCAGGACCCTGACGCTATCGGGCGTCGCCGCTAAGAGACCACCGTCTCCAACCATCCGCAGTTCGGTTACCATTGTGTTCATTGCGGCCCGGGAGGCGTGACGGGCATTGATCATTGCGTCCTGTTTGCCCACGAACCGTGAGTCGCTAATGAGTATCCGGGCCAGCGCTATTCCCAGGATCGCCGTCACGACCATGCCGATCAGAAGTTCGATCAGAGTAAAACCGCGGCGGCTCAATTTGCCCTCAGAGGTGATCGTGGTCTCGGCCTGCTGCGGCTAATTATGAGAGTGTCCGGCGCGACTATCAGGACTCCCGTTGACACGATTGATACGGTGACGCGTTTGAGTTTTGCCGAGACGGTTTGCACCGTCACGCACCTATCATAGTTGAAAGGTCCTGTCGAGTCTGCCGTGCAGCCGACTGCCCCCCCCAGGCTGTCCCAAGGCAGGCCTTGGATCCAGGCTGCTGCACTCGTGCTGGCAGCACTGCGGTATGCGACTGCAGCCGACTGGCGCGTGTGTCTCGCCGCTTGGAACATGAGTCCCCCCAGAGCGATCAGGACCGTGGCGAGGATCGAGAGCGCAATCATGATCTCGATCAGCGAGACGCCCTTGTCGTCAAGGGTTGAGTATGCGCACGTGCCCCGCACGTGTAATTCTCACCTTTCGCTCGAAGGTGTCGTTCTTGATGGTCAAGGTTGTCGTTTGGGGGGTGACCCCACTGGGAAAGATCTCTACGGAGTTTGCCGGAGTCGAGGAAAGTTGCTGGACACCGTAGTCGGTGCCCGGTCCTAGGAGTCGAGTTCGGAAGATGGTCGTGCCGTTGCGGTCCCGGATCATGTATCCCTGCACAGCGGGTGTCACTATGACCACCACGGGCCGGTGTTGGCGCGCGGCCACCATCTGAGCGTACTGGAGGTCCGCTGCGATCACCGATGTTGCCTGTCTGACCTTGGCTCGTTCCACCGCAGGTAGAATCCGCCAGATACTCACCGCAATGAGTATCCCCACCACCGTGATGGCTATGACCATCTCGATGAGTGTGAAACCGCCAGTTCGCTTTGTCGACCGCATTGATTGTTGTCCAGAAGGTAACTATTTGGCGACTGCGGGACCATACGGTTCCCAGCGTCTGAATAGGACATAAGTAGTTGTCATGAAAAGCATTAGGTTCTAACCTACTGGCCGACGCCTGAGTTGTCTGGCAGGGGAAGTGGGTTTGTGCCAATAGTCCTGCTCCAGTCCCCCCCCTGCCAGTTCGGTGTCACCCCGCTCCTCCGCCGGGTAGGACTATTGAGGGGATCATCGGTCGACGGGTGCGACTAGGGCTCTGGACCCCTACATTTTGGTAGCTGTACCTTGTGGCCCGCAGCGCATTGCACGGTGAGCGAAAGGATATGACGTGGTGAGACCGGCCAGCCAGCCCGTAGTTGTATTTGCTCTGCTCCTCACAACTCTGCCGGCGGCAACAAAAGGTCAGGGTGCTGTTGACGTCTCCTGTATTGTCATGAACGCCGACCGGATGCCCGTGGCGGAGCGCGAGAGCCAGCTTGATTCCGTGAGCTTCAGGATCTATGGAGCGCCCGTCAAGATCTGCTACAGTCGTCCCGCGGCCCGCGGTAGGACGATGCTCGGCGGTCCCGACGTTCCGTTCGGTAGGATCTGGGGCACTGGGGACAACGAGCCAGCCATGATTCATACCAGTGTAGACCTCATTGTAGCGGGCATCCGGCTCTTTCCCGGCAGCTACTCGCTGTACACTGTGCCAGGCCGTGGGCAGTGGGAGATCATACTCAACCGATCAACGTCGCAGTGGGGACAAGAGTCGTATTACACTCAGCAGGTGCGAGAACAGGAGGTCGGAAGAGCTGGAGTCCCCAGTGAACGACTGGATAACTACGTTGAGCGGTTCACAATCCGTGTCCGACCTGCGCCTCCAAACAACGCCACTGTGGTAATCGAGTGGGAGCACACGCAGGTTTTGATACCGATCGGCAAAGGTTAGCCCGGTCGCGCAGGGTTGGTGGTTGGAGGAGTGGTGCTGACCGGGTAGATTCGCGGCTTCCTAGAGCTACCCTTTTTTGGACGGAGGTTGTGTAATGATCGATCTTGTGGCTTCGCTCCTCGTGGCAGCCGGCCTATTGGGCGTCGGGCCAGACTCACTTGTAGCAAACGCGCAGGTGAGTGCAACTGACTGCATCGTGATGAACCCTAGAGGGTTCGATAGTCGCCCGAGCCCGTTGGACTCGCTGACCTTCGAGGTGGGGGGAAACACGGTGAAAATCTGCTACGGGCGACCGTCGGCCAGGGGGCGCACGATGATTGGCGGCGAGAGTGTGCCGTACGGGAAAGTCTGGCGTACGGGCGCGAACGAACCGACCATGATTCACACCACAACCCCTCTGAGCATTGCGGGTATCGACATCGGGCCGGGTAGCTATTCTCTGTACACGGTCCCAGGTGAGGACGACTGGGAACTGATTGTGAACCGCTCGATTAGTCAGTGGGGGCGCGAGACGAGTTACACGGACGAGGTGAGGGCTCAGGAAGTGGGGCGCGCAAGGGTCTCGAGTCAGAGACTGGATAACCACGTCGAGACGTTCACGATTAGAGCGGAACCCACTTCGAGCAGAGTGGCGGTTTTCCTGGAGTGGGAACACACGCGAGTGAGCATACCGGTCACGGCGAACTAGCTGAGCCTCCTGCAGGGCCTTGGCCCCCTCGCCGATCAGCAAGCAGCCATCAGGTGTGGTTTGTCATCTGGTGGCTGCTTATGTGC
>Ga0209536_100014485_pt1 | contig 11319 bp, 4 predicted proteins | sample DeeMarSeWOR28_12_FD_187461 | JGI IMG/M metagenome (GOLD analysis project Ga0209536, IMG submission 187461) | Marine sediment microbial communities from White Oak River estuary, North Carolina - WOR-2-8_12 (SPAdes) (version 2) | ecosystem: Environmental > Aquatic > Marine > Intertidal zone >... | reverse complement strand
AGGGAACTGTCAGAAGAAATCATGCTGGGATCGGTGGTCTTCGGTCACGAGCAGCAGCAGGTTGTGATCAATGCCATTCGGGAACTGGCCGCTGAAGTGAACACACCGGCGATGCAGTGGACAGCACCGGAACCTAACCTGGCGATTGCCGAGGCGGTCGAGAAGGAAGGCAGCGAGGCCATTACCGCAGCCTACAAGGTCGCCGACAAGCAGGACCGTTACACCCTGCTCAGCAAGGTGCGCGAGGAGATCGTCGACAAGCTGGCCGGTGACGATGCCGCTGGTTTCTCTCCCGACGAGATCAAGGCCGCGATCGGCAAGCTGGAGAAGAAGATCGTGCGCAGCCGGATTATCGCCGGCGAGGCCCGCATCGACGGTCGTGACACGAAGACCGTGCGCCCGATTACCATTCGTACCGGCGTGCTGCCGCGTGCGCATGGCTCTGCGCTGTTTACGCGCGGCGAGACCCAGGCACTGGTCGTGACCACCCTGGGTACCGAGCGGGATGCGCAGCTGGTTGACGCCCTTTCCGGCACCACCCGCGAACAGTTCATGCTGCACTACAACTTCCCGCCGTACTGTGTCGGCGAGACCGGGCGCATCGGCGGAACCAAGCGCCGCGAGGTCGGCCATGGCAAGCTTGCCAGGCGCGGTGTCAGCGCCGTGATGCCGGATACGGAGAGTTTCCCGTATACCATCCGGGTTGTCTCCGAGATCACGGAATCCAACGGTTCCAGTTCCATGGCAAGTGTTTGCGGCAGCAGCCTTTCCATGATGGATGCCGGTGTACCCATCAGCTCTCCGGTTGCCGGTGTGGCCATGGGGCTCATCAAGGAAACCGAAGGTTTTGCAGTCCTGACTGACATCCTCGGTGATGAAGACCACCTCGGCGACATGGACTTCAAGGTGGCAGGCACCGCGAATGGCGTCACTGCGCTGCAGATGGATATCAAGATCGAGGGTATCACCAAGGAGATCATGGAGCAGGCGCTGTCACAGGCGAATGCAGGACGCATGCATATCCTGGGTGAAATGAACAAGGCGATCTCCACGCCGCGCGAGGAGGTGTCCGACTTTGCACCGCGTTACATCACCATCAAGATCAACCCCGACAAGATCCGCGATGTTATCGGCAAGGGCGGCGCCACTATCCGCTCCATCACCGAGGAAACCGGCGCCAGCATCGATATCGATGATGACGGTAATGTGAAGATCGCATCGGTCGACCTGGAGGCAGGCAACGAGGCACGTCGTCGCGTCGAGCAGATCACCGCAGACGTCGAGGTCGGCAGCATCTACGATGGCAGGGTCGCCAAGCTCATGGACTTTGGAGCATTTGTTACCATCCTGCCCGGCAAGGACGGGCTGGTACACATCTCGCAGATCAGCGATGAACGCGTGCAGAACGTCAGCGACAAGCTTTCTGAAGGTGACATGGTCAAGGTCAAGGTGCTTGAAGTCGACAAGCAGGGCCGCATCCGCCTCAGCATGAAGGCGGTTGGGCAGGACTGACGCCAGCATAGCTGTTAATGGAAAGGGGGCTGCAAAGCCCCTTTTTTGTGCCTGGCGTTAATGCGGCGAATGCTCGGTTGAGCATGCCTTCTGCTTGAGGTAGAAGGCGGGGCGTGCAAAAGGGAGGAAAAATTGCGTGCCTGTTTTCATGGCTGGTTGCCGGCGTCATGCCGGCGCGGCCAATAACCTGGCAACGGATTTGCGTGCGCTGCAGTTGACATGATCAAGGTACAAGGCAACGGACAGGTTGCTGCGGGTGCGCGCTTCGCTTGCATTGCTATCGGCACCCTGCGGCGCGCAGGGTGCGGGCTGTTGCTTGTGCTGGTCGCAGTCCTTGCCGGCTGCTCCTTCGCGCCTTCGCAGGTTGAGGAGCCGCCGGCTCCGCTGCCCCAGGTCGCGCCGGGTACGTGGCGGGCTGTTGACCAGCAGATATACAACGCATCTGTTTATGCGCGGCACGAGTCAGAAGCGTATGCCAGGCTTGTCATGGACGAGTGGCTGTGGCGGGTGCGGCAGCGCACTGAAGCGGTGTTCATACCATGGTATACCGGTTACTGGACGCAGCAATGGCTAGCGATCAAGGTGTCCTGGTACAAGCTTCACAGCGACGCAGGGGAGTCCTCGCCGGAAGAAAGGCTGGTCAACTATCTGCAGGAGCAGTTCCATGAGCAGGTGCTTGAACCGGTCAGCAGTTTCGTTGATCCGCACACTGTCATGGAGCATACGACTAGCAGTTACCTGCGGGAACTGAAGGACACGATTGCCCCGCTGCCGGCCAGGTATCACATCCCGCCGGGATTATTCACACGGCACCTGCAAGCCATTCCCGCTATCGAGGGAACCAGTATGCCGCTGCAGGATGCATCCCTCTACGCGGTGTTGCAGGATGCGGACCTGTCCGGCGTGGCTGGCTACGAGTCGCTGCTTGCGCAGATTGCCGCAGTCAACGGCAGTATTTCTCCGACACCATCAGCGGACCGGCTCCAGGTCGTGGCAAGGCGGGCAGTAGACAGGCTGCTCGGTACGCTGACAGTGCGCGGCGGTTCGGCAGCTGCCTCTGCCATTGCCGGTGGATTTTTGGGGGCGTTGATTTCAACCGGTAGCGCGGTCTGGGGTGTGATGGAGCATGATAATGACAGGCCCGTCATGGAAGCGCAGTTGCGTGAAAACCTGGGTGCGGCAATGGAGGTGATGTGGCACGACCTGGTTGAGGACCAGGAAGGTGGCGTCACGGCCGTGGTACATCACATGAGCAGCCGGATTGAAAGTGCGCTGTTTCAATCCGCGCAGGAACCGCTGAGTCCGTACGTTCTGGAAACGGCAACCCCGCCATTTTGACCAGCGCGTCCAGTGCGCTGCGATTGCGCCGGGGTATTATGCAAGGCTAACGCTTTGCCTGCTTTTTCCTTTTCACCTTGCGCCCGGCAGGTTGCTTCTTTACGGGCTGCTCCAGCCGCGAGATGTTGAGCGGCCGGCCGCACACACGGGTCTTCCTGAGGTCCTGAAATACGGCCTTCGGCATGCCCTTGGGGAGGTCGACCAGGCAGTAGTCCGCGTGAATCTCGATATGACCGATATGCTCCCCGTCCAGCCCTGCCTCGTTGGCGATGGCGCCAACGATATTCCCGGGTTTGACGTCATGCTGCTTGCCCACCTCGATACGAAAGCGCTCCATATCCCTGGCGGGTGGGCGGGACTGCGGTTTGCGTGGTCCCGGTTTGCCCGGCTCCTTGTGCTGTCGCGGTTCATGCGGTTGCGCTGCGCTGCGCTCCTTGCGCTGCGCGGCCCCGACCTTGCTGCGGACGGGCTTCCCTTTCTCCGGCTTTACTAGCAACTCGCGATCACCGACGGACAGTTTGGCAAGCGCAGCTGCAATCTCGATCGCCGGCACGTCGTGTTCCTGCTGGTACTGTTCCAGCAGGCTCTGCATGAAATCCAGTTCACCGGCTGCCAGGGTGTCGCTGATACTCTGCTTGAAGTCGGCAATCCGCTTGTTGTTGACCATCTCGGTCGAGGGCAACTCCAGGCGCTCGATTTTCTGCCGTGTTGCCTTTTCGATGGCACCGAGCATGCGCTGCTCGCGGGGGGCGACAAACAGAATGGCATCACCCTGGCGGCCCGCCCGTCCGGTGCGACCGATGCGGTGAATGTAGGCTTCGGTGTCATAGGGAATATCGTAGTTGACCACGTGGCTGATCCTGTCAACGTCAAGTCCCCTTGCGGCAACATCGGTGGCGACCAGGATATCCAGCGAGCCCTGTTTCATACGTTCGACCATCTGTTCCCGCTGCTTCTGTGCCATGTCGCCGTTCAGGGCCTCGGCTGCGTAACCTCTTGCCTGCAGCCGGACGGACAGTTCCGTGGTGGCGACCTTGGTGCGGACAAACAGGAGCATTGCTTCGAAGGGTTCCACTTCCAGGATGCGGGTTAGTGCATCCAGCTTGTGCAGTCCGCTTACCAGCCAGTATCGCTGGCGAATGGTCTCTGCCGTTGCGGTGCGTGCCTTGATGGAAATTTCCCGTGGATCGCGCAGGTGCCGCCGGGCAATGCGCTCGATCTCTTTTGGCATGGTTGCCGAGAACAGGGCCATTTGCCGCTGCGCTGGCGTCTGCTCCAGGATCCATTCGACTGCATCGATGAAACCCATGCGCAGCATCTCGTCGGCCTCGTCCAGCACCAGTGCCTGCAGGGTATCCAGCCTGAGCGTTCCCTTGCGCATGTGGTCCATTACGCGCCCCGGGGTACCGACCACGACGTGCACGCCGCGCTTCAGCTGCCGTATCTGTCCCGTATAGTCCTGGCCACCGTAGATTGGCAGCACGTGGAAGCCCTTCAGGTGGGAGGCATAACGCTGAAAGGCCTCGGCTACCTGTATTGCCAGTTCGCGGGTTGGTGTGAGGACCATGACCTGGACCTGTTTCTGGCCGGTGTTGATGCGTGACAGCAGCGGCAGGGCAAACGCGGCAGTCTTCCCGGTGCCGGTTGGTGCATGTCCCAGCAGGTCCAGGCCGTCCAGCAGGCAAGGTATGGCTTCGGCCTGGATCGGGGAGGGCGTTTCGTAGCCGACCTCGTCGAGCGCGGCCAGGAACGGGGCGGACAGTTTCAGGTCGCGAAAACTGGTGACGGGCGGGGGAGTGTCGGACATCGGGAGTTCCTGGTGGCGGGGAGGAGTCGCGGCCATTGGTGCGGCCGGGCGTGGAAGTATAATGCCACGTCCGCTGACAACACTAGCCCGGCAGCCAATATCAGGTGCCTGTGCGTTACGCCAGCAGTGTCTCTTTGTGCAGGAAAATGCTGGAAATGCTGCGGGAATATTCCTGCAGCTGCTCCTCCACCTGTGCCGGGTGCGGAAACTATCCTCCTGAATTTCCCGTTTTTATTGTCTGCTGGCTGCAGGACATTGCCTCCGAATGCGGGAAAGTCCGGGTTATTGCCGGTGGCTGTGCTGGTTGCGAGTGCACAAGGGAGGTGTAAGGTCTGCCCGGTTGTTCTCTGCTGGACGGGCATGATTGCAGGATGCAATCGTAAAGAGAGGTAGACATGGATGTGCTGCATTGCGGCGGCTGCTCATATACGTTGCTGTGTTACAGGACTCTCCGGGCAGGCCTGGTGCAGCTTGGTGTTTGCGTGGCGGTATCTATATGCGGTCTTGCCCATGCCGGTATCACGGGAGGCGCCAGGGGTGAGGAGGATATCGATCCCCTGCGAACACCGTGGGTCTACTTTGAGGACAGATATTCCAGTACCGGTTGCAGGAAATCGGAGCAGGCCATACTCGATGCCTACATCGCGGTAAAAGAGTCAGCAGATGATATCTGTGCCGTTGCCTATGTCGGCAATGATGGCTGGCCGACCGACCCTGATGCAGGCAGCCAGTGGAAAAATGAACGCTGTGACCCGCCGGAGTCCAGCATTCTGGATGGATATAACCTGACGGTATGGTCGGCGAAGCCCGTTGTCAGGCAAACGGCACGCTACCATTTCACGCAAACCATCACGCGCGACTATTGCCCTGTGAATATGTTCAATACAGACGTGAGCCATGTCTTTACACGGGTTCTCTTCAGGTACTGCCCCGGGGGCTACGACATCCGGGTTGAGCTCATTGACGGTGTTGCTGACTGGAGCAGGTACTTCTGTACGCGCGGCATCGATGCACCGGAGCGTGACCAGGAAGGCTCGTGCCTCGCCGTTGGCATGATGGCTGGCGGCAATCCCGTATATATCGGGAGCGGAACCAAAAGTCAGCAGGAAACAGACTACGTTGACGCGCGTGATGCACGCTTCACGCTCGCTCGCCACTACAACAGCATGAGCAGTATCTACCTTGGCGTTCCGGAAGCAACCGGAATCTTCGGCGTAAACTGGAGCAGTACATATGAGCGCAGAGTCAGGTATGTTGCACAGCCATCCAGCAATACCGTCCTGTTGTACCGCGATGACGGAAATTTGTACTATTTCAATAACGAGAATGGTGTGTGGAAAAGCAATTCTGCCATAAATGAACAATTGATCCAGACAGCATCCGGATGGGAATACCATACCAGCCAGGACCACGTCGAGGTTTACGACATGGACGGGAACCTGACGGAACTCCGGTATCGCAACGGTGTGATTCATGCACTGTCCTATGATGCACAGGGACAGTTGCAGCAGGTCAGTACAAATACTGAAGAATCGCTGACGTTTGCGTATGTTGAGGATGCATCCTTGCCGCTGGTCGAGTTGCTTCAGGATCACACCGGTCGAACCTGGAAATATGCCTATGACCAGAACAATAACCTGGTCTCCGTTACAGGTCCTGATGGCACTCCTGAAGATGTTACGGATAACCCTGTCCGGGTTTATCACTACGAGGATGCATCCCTTCCCAATGCACTGACAGGTATCACGGATGAACGGGGTATTCGCTATGCCACCTTCGCATACGATCCCAACAGCCACATCAAGGGACGCGCGCTCACAAGCTACTATGGCAGTGTAGCGGATTCGGTGGGCCGGGTAGATGTGAACTATAACGGAGACGATACCTACTCCGATGGCACGACTGTTCGTTCGGTGACTAACGGCGAGGGTGGTGTAACGACTTATACTACGATCATGCAGCACGGCGTCGCCTTGCTGCAAAGCATCTCGGGGCCGGGCTGCAGCAATTGCAGTGGCGGTGAGGTCGATTACAGCTATGACCCGGAGACCAACGACCTGTTGCTGCGAACGGAAAATGGTGTCGAGACAGAGTTTGGCGATTACGATGTCAACGGGAATCCGGGCTATATGATCGAGGCCCGTGGCACAGCTGACGAACGCCGCACAGACTACCGCTACGACCCACGCTATTTCAGCAATATTGCTTCCCTGTCAGAACCCTCCGTATATGCGGGCGGAAGACGGGTTACAACCTATGAATATGATGACTACGGCAATCGTATCGCAGAGAGGGTTGACGGCTTTACCCCGGCCGGGTTGCCCGTAACGCGTACCACTCTTTACCAGTATAACGGACCACAACATCAGCTGAGCCGGATTGACGGACCACGCAATGACGTCGACGACATTACAATATTCCGTTACTACCCGGATGATCCCATGGAGGGAGTTAATCGTGCAAGACTTCGAGAGGTGGAGAACGCCAACGGTGACCTGGTGCGTAGCGATATCCGTTACACACTGACCGGTAAGGTTGCTGCAGAAGCGCGAGGTAATCATATTTCGCTGCTGTATTCCTACTACCCTGGCAATGACCGGCTTGAATACCTGCATGAGCACACACCTTCCGGGGTTCGCAGTACTCAGTGGACCTACCTTGAGACTGGTGAGGTGGAGCGCATCACGGTGGCCGAAGGTAATGCAGACGCAACCACCCTGATATTTGCTTATGATGTCGCGCACAGGCTGGTTCGTGTCACTGACGGAGCCGGGAACTATATCCACTATACACTGGATAGCCATGGCAACCATCTCGCTGAAGATATCTACGATGCCAATGGCACGCCACAGGATGAGGTGGACGATGTTCTGGTCTATGCGCTGGCACAGACGTTTGATGCCTACAAGCGGATGGATCTGCAAATGCTCGGCCCGGTAATACCTGCACCACTGGAGGTTGTAGATCTCGATTATTTACAGAACGGCAACCTGAACAGGAAAACCGATGGCAACGGCATTGTTACGGATTACAGCTATGATTCCCTGCGGCGGCTGCTTGCCAGTACACAGGACCCGGGTGGTATCAATGCCGTAACCTCTTATGGATATGATGCCGGTGGGAATCTGGCGACAGTTACTGATCCGAACAACGGCACGACGACGTATGTTCGTGATGACCTTGGCAACCTGCTGTCTGCAACCAGTCCGGATACTGGAACCACCGTGTATACCTATGATGATTCCGGCAACCTCCTGACCAAGACAACTGCCAGTGGTACAGCCGAAGCTGTGACCCTTGCATACAGCTATGATGCCCTCAACAGGCTGATCCGGGTTACGACGCCGCATCAGGCTGACGATGTCAGCTATAGCTATGATGATTGCGTTAATGGCCTTGGTCGTGTGTGTGGCATCAGTAACGGGCATACGAATGTGTTCTATCAATATGATGGATTTGGAAATGTCAGCGCCCACCAGGGAATTCGCTTTACCCACGATATTGCAGGCAGACTGCAGGAACTTGAGTATCCATCAGGTGCCCGTGTCGGCTATGCGTATGACGCAGCAGGCAGGGTTAGTTACGTGGATATGACTCACAATGGCATTACCAGTATGCTGGCAAGCAACCTCCATTACCTGCCATTTGGTGATATGACTGCAGTGATGTTTGGGAATGGTCATGTATTGTCGCAGGATTATGACACCGCCTATCGACTTGTGCGCCAGCTCATTCCCTCGGTATTGCAGCTTGATTACCTGAATTACGACGCCAACGGCAATCTAGGGCAGCGCGATGCTTCCGGTACGGGTCCCGTTGTCAGTGATTTCTATACCTACGACTCTCTGGATCGTATCGATGCCGCGGCGGGCGCATTCGGTTCTGGCTGGGATTATGACTATGACCGGAATGGCAACCGCATCATGGGAAACGAGGGGCGGCCCGTCAGCCTGGGTTACGAGACCAATTCAAACCGCCTGGATCAATTCGGCAGCAACGACGTCATCCTGGACGTTGCCGGCAATACCCTGGTGAAAGGCAACTGGAGCTACGGTTACACGGTGCATCAGCGTCTGCATTCAGCCAGTCACGCCGGAGAACTGGTCGTGGACTATGCCTACAACGGCCTGGGGCAGCGGATCACCAAGAATATTTCCGCCGGCAGCGGACGTCGGTTCCTGTATGGGCCGGATGGCAAGCTTATGGTGGAAATGGATTCCGGCGGCACGATACTGATGGAATACATCTGGTTGAACGGACAGGTGCTGGCTGTCTACCACCCGGATACTGACAACGACGGCATCACCAATCTGCAGGAACTCGAGCAGGGCGGTGTGCCGGGATATACAGATGATGATCGTGACGGGTTACTCAACATCGATGAACTACTGGTTTACGGTACATCACCAGGGAATGCAGATTTTGACGGGGACGGCGCTTCCGATGGTGAAGAAGTAGCCCAGGGCACTGACCCGCGGGACCCGGAAAGTCTGCCATTTACATATATACCCGGCGATATCAATCTGGATGGACGGGTAGATGTGGCCGATTACCTGCTGCTGACACGGTTTGTCCTTGGGAACAAGACGCCATCTATGGAGGAATCACAGTCCGCTGATATGAATCACGACGGTGAACTGAATGCCGGTGACATGGTGCTCCTGTCACGGATGGTTCTCAGTATCAGCTGGAACGGCCTGGTTGACTATTCTTTTAAACAGCAGCTGTCTTATATCCTCGGCAACCTTATTAACCCTGTAGAGGCTTCTGTCACAGGAGGGAAACTGTATTACGTACATAATGACCATCTGGGTACGCCACAAGTAATGACCGATGAAGCCGGGGGTGTGGTATGGCGTGCTATTTATGCCCCGTTTGGCGAAGCGACAATAGATGATGCTAGTACAGTAACGCTGAATCTCAGGTTCCCGGGGCAGTACTACGATCAGGAGACCGGCATGCATTATAACTACTTCAGGCACTATGATCCGGAAACAGGTCGATATATGACGAGTGATCCGATTGGTCTTGGCGGTGGCATGAACACCTTTGTATATGTATTAGGGAACCCCCTGAGATGGTCCGACTATCGTGGATTGGATGATCCTGGATGCGATATGGTACCTAATATTTTTGAGAGCAATTGCATGTTAAATATGTGCTCTAAGCATGATTATTGTTATTTTGAGAATAGGTGTTCGGCAATGTCATGGTTGTTGCCATTTTCGAAATGCAACTTAAGGTGTAACTTACCCGCTGTCGGTGGGACATTTTGTGCTGCCAGTTCCGCAATAATTGGGCTGTCGTGTGTTATAGAACCAGATATGACGCCACGAGAAAATATGCTGCCACAAGCATCTAATCCGCCAAAACCTGTAAGAAGACATGACATTTGGGAGTGGGAGTAATGGTTGGACTGAAGTGTTTAATATTGTTTTATTCAATTATATCGCTTACCCAGAATGGATGTACAACATGCCATGAAGTTAAGGTCAATAGTATCTCTGATGGACCGTGGGTTGCTGATCTAAGGTATCGGGTCTGTGGTAGCTATTCCGGATATTCAGTCGCTCTTTATAGGCGCAATGAGTTTCCCGCGAGTGGCGGCGATGGAGAGAGAGAACAGTTCCAAGCAATTTATAGGACACAAAATCCTGATGTGAATAACATACCAATACATCTTAAGTGGGCTTCAGATAACCACCTTATTATACGTCATGATACAAGGATGGGTCTCCATGAAGCCGAATCGAAACTGATGATTATCAAAGCAGAAAATACCTACCAAGGGGTAAGCATAGAATATATTCCCAAACCTGTAATATGGGGCAAGGAGCATCATGAAATTAACTGAATTTAGGTAAACCACCGCCTTTGGCGGTGAGACATGACAGGGCTCTGCCGTTCCGTCGTGCGTAGTTAGAGAATTGGCCTCCCATTGAACCGGCAAGTTCGAACAGGAGACCAATATGAGAGAGTGGCAGAGCCAAGCTCACGTTAAGCATTATTGCAGATATCACATAGTATTTGTGCCGAAGTACCGGAAGAAGGCGATCTACGGGACGTTACGGAAGGAAATCGGAGGGATATTTCGGGAGTTATGTCGTCAGGGCGGGCTGGAACTGGTCGAGGGTTATGCGATGCGGGATCACATCCACATGCTGTTGATGATTCCGCCGAAGTTCAGCGTGGCCCATACGGTAGGTTTTTTGAAGGGGAAGTCGGCGATTCGGATATTCCGGGAGTATTTGCAGGTGAAGCGGAATTTCACGGGGCGGCATTTCTGGGCCCGGGGTTATTGCGTCAGTACGGTCGGGTTAGAGGAGCAGGTAATCCGGGAGTACATTCGGGACCAGGAACGAGAAGAGAAACGCCAGGAGCAGATGCGACTGGCAGGGCTTTAACCCATAGCCCCCTCCGGGGGCTTTCATCATACCACCCGCTCTGCGGGTGGTAGTTGATTATATTAGTTCAGATCAGATCTGACACTCAGTAGTTGAAAAAGAGAGGGTTACCAATTTTTATGGAGGTTCGATCCAAATCGTCAAAACACATAAGAAGTAACTCTCATGCTTAATACTAATGAGAGAATCATCAAACACAAGGTCGGGCTGTTGAACCTAGTCGAAGAACTGTATCATGTTGTAATCCCCCCCCATATC
>Ga0209536_100014483_pt1 | contig 11320 bp, 5 predicted proteins | sample DeeMarSeWOR28_12_FD_187461 | JGI IMG/M metagenome (GOLD analysis project Ga0209536, IMG submission 187461) | Marine sediment microbial communities from White Oak River estuary, North Carolina - WOR-2-8_12 (SPAdes) (version 2) | ecosystem: Environmental > Aquatic > Marine > Intertidal zone >... | reverse complement strand
CCCGTGGGACCTTGCATGGTGAGTTCCGAAGGGGCCTGCGCCGCGTGGTTCAAGTATGGCCGAGAGAAGATACATAAAGGATGAAGACGACCAGGAACGATAGAATCTTGCTCGCTCACGGCGGCGGCGGTCAGCTCATGGACGATCTGATTCGTCACCACATTCTTCCTATCTTTGGGAGCGACACTTTGGCCGGATTGGGCGATTCGGCGAGGTTGGATCTGGCTTCGGGCTCGGTTTGTTTTACAACCGATAGCTACGTTGTCAAGCCACTGTTCTTCAACGGCGGAGATATCGGCAAACTTGCCGTCTGCGGAACAGTAAATGACCTGGCCGTCGCCGGATCAAGACCTGTTGCTCTGGCGTTGTCATTGATAATTGAAGACGGTTTTGAGTTTGAACTCTTGGATAAAATCCTGGCCAGCGTGGGTGAGGCTGCTCGCGGCAGTAACGTCGAGATCGTCACCGGCGATACCAAGACTGTTGAAGCCGGCGCGGCGGACAAGATCTTCATAAACACGGCGGGAGTCGGGCAGAGGTTGGCCGGCGTAGATCTGGGCTTTGAGAAGATTGCCATTGGTGACAAAATAGTCATCAACGGTACGATCGGCGACCACGGGATGACCATTATTTCTCAGCGGGAGGACATCAAGTTTCAATCGCAGTTGAAGAGTGATTGTGCGGCCCTGGCAGGATTAACCTGTGAGCTGCTGGCCAATACAGCCGGCATAAAGTTCATGCGTGATCCGACTCGTGGCGGCCTGGCGGCGACGCTTAACGAAATATATAGAAGCACAGGATTGAGTATCGAAGTTCGCGAGACTGATATACCAATCAAGCCTGCCGTGCAGGCGGCAGCGGATATGCTTGGCTTTGATGTGCTGACCATAGCCAATGAGGGCAAATTTGTCGCGATAGTCTCGCCGGAATCGGCCGACGAATGTCTGAAGATCTGCAGAGACCATCCACTGGGAGCCGATGCTCAGATAATAGGTGAGGTAGTCGAGACTCGTGACGTGCCTCTGGTGGAACTCAAAACAAGGATCGGTGGCAAGAGAATTGTCCAGATGCCTTACGGGCGCGAGCTGCCGAGGATATGCTGATGCACGAGATGATGGTGGCGCAGAGCCTGATGGCAATAATATCCGACGAAGCTGCAAAACATGCCGCAAAGCCTGTTGCGGCAAAAATCAGTTGTGGGACACTCAATCCCATAAACGACGAGGCGTTTCGTTTCGCCTTTGAGGCCATTGCCAGAGACACGCCGTATGAAGATTTGAGATTTCAAATAGAGCATAAACCAACCCGGGCACTGTGCGGGATCTGCGAAGCAGAGTTCGAGGTAGAATTTTCGCGTCCCGCGTGCCCATGCGGCAGTGAGAATTTCAAGCTGTTGCCCGACGCACCGCTGATACTTGAAGAGATAGATTTTCAAACGGACTAACGCAATGGAAAAAGTCGACATTGGCAAGAAAATTCTCCACGAGAATGAAAAGTATGCCTTTGAGAACATTATGTTTCTGGCAGAGCACAAGAAGTCATGCCTGAATATGATTTCATCTCCCGGCTCCGGCAAGACTACAATTCTGACCAGAACCATAGACGAACTGAAAGGCAGGCTCAGGATTGGCGTCATTGAGGGCGATATTCAAACCGACCTCGATGCCGAGAGGATCAGAGCAACCGGAGCGCCAGTTGTTCTGATCAACACAGAAGGTGCCTGTCATCTGTCGGCGGCCCAGATAAGCAATGCATTGAAGAATCTGCCCATCGAGGACTTGGATCTGATTCTCATCGAGAACGTCGGCAATCTGGTTTGTCCCTCGGCCTTTGAGCTTGGCGAGAGCGGCAAGATAGTTGTGCTCAGCGTTGCCGAGGGTGACGACAAGCCGGCCAAGTACCCCTCGATCTTTGCCAAGTCAAAGTTGTTGCTGATTAACAAGATCGACCTGCTGGATAGCGGGCACGTAGATTTTGACATCGAGCGAGCCAAGGCTGACGCCCGTAGGCTTAACAAGGCCATCGAAATCTTTCCAATATCCGCCAAGACCGGCGAGGGCATGAACAACTGGTACGATCGGCTTGAAGAATGGGCCAAGAATCCAGGGCTATTACCGGCATGTCGTTGCCCCACTTGGCAATGCAGCCTGGCAAGCACCTGGATTGTGGTTGGCCATCTCTGCCGCGGGTTTATCGCAGAAGCATTGTGAATTTCGCAACCCAGGAGGAATGTCATTTGTAAGTATTTGTGAAAACAAATCTTACAAATGGGCCCGGCAGGATTCGAACCTGCGACCAATGGATTATGAGTCCACTGCTCTACCGCTGAGCTACAGGCCCCAAGTGCTTGCATGCCAGCAAATTCGCGCACACATTACATAAAAGCGGATCGTATTGCAAGAGAATTTGGGCCTGGCTCCGGTATTATACCCTTCAGGGTAGTAAATTGTCGCGAGCAAAAGGATGACCTGTTGTTGTGAGGCCACGCACCGGCGCAAGAACGGGGATTTTCAATCAGGAGCAGTATATAGAAAAGACATCGCGAGCTAACTGCAGTGTGCTCGCGATGTCGTACAACCATTTTCCCGCAGACGATTCGCTCATAGCCGCTCGATTCTGCGGTCAGAGATCCATAGCTCGAATCCGCAATTATGGTCCGTCCGCCGCCGGCGGCGAAAATGCCCCTTGTGGAATGACCTGGTTGGGCGTAGACGCACTCGACCAGCGCAGCTCTGCCATTGCAAGGTCGTCTTTCTCGTAGTAGTACACGACAATGGGATATCGATTGCCGGCGACAAGGTCAATTGTCCCAACGTTTTCAGTAAGTGACTGGCCGGCCCAGTTGTCAATCAGCAACTGGTCATTTACCCGCAGCATGACACCGTCGTCAGTATTGGCGTAGAACGAGTAGGTCTCGGTAAACGCCGTCTCGACTTCGCCGGTCCATTTGACTGAGAAGTTGTCGGCCTCGATCGAAGGATCCGGCGAGCCATATTCCCAATCGAAGCTAATCTGCGGATCGATGCGGGTCAGCACGGCAGTTTCAAAAACCAACTCTGCCGGATCGTGAGGAGTCTCGCCCGAGTGGTGATAATACTGGCCCTTCAGACCCTTGCCGGGGCCCATGGTCGTGAAGCTCCAGACATCGCCCTTGGTTGTCGGGTTAAGACCGTCGGACTGATCGACTCGCCAGTAGTAAGTCTTTTCAAACTCAAGCGGGCCCGGGCTGTAGGTTGTTTCTGCCTGGAAGGCACCCGAGGTGGCATTGTTCACTTCGTCAAAATTATCTCCGAAGTACACGGCGTGCATCGTTGCGCGCATGCCCGGCTTCCAGCTAAGGGTCACATTCATATCCACAAACTTGGTGCCGTCAGATGGGCTGGCCTCATGGGCAACCTTGGGTGGAACATAGAAACTCCAGACATTGCCCTTCCACGGACTATTTGGATCTGCGTCGTTGACTTCGTCAATTCGCCAGTAGTAGGTCGTCTCCGGAACAAGGCCGTCCGGGTAAGGGAATCCGGGCAAGCCGGCAACGAAGAAGGTGAAAGCCTGGTTACCCCGGAATGAGTCACCGGTGCCGTCGTTTACGTCGTCAAAACTCTCGGACAGGTACACATGGTGTGAAACGGCTTGGGCTCCCGGAATCCAGTAAAGGGTGCCCCATGTATCAGGAAATACGGAACGGTTCGCAGGGTCGGGATTCTTCGCTTCAGGGCCGGCGGTAACGACCCCGAATATCTCTGTGTTGTCCATGACCCCGGAAATCATCCCGGCATTCGCGCCCCAGGCATAAACCGGCACGTTGGCGGCTGTATGGCTGATACTGCTCCACTCGACAGTGGGAAATGCGCCGGGGCCATTGTTGGCCAACACTGTCAGCCCACCGGTTTCGTGGTCGGCGGTTACCACTATCAGCGTGTCACTACGTCCGGCGGCCCAGTCAAACGCCACCTTTACGGCCTTGTCGAACTCAATTGTTTCGAGGACATTTCGCTGAAGGTCATTGGCATGGCCCGCATGATCGATGCGCCCACCTTCGACCATCAGGAAGAAACCATCGGGGTCGTTGTCCAATATATCCAGCGCAGTGGCCGTCATTTCAGACAGATGCGGCAGCGGTTCCAGCCCGTCGAATTCGTAAGGCAAGTTGCCGGGGCCAAATCCTCCGAAGACCATGGTTTCCGTCTCCGTATCCAACTCTTGCATGGAAGCGCGATCAGTCACAACGGTGTAGCCCGCCGTCGCGGTGATCCCGATTCCAATTGGGTCCGTGCCGCCACCGCCACCGAACACAACGTTGGGCCGAGTCTGATAAAGATAATCGCCCCATATTCCACCGAAGTTCATCCGGGTGGGCTCGTGAGCACCGAAGGTCGCCGGCGTAGCGTCGTACCACGTGCTGGTGGTGACCAGGCCGGTGCTCTTGCCTCGGGCCTTGGAATACTCGAGCAGGGTTTCCAATTCATTCCCATCGCCGGGGATAGCAAGGCTGACCACAAAGGTGCCGACCTTCACACCTGTGGCAAGCGCTGTCCCGGATGCTGCCGAATCCGGTATGCCGCCACTGGCTGTATAATTGGTCAGCTCTGCCTTGTAGGGAAGCGACTCGAAGAATAGCGTACCGGCCTGGCCATAGGCATAGATTCCCGCTGCCTTCACCTGCTCAGGCCCCATTCCATCGCCGATGAAGAATATAACATACCTGGGTGCGGCCTGTGCTGTGCTTGTCAGACCTGTTGCCAGGACGAGAGCCAAAACCATGGTCGCTACCGTCTTTGTCACTTCCACCATCTTGCCCTTTCAACGCTTGTCCCTGTGCAAGCAGGGAGTGCCAATGTTTTCGCTTCGCACATCGTGCGCATTTTTGCCGGCTCTGCTCTAATTCAACAAAGGCCGTCGACTGAAGACTCTTCGAACTTCCTCCTCCGAGAAGTTCCCCCATATGTGCATGCTCAACTTAGCGTGATTCAACACAAATTGGCAGAGGTTGTCAATGCGGTCAGTATGTGTTCTTCAAGAAGTCGCCCTATAAGTCGATCTCAAGCAAGAGTGAAAGAACGAGAGGGATCGGACTCTTGGGTCGGCCCGATCCCTCCATTATATTCTTTCAGTTTGCAGGCGTTTCAAACGCGCCTATGTCGTAGCCGGCGCCTTGCGGACGCGGGTCACCATTGAAGTCGGTCGTGACAGTCACGCCGACTGTGGCCGGGTCGATACCTGCGTCGATGGCTGGTGAGCCCAAGCCCGGGATCAGCAGAAGAGCATCCAACAGCGGATCGTCCGTCAGGCTGCCCGTTTCATCATCAGGTCGCTGGGTGTTGTCCGCCGGGTCGCCGTTTTGAAGCGTGTTGCCAAAGAAGAGGCAATTCGTCGCCGCAATCGTGAAATCAGCGTTGCGGGAACCGAGAACGTCGTCGCCGTTGCCAACCACGTTGTTGAGGAAGATGCAGTTCACGACCTGCGTCGCGTCGGCCAGTTCCTCATCGGTGCCGTCATTGTCGCCATCCGCGGCGTCGGCGTTGTTGTAGATGAGGTCCTGGTCTTCCTGGATGTTGCCCACGAATGTGCAGTTGATGAACTTTGTGTTGCGTCTGACCTCACACATCCGGTCGGGAGAGTTGTCGGATTTTGTGATGTTGTTCACAAAAACGCAGTTTGTGACGGTGGCCTCATGCTGGTCTTCGTTGGGGAACTGAAGGACGGTGCCGTTGTCCCACGCCGTATTTGCTTCGAACCAGCATGAGTCAAGGCGGGCTACCACGCCCTGGGCGTTTGCCTGAATCGCGCCCGCATCGTCTGAGGCGTTGCCGTTCAGGAAGGTGCATCGGTTGGCAATCAGCGTGGTGCCTGCATTGATGAACCCATTCGTCGGGGTATTGCCCTGCACCTTGATATGACCGGCGTCGCCGTCCGAGCCATCTACAGCAACGGAATCGGGAGAAACCGCATAGTTGCCGTCAAACAGACAGTCGTTGATGGTAATCACCGAGAGGCCCGTAATGTTGATGGCGCCGCCATCATCGCCACCTCCGGCAGGCGTATGGTTATTTAGGAACTCGCAATTGGCAATGGTGCCGACCGCCCCATCGTGGATGGTGATCGCGCCGCCGTCGTCCGTCTTGTCGTCATTTACCACCAAATGACCATCGCTTCCGACAGGATTGGCGTCGAGGTAAGCCTGAAGTTCGGCGTCGGTGAGGTCATCATCGGCGCCGCCGCTGAGGACGTCGAACCACTCAGGATTGTTTGTGACGCCGCCATTTTCCTCCTGCGCGGTCGCGAGCGTATAAGCGGCGCCAGTGTAGTTGGCGAGCAGATCGCGGGCGGAACTCAGGATATCCTCGCGATTCTCGGTGTCCGCCACGCAGTTTTGAATCGTCATACCCTCGATCACCCAGCCTTTCGGCCCCGTGTTGTTCGGCACGCTGAGGCCGTTTGCATCGACCTGGCCGTCTGTGGCGCCGCGGTCATCCCATGCAGCGAAAGCGCGGGTGACGTCGTTGCCGTCGATAATGGTCAGCCCCGCCCCGGCGCCTTGGTAGGTAACACCGTTTTTGATCTCGATCTGAGAGGTTATATAGTATGTGCCCTCGGCGAACTCGATGGTATCTCCGGGCCGAGCGAGTTCGTTAGCCGCCGCGATATCGCTAGTGGGATCCACAGGGATCGTGACGCCAGGCTCGGCGCCGGCAATATACGAGAGTATTACGTTGTCAAACTCGACTCCGACGGTGTTGTCGGGAGGGTTATCCTTATCGAGCCCAAGATTGAGTAGACGAATTTCCAAGGGCTGACCCACAAGGTCCGAATCGGCCGAATCGAAGGTGTACTGAACGGTCGAAGTGGCCCACTTCATGTAGTCCGGCCACAACGTGTCATTATCCTCGGCAATAACGATTCCGCCAGCCAAGAGCTGGACGCTATAGCCTGAGTAGTAGTAAAACCACGAGTTGCCCACCTTCGCGGTCAGCGTGTAGTCTGTGTTGGCCGCGAACGTTTCGGTCAAGACCTGCGCCACACCGTTAGCTACACCTGCGGGGGCGTTCTCGGTATACAGCACATTCCGGCCCTCGGGCGCGACCACCGGATCGAAGTCACTAAGTGTAACGCTCCACACGCCGGCAGCCTCGCCACCCACTTGGGTCCAGCCCGGAATGTCGAGCCAGGTATAATCACCTTCGCCCAATGCGGGATCCTCAAAGCCCGCGTTTGTGACAGGGATCGTGACCGCGAGTTCAGCTCCCTTAGGTGTCGAAATACTGAGTGCGTCGTGTCCCGAGGCGGTTATTCGCACACCTTGTACGGGCACGTCCGTCTTTACGACATAGCCATAGGCTGTCTGGCCGTCCACGTCGACTCCCGTGCTCGCGTATGGTTCGCCGTTGCTCGTGAGCGTCATCGCAGTTCCCAGCGAACCGTCCTCCAAGATGGCCTGAACAGTACCGTTGTCATTGCCGTTTCGCTCGAACACGAAGATCGTATCGGTCAGCGACGCAAAGATCGTTTCCTGGTAGTCGATGCCGTCGATGGATGAAATGTTGGTGCTGCCATCCAGCGTGAACAGGAAGTTGTCGGCTTTCGATCCCACGTCGCCATCCTTCGGGTTTGACGTTCCGCTCACGGTAGCCGCCGGAGCCGGATCGCCTTCGACCCACAATGTTTCAACGCCGTTGACGACATACCACCTGGTAGTCGTTCCCAGGACCAGATCGTCATCGGCGACGACATACTCGGTACCCTCGTGTCGAAGGCTGACGATCGCACCGTCGACCACGGTAACATCCGCCAGGCCGCTGAGTGAATCGGCCTCGACGGGCCCAGCCATGAACACCATGGCAAGGACGGCTAAACAAGGCAATCTTTTGGACATAATAGTCCTCCTGAAAAAAATGTGATTAATTGCTCCTTGGCTGTACGCCAAAACAACAGGAATTGGTCTAGCCTGTGCCACACGCCGTCTGTATCCCCTCGGAAAGTTCAGTACGGCCAGCCCACACCTCCTTCCTCGCCCCAAGACACATGATTAGGATGGTCGAGCAACAAGCAGAAGACCCAAAAGAACCAGCGGACTGTCACTTGCTTCGACCTTCAGTGAGTCCAATAACCTCATTTATACCAAATAGCTCACGCTTTTGTCAAGAACAACTTCTCTGAAAAAGCGGAAGTAGTGGGCCGCACGGGCAGATTATCCGGGGTTCATGACGATGTTTCCGGAAAAAACCGCCTTGGTGTTGGCAACGCTGTCGATGAGCGGGCCGCCGTCGACAAAAACAAGCGGGGCCCATACCGAGTCAATCGGTACGGGCCCCGAACTAATACAACATCCAATATCATTCTCACCCAACTGAGCTAATGTGGGAACCTAATTACCTTTACTACAATCTCCCGAATCGGAATACACTTAGTCCGCCTCATAGACAGCAACAGAATCCAGCAAGAACGGAACTTCAGAGGCGGCACAGAAGAACTCAAGTTTTCCCTCGTCGCTTTCAGCAGTTGATGTCATTGTGTACTGGGCCCACTCGGTCGTCAACTGAAAGTCTGCATATCCCCAGCTAACAGAATTGTCAGCTGCTTTCATCTGGGCTCCTAATGGGCGGTCCGCATCGGCTTTCGCCCAGAATGTAGCAGTAAAATCTGCTCCCATCTCCATTGGAAATGACATATTGGCCACGATGAAATGCCAGTTCTCAATTCCAATCGGCTCGACCAGAAGACTCTTACTGCCATCGACAGCATCAGTATCAACAATGGTGGCGTTACTGCCGGCACCCGCGGGGTCGTTCCAGGTGGCCCATCCCCACCAGTCCGGGTCATCCAAGATAACCTCATCCTCTTCAAAACTTGGATTTAGCGCCAGGTTCTCAACGGTGTCACTTCTATGACCGGCCAAGTAACGAATCTCACCTCCCGACAAAGCCCGGTCGTAGATACGCACATCACTCATGTATCCACCCCAGTTCTCTCCTGCAGAACCTTCGTTGTCACCGCCAAAGTAAAGTGGCTGAGGAAAGTCCAAAGGTTGTGTGAACGTCCCTGAGCTGGCTTCAGCGCCATTTCGGTAGTAGGTCAACTGATCTCCGGTCTTTACTACCGCATGGTGGAGCCAAACGTCTGCGGGAATATCGTCATAATCCAGGTTATCGTCGCCGTTGCCGTTCATGTGCCACTCGAATTTGGTCGGTGTGAACTTGATGAACTGACGTGGCACAAAATCGACTGCATTCTCGTCCATCCGATTGCCGAGAATGATATCATTGTCCGCCGTGTTTTCAGCGCTGTGTTTCGCCCAAAAGGACCAGGTGAAATCGTTGCTCAGTGTCATTTGAGGAATGTCGCCGGCGCGAACATGAGCACCTTCGGCCGTGCCGTTAAAACTAATGACGGTGCCGCGTTCCGGGTCGTCCACCCAAACTGAGCCGCCATCGCCCAAACCGCCGGTGTCGGCGTTGTGGATTGTCCCGTCAATGCCGTTGCCGGAGCTGTCAAGCGCGTCGCCATCCAGCGCATAGGATGCAGCCAGACCCTCGGTGCCGGGATCGACCGGCTCCGGAAGAGGAATGCCGCTGACTTCCACGTTGTCAATCGCCCACCACCAGTCGTTGCCGGCGTCGAACAAACCGAATTCCAGAACAACGCTCTTGGCTCCTGCGGGGTTCTGTAGATAAACAACAACGGTTTCGTTTGTGGAGTCCGGCTTGAAGTTAGCGCTACCGCTATCAGATTCCCACAAAAGCACCTCGACAGGCTCGGCGCCATCAAACGAGGCGGTGATATTCGCCGTCTGATGATAGTTGGAATCAAATTCCGGGCGCCAGCTCGAATCGAACGTGAGCTTGAGCGAGCCTCCCTCGAGACCGGAGATGTCAACCTCGGGCGTACTGAGGAAGGTCTTGTACCAACCTGCTGCCGCCGCATCTGCATGATCCGCGTCATCCCACTCATCCGGGTCGGCCACGGCGACAGTGCCGCTTGCCAGCACAAACTGGGAACGATTTTGGTCCTCAGCGGCTTCGGTCCACCATGCCTTATCGGCGAAGGCCCATCCGGCCCATTCTGTAACACCGTCTGTGGCAGGGTCTCCTATGCCGGGAATACCACTTTCGTCAACGACCCAGCCCTCCGGCGGCGTATCGGTCCAGACTTGCTCGCCGGCAACAGACTCATCCACGTTCGGACCCAAGGCCAAACCTTCGAAATCCTCGGAGAGGACAACGATTGTCTCTCTGGGAATGCCGCTGACTTCCACGTTGTCAATCGCCCACCACCAGTCGTTGCCGGCGTCGGACAAACCGAACTCCAGGACAACGCTCGCGGCGCCTTTGGGAACATCCAAATCGACAACAACAGTTTCATTCGTGGAGTCCGGCTTGAAGTTTGCACTACTGCCATCGGATTCCCACAAAAGCACCGTGACAGGCTCTCCGCCGTCAAAGGAAGCGGTTATGGACGCCGTCTGGTGATAGTTGTCATCGAACTCCGGACGCCAGCTCGAATCGAACTTGAGCTGAACCGTGCCCGCCTCAAGACCGAAGATATCAATTGCCGGCGTAGTGAGCCATGTATCATAGGGGTCCGCAGAAATAGGTATCGGCAGACGGTCTGCGTCGTCCCATTCGTCCGGATCGGCCACGGCAACAGTGCCGCTTCCCAGCACAAACTGAGAACGGTTCTGATCCTCAGCGGCTTCGGTCCACCATGCCTTATCGGCAAAAGCCCAGCCGGCCCATTCGGTCACACCGTCGGTAGCCGGGTTCCCGATCCCGGGAATACCGCTTTCGTCAACGGCCCAGCCTTCCGGCGGCGTATCTGTCCAGACTGCATCGCCGGCAAGTTCCTCATCGACATTCGGGCCCAAAGGCAAACCTTCGAAATCTTCTTCAAACAACACTACCCTCCGATCAAGTTCTAACACGAAGCCGTTCATACCCCAGATTTGGCGGTGGACAGCGCCCTCGGAGTAAGGTGCAAAACGAAAGACGACAGCATTTATGCCATCTGCACTAAATGATGCGTGATAAGTTGAAGAGAGTGAGTATGCATCAGGACCGACTTCTGTTGCGCCGGAATCGGGAGTTCCGCCTGGGGTCGAATCAGTCATAACACCATCATCGAGTTGAGTAAAAGTTGCGCCGCCATCTGTTGAAAGCCAAACTGCGAACGGGCCGAATACATGTTCGGTGTCGTGATGGAATGATGTCCAGACATAATCACCGGCGGCCAGCCCACCGAGTGCAAGTGTCATGTAAGTGGGTGTGCCTGTGGTGCCGTCCCAGTCACCGTTGCCGCCATTTCCGGTGCGTGTGTCGATACCGAT
>Ga0209536_100014482_pt1 | contig 11321 bp, 13 predicted proteins | sample DeeMarSeWOR28_12_FD_187461 | JGI IMG/M metagenome (GOLD analysis project Ga0209536, IMG submission 187461) | Marine sediment microbial communities from White Oak River estuary, North Carolina - WOR-2-8_12 (SPAdes) (version 2) | ecosystem: Environmental > Aquatic > Marine > Intertidal zone >... | reverse complement strand
TGCACGCCCCCACCGTCGCCCTGTCCCACCTCGAACGGAACCGTCTTCAGCTCGGAAGTGACCTCACCGTACTTGCGGCCCATGAAACGTTTGATGGAAAAGACCGTGTTCTTGGGATTGGTGATGGCCTGGCGCTTGGCCAGCTGACCTACCAGTCGTTCGCCGTCCTTGGTGAACGCCACGATCGAAGGCGTGGTGCGCGCCCCGTCCGGATTGGGGATCACCTTCGGCTCGCCGCCTTCGATGACGGCGACGCAGGAATTGGTCGTCCCCAGGTCGATGCCGATTGTCTTGCCCATTCTCAATACGTCCTTTCGCGTGGATTTGCGGGGTCCGATGAACGCCCCTCTGCTCCGCGTTACTCAAGGTGCGTGCCAGCGCGGCATATTTCTATAAGTGTTTATAGCACATTCGGTTAGCGATTTCGCCCAAGAGCGGGTCGCAACCGAACGCAAGCCAGCCTGACAGGAAAACGACGGAATGTCAGTTGTGCTCTGACGTCTCTGGCGGCGCCTCGTCGTGCAGCATGCCCACAAGCAGCTGCAGGCCCACGCGAAAATCCGCATCGCGGGAACCTGAGGCACCCGGCCCCAGCGTGAACACGGCCACGGGCTGGGCCTGGCTCAGGGTGAGGCGCTTCCAGCGCGGGTCCGACAGGCGGATGCCGCGGCGCACGCAGGCCTCGAGGAACCCCGCCCAGGCCGCCACCACCTCCGCGGAGGGGGTTGCGGCGTCCATGCCGGGCAGGGCGAGCTGGCGCTCACCGGCGATGCGGTTGAGCTTGGCTACGAAATGGTCGTCTTGCATGCGGGCGCCCCTGGTGTCGAAACGAAAATAGCGCGGGGTCCCCGAAACCGCAACCGAATAAAACAGTTGACAGCCCCGGTGGCCCTTGCCTACCTTAAGGATGCGGAAGGTTCCTGTAAGGAGTTTTGCCCCAAGTACCTACTCGACCTTTTTGCTTGGTCAAGAGGGTTCATCCCTCGCCACCTTCAAGAAGGAAACCCCTGACACCACTTGCAGGGGCTTTCCGCTTTCTAGACCTCCCCATCGCGCGCCGACGCGACGATCGCTTTCGCCATTCGCTCCAGCTCCCGCGCTTCGTTGAGGGACGGCGTCTCGATCACCGCGTCCAGGAGCCCCTCCAGGACTCTCCCTACCAGCGGACCGGGCCCGATTCCGCACGCGCGCATCACATCCTCGCCGTCGATGGCCAGGTCCGCCGCCGTGAACGCGCGGGCCGACGCCCGTTCCGTCTCCACCCGCCCGCGCAGCTCATCCACCGCCGCCACCTCCTCGACCAACCCCCGCGAGCGGCAGTCCGCCTCCCGCAGGCGGAATAGCGGCTCCAGGAGGTCCTCGCCCACGCGGCGAATGAAACGGCGTACGGTGGCGTCCTTCCATTCGCTGGCGTAGCCAAACATGTGCTGCGCGACGAGCTTCTCGCAGCGCGCGACGAACGCGTTGGGATAGCGCAGGCGCTCTAGCGCCGCGCGGGTCCCCTCCGCGCTGGCAGCTTCGTGCCCGTAGAACACCACGCGCTGACCGTGCGCGTCGTTTACTTCGCGCCGCGTGTCCACCTTGCCCACGTCGTGCATGAGCGCCGCCCATCGCACCAGGAGGTCGTCGCGGGAGGCGGCGTCGCACGATTTGAGGGAGTGCACGAAGACGTCGTCGGGGTGGAACGCGTTCTGCTCCACGCCGGCGCAGCGGTCGAGCTCCGGGAGGATCACCCGCAGCGCCCCCATCGCATGCAGTTGCGCGAAGGCCCCGCTCACCACTTGCGCCTCCGTCAACAGGCGCGTCAGCTCTTCCTGCACGCGCTCCGCGCTCAGCCTGTCCAGGAGCGGCGCCGCGCCAGCCATGGCCGCGCGCGTGTCCGGATCCACGGTGAGATCGAAACGCGCCGCGAAGCGCACACCGCGCAGGATGCGCAGCGGGTCCTCCCGAAACGCCTCCGGGAAGATCATGCGCAGCACGCGCGCCTCCAGGTCGCGCACGCCGCCGAGGGGGTCGATCAGCGCGTCGTCGCGCGCGTCGCGCGCCATAGCGTTGATGGTAAAGTCCCGCCGGCGCAGGTCGTCCGCGATGGACAGGCGCCAATCCCACTGCACGTCGAACTCACGGTGACCGGGTCCGGTGGACCACTCCCGCCGCGGGTACACGATGTCCACGGTAGGGGCGCCGGTGGGTGTGAACTTGTATACGCCGAAGGACTTCCCCACCCGGGAGAACTTCCCGTGGCGTCGGAGGATGGCCTCGAGCTCGCCGGGCGGCAGCCCCCGAACCAGAAAATCCGACTCGCGGGGTTCGAGCCCGAGGAACTCGTCGCGCACGGCACCACCCACGCGGTAGAGATCACCGCGCGCCAGCACCGCCTGCTGCCACGCCGGTTGCGCCACGGGTCACTCCCCGCCCAGCGGCACGGGGTGGCGAAGCCAGAGCACAAAGCCGACCAGCGCGGTCAGATAGGTACCGATGAGCACGTAGGCCACGGAGAATCCCACCGCCTGGGCGCTGCCCACCCCGACGAACGAGAAGAAGTAGATGACGACGGCGTCGCGCGTGCCCAGTCCAGAGACGGATACGGGGACCAGCTCGACCAGGGTGACGATGGGCATGATGAGAAACACGTAGCCGGCATGCACGGGCACGCCCAGCGTGGCGGCCAGGTAGTAGGCCAGCAGAAAGATCAGCGCCCAGCAGCCCAGCGTGAGCAGGAACACGGAGGCGTGGCTGCCCCCGCGCGCGTAGGCACGCAGCGAGTCATAGAAGGTGTGGAAATTGAGCGCGAACTGCTCCTTGTAACGCGGCGGGACCAGCGCCTCGAACAGGGGGCGCAGGAGGCGGCGCATCAGGTCGCGACTGGTGAGCGCGTACGCCGCCGCCGCGATCACGACGGCCGCGCCGACCACGATCCAGCCCGAGGGGAGCGACACGTAGCGCCGCGAGAAGATCAGCACCGTAACCAGTCCCGACGCGAGCACGAAGCCGAGGTCCCAGAGCCGGTCCACGAACACGGTCAGAAAGGCCGTTCCGAATCCCACGCGCGCGTCCTCGCGGACGTAGAACGCGCGCACTGCGTCCCCCATCTTGGCCGGCGTGACCGCCGATGCGAAGAACCCGATCGACCAGACGGCGGTCGCCCGCCGCAGGGGGAGGTCGATGCCCACGCCGCGCATGATCCAGCTGTTGACCGGAATGGAAGTGCCCGCGCAGGGCCTGCCCGCCGATATTGGTGTGGTTTGTCACAATCCCGGAACCGTCACTGCCATATACCGGGCGATCTTCCGACGTGAGCCGCTGATTTCGCGCATCGTCACCGTCACGGGCCAGGGTGTTGCAGCGCCCTGCAACCTGGAGGCACCGATCGGTACCCCGGTGAGCGCGCTGATCAAAGACTGCGGCGGTTATACCAGCGCCGTGGACCGGCTGATCATCGGCGGCCCCATGATGGGATATTCCCTCACCACGGACGCGGTTCCGGTCATTAAGACGACCAACTGCCTGCTGGCCGCGACGCCACATGAGCTGCCCCATCCGAAGGCACCGCTGCCCTGCATTCGGTGCGGGGAGTGTACCGAGGTCTGCCCGGCCAATCTGCTGCCGCAGCAGCTTTACTGGTACGCCCACGCCAGAGACTTCGACAAGGCCCAGGAGTACAGTCTCTTCGACTGCATCGAATGCGGCTGCTGTGCCTATGTCTGTCCGAGTCACATACCCTTGGTCCAGTACTACCGTTTCGCCAAGACCGAGATCTGGGCGCAGGAGCGCGAGCGTCAGCGGGCAGACCTGGCGCGCCAGCGCCACGAATTCCGCCTGGAACGGATCGAACGTGACAAGCGCGAGCGTGCGGAGCGCCTGAGCAAGAAGAAAAAGGCCCTGAAGGAACCTTCGGCAGGCGGCACGGACCCCCGGGCGGCCGCGATTCAGGCGGCGCTCGAACGCGTCAAAGCCAGAAAAGCGGCGGCAGCGGTCGCGCCGAAAAATACCGATGAACTCAGCCCCGAACAGCAACGCATGATCGCGGAGGTCGATGAGCGGCGGCAGGCGGCGCGAAAACGGGCCGGGCCGGAAACCGGCGCCGAGTGATGGAATTTCACAGCTACAGCTCACCGCATCTGTCACCCGCATCCGACGTCTCGGTGGTGATGCGGCGCGTGCTTTACGCGCTCGGTCCCGGCCTGGTGTGCGCGTGGTGGTTCTTCGGCTGGGGCACCCTCTTCAACGTGTTGCTCACCAGCCTGACTGCCGTGGCCGCCGAAGGCATCATGCTGCGCCTGCGGCACCGCCCCGTCGGCCCGCAGCTGTCCGATAACAGCGCCCTGCTCACCGGGGTCCTTCTGGGGCTCGCGCTGCCGCCCCTCGCCCCGTGGTGGGTAGCGGTCATCGGCAGCCTGTTTGCCATCGTCGTCGCCAAGCAGCTCTATGGCGGGCTTGGCCACAACCCCTTCAACCCGGCGATGATCGGCTATGTGGTGGTGCTGATCTCCTTCCCGCGCGAGATGACCTACTGGCCGCACGCGGCCGGTACCGGCATGCGTGCGCTGTCGCTGATCGAGTCCCTGGACTGGTCACTGCTCGGGAATCTGCCGCAGGACGTCTCGCTCGATGCACTCACGCGCGCCACGCCCATGGATACCGCCAAGACCGAACTCGGACTCGGCAACACACTGAGCGAGATCAGGACCGATCCATTGTTCGGCGGTTTTGGCGGCCACGGTTTTGAGTGGATCAATCTGTGGTTTCTGATCGGCGGGCTATGGCTGCTCTACACCCGCACCATACGCTGGCAGATCCCCGTCGGGATGCTGGCCGGCCTGTTTGGCATGTCGCTGATCTTTTTTGTGTCGGACCCGGATACCCACCTGTCTCCCTTGTTCCAGCTTTTCAGTGGCGCAACCATGCTGGGTGCCTTCTTCATCGCAACAGACCCCGTCTCCGCGAGTACCACACCGCGCGGCCGGATTATCTATGGCGCAGGCATCGGAATCATCACCTTCCTGATCCGTACCTGGGGGGGCTATCCTGAAGGTATCGCCTTCGGGGTGCTGCTCATGAACATGGCTGCGCCCACCATTGACTACTACACCCAGCCGAGAGTCTTCGGACACCAGCGTGACGAAGAATGAACTTCCGGCAGATACTGGTAACCGGCCTGTTCCTGTTTTTGTTCGCGATTGCGGGAACGGCGTTTGTCGCGTTCACCTACGAGGAAACCGCCGAGCGGATCGCCGAGAACGAGCGGGCGGCACTGTTGCGGCGCCTGCGCGAGATTATTCCGCCGGAGATGCATGACAATGACCTGTATCATGACACCATCGAGGTGCGTGATCCGGCTTTACTCGGGACTGACGGCCCGGTGACGGTCTACCGCGTACGCAAGCATGGCCGGCCGATCGCCGTCGTGCTGACGGCCGTCGCCCCCGATGGCTACAGCGGCACCATCAGACTCCTGATTGGCATCCTGTTCGACGGCACGGTGGTCGGCGTTCGGGTCGTTGCCCATCACGAAACGCCCGGACTGGGCGATGCCATTGAGGCGGAAAGATCCGACTGGATCATACGCCTGTCGGGGCGTTCCCTCGGCAACCCGGCCCCGGAACGCTGGAAGGTGAAACGCGACGGCGGCGTCTTCGACCAGTTCACCGGCGCCACCATTACGCCACGCGCGGTCGTGAATGCCGTGCGACTGGCTCTGGTATACTTTTCCCGCAACCAGGAGCAGCTGTTTGCAGAGGACCCGACAACGGCGCCCGGCGCAGGGGAGCCAGGCGAGAGCGAGATAAAACCCGGCTTATGAGCGAGCAGACCTACACCACAATCGCCAACAACGGGCTCTGGACGAACAATCCGGCGCTGGTTCAGGTGCTCGGCCTGTGTCCCCTGCTCGCGGTGACGGGAACCCTGATCAATGGGCTCGGTCTGGGTCTCGCCACGACGCTGACGCTGGTCGCCTCGAATGTCATGGTCTCACTGATTCGACGGCTGGTCCGCCCGGAGGTCAGGATTCCGGTCTTCGTGCTGGTCATTGCCTCGATCGTCACGGTGATCGAACTGTCCATGAGCGCGTTCTTCCACGATCTTTACAAGGTCCTGGGAATCTTCATCCCGCTCATCGTCACCAACTGTTCCATTATTGGCCGTGCCGAGGCCTTTGCGTCGAAGAACTCCGTCGGCCGCGCCTTCGTTGACGGCCTGGCAATGGGGCTGGGGTTTACCCTCGTGCTCATGGCTCTGGGCGCTATGCGCGAAATCATCGGCCAGGGGACGTTGCTCGATCATGCCCATCTCATGTTCGGAGAGGCCGCACGCGACTGGACGTTCACCCTGATCGAGGACTACCGGGGCTTCCTGCTGGCGATCCTGCCGCCCGGTGCGTTTCTCGGGCTGGGCCTGCTCATTGCGGCGAAAAATGTCATTGATGCCCGTCGCGAACGACGGGTGGCGGCGCGGGCCCTGGCGGTCCCGGCGGAAAGCCACGCCTGACACCCCTCAGACAGGGATGAATAACGCCAAGCGCCGGGCAATCTTCGAGCGATTGCGGGCAGCCAACCCCTCGCCCACCACCGAGCTGAACTACGCGAACCCCTTCCAGCTTCTGGTCGCGGTCATCCTCTCCGCGCAGGCAACCGACAAGGGAGTCAACAAGGCCACCAGCACGCTCTTCGAGATCATCGAGCGCCCAGCCGATGTCGTGGCCCTGGGTGAGGCCCGGCTGAAGACCTACATCAAGAGCATCGGATTGTTCAATACCAAGGCGAAGAATATCGTCCAGGCCTCGAAAATCCTTGTGGAAGAATATGACGGCAAGGTCCCGGATGACCGGCAAAAACTGGAGGGGCTCCCGGGCGTCGGGCGCAAGACCGCGAATGTGATCCTGAACACCGCCTTCGGCAGACCCACGATAGCGGTCGATACCCACATCTTCCGGGTTGCCAACCGCACCGGCCTGGCGCCCGGTCGAAACGTCCGCGAAGTGGAGAACAAACTCGAAAAAACGCTGCCCCCGGAGTTCAAACAGGACGCTCACCACTGGCTGATTCTGCTCGGACGCTACACCTGCGTGGCCCGGACTCCCAAGTGCCCGCAGTGCGTGATCCATGACCTGTGCGAATTCCGTCACAAGGCTGAAGAGTTCACCACGAGACAGGTGGGAGAGTGAGCATAAAGCCTCATGCTTTCGAGGCGCATAGTGGCCTCTACGAACTGTCAGTATGTTTTTTTAGCCACGGAATCCACGGAAAAACACGGAAAGAACGCATAGTAATCAGGATTATTCCGTGTTTTTCCGTGGATTCCGTGGCCGTATTATCGGTCACCATACAGATTGAAAAAGCACCCGCTTGCAATCGGCGCCCGAGTAGTCTTTACTTCGGCTTCGCGCGGCCTTGCAATTCGGGTCAATGCTTCAGAATCGTGACGAAATCCGCCGGACATTCTGTGCGGTCTGGGACAAGCATCGGGACGGATCGCCGTTGGACTCCCTCGAGACCCTGATCCGGGACGTCATAGTGCAACACCCCGAATATCACGGCGTACTCGACGACCGTGACAGCGCCCTCGGCCATGAATACCGACCGGCGATGGGGCAGACAAATCCTTTTCTGCACATGGGGATGCATATCAGCCTCCGCGAACAGCTCGCCACGGACCGGCCAGCCGGTATCCGGCGCATTTACCAGACACAGCTGGCCCGCAGCGGCGATGCGCATGCGGTGGAGCATCAGATGATGGAGTGCCTGGGCCAGGCCCTCTGGGAGGCGCAGCGTGCCGGCACGCTGCCCGACGAGAAAACTTATTTGAACTGCCTGCGACACTTGCGGTCATAAGTGGCGTTAGAGGACTGTTTCAGGATGAAACGAAAACGGCGGAACCTTCGCAAGAGCGGAGTGTCCCATTGACGACAGCAGTCACTGACAAGAACAGGCGGTTAATTTTGTTCTTTCCCAAACGCAGCACAGCTGCATCACTTCAATAACATATGGAACGGAGGCATCAACGATGACCCAAAAGAAATCCCTCAAGCCCGTAGCCCTGGCAATTGGCGCCACTTTCGCAGCATCTCTGGCAGGCACCAGCGTCGCCAATGCCGCCGACAACCCCTTCGGGGCGAGCAAGCTTTCCAGCGGCTACATGGTTGCCGCTGCCGAAGGCAAGTGCGGCGAAGGCAAGTGCGGCGCAGGCATGATGAAGGAGAAGGCTGCCGAGGGCAAATGCGGCGCAGCCACGAAGGAAGGCGTAGAGAAGGCTGCCGAAGGCAAGTGCGGCGCAGGCATGGAGAAGGCTACCGAAGGCAAGTGTGGCGCAGGCATGAAGGAAGGCATGGAGAAGGCCACCGAAGGCAAGTGCGGCGCAGGCATGAAGGAAGGCATGGAGAAGGCCACCGAAGGCAAGTGCGGCGGCAAGAAGTAAGCCAGGCGCCTGCCATGAACGACACGCGCTACCCGGTTCATGGTGCGGGACTCGGTCTGCGGCGGACCCTTCTGGGTCCGCTGGCGGACCAACCTTCTGATCAGGTGAGCTTCCTGGAAGTCGCGCCGGAAAACTGGATCGCGGTCGGTGGGCACTTCGGCAAACAGTTTCGATCCTTCACAGAGCGCTATCCCTTCGTCACCCACGGGCTTTCCCTGTCGCTGGGCGGCCCGTCGCCGCTCGATGAGGCCTTCCTGTACCGGTTGAAGCACTTCCTGGATAGCCATCAGATCCGTTATTACTCGGAGCACCTCAGCTATTGCAGCGACGACGGTCATCTCTACGACCTGATGCCTATTCCCTTCACCAGCGAGGCAGTGCACTACGTCGCCGGGCGCATTCGCCGCACGCAGGACATACTGGAACGGCGCATCGCCGTGGAGAATGTCTCCTACTATGCGGCACCGGGCAAGGAAATGGAGGAGATTGATTTCCTCAATGCCGTACTCGAGGAGGCCGACTGCGAGCTGCTGCTGGATGTGAATAACATTTACGTCAACAGCATCAATCACCGCTACGACGCCGAGGCATTCCTGCGGCAGATCCCTGCGGAGCGGATCGGCTATATTCATGTCGCCGGACATTACAATGAGGCCGAAGACCTCCTGGTTGACACCCACGGAGCCACGGTCACCGACCCGGTCTGGGCGCTGCTGGAAAAGACCTATGCGCGCTGCGGCGTGATCCCTACCCTGCTGGAACGGGATTTCAATATCCCGCCGCTGCCCGAGCTACTCGGCGAAGTCGACCAGATCGCGCGCCTCCAGGCAACTTGGAGCCGGGGCAGCCAACGCAGCGTGGCAACCCATGGCTGACCCGTTGCCTCAGTTCCAGGCCCGGCAGTACGAGTTTGCGGCCCACATCCGCGATCCGGAGAAGAATCCCCGGCCGGCGGATGTCGAAGATCGCCGGATGAGAATCTACCGCGAACTCTTCTATAACAACGTTGAGGATTTTCTGGCCAGCACCTTCCCGGTGCTGCGCAAGATCACGCCGGACGACCGCTGGCATGGCCTGGTGCGGGATTACTTTTCGCATCACCAGGCCCACTCACCCTATTTTCTGGATATTCCCAAAGAGTTCCTCAACTATCTGGAAAACGAGCGCGATGAGCACCCGGAGGATCCCCCTTTCCTGCAGGAACTGACCCATTACGAGTGGGTGGAACTCGCACTCTCGGTCCTCGACGAGGACGTGGACAGCAGCAGGCTGGACAGGGACGGGGACCTGCTCGAGAACCACCCGGTGGTCTCGCCGCTTGCCTGGCCGCTCAGCTATCAGTTTGCGGTCCACCGGATAGGACCGGATTTCCTGCCCCGTGCCCCTGACGACTCGCCGACGTATCTTCTCGTCTACCGGAATCGAGACGATGAGGTCGGCTTCCTCGAACTGAACCCGGTCAGTGCGCGGCTCATTGATCTTCTGCTCGACGCATCCGATCTGACGGGTCGCGCGGCGCTGGCGCAGATTGCCGCCGAACTGCAGCAACCGGATCCTCAACAGATCATCAGCTTCGGCCTGGAACTGATCCGGGACTGGCGCGGACTCGATATCATTCTCGGCACCCGGTAATGCCCGGCGGGTGGCGCAGGCGCCAGGGCGCCAACCCGCTTCTGGATTCCCGTGTGTCACAAACCTGTAATCAAACGATCATAATTCCCTACTATACTATGGGAAGCTGGAGGTTGCCGTTCATCGCGAGGGCGAGAGCTGGACTGACTGCAATCGCTCAATTTCCCCGCGTTATATGGCGACACGGTGCATCGCAGTCAGCCAAGCTGGTTAGCCCCAGTGGGAGTTCACGCAAATGATCAGACACAAGAATTCGAAGGTTCTGGCCCGGTTCAACCCAAAGGCAGTGGACGACCTCATACCAGAGCTGGTAAAGGTGATCGACACGGAAGCGGTATTCACCTATGCCTGGCAGATGGATGACGATGATCCCCGCCCGGGTGACTGGGTGTTGACGACAGAGGACGACCGTTTCGGCGGTTACTGGATCCCGGAAAGTGATCTGGTCATCATCAAGGAATGCGCCCGCAGTGACTGTTAGCGCGGACGTTTCGCAAGCAAAACCGTAGACGGATACCGCGGAAACGCGTTCGGGAACGAATGGCCACGGAATCCACGGAAAGACACGAAAACAACCAATACCCACTAGCATCCTTTCCGTGTTCTTCCGTGGATTCCGTGGCTATAACTAACGATACTGGCACTCAGCCTCGTCTGTCAGCATCCATTTTTCTCGAGTTGCAAGAGCACTAATCCAGGTAAGCGGACATCGCAATTCCATCGGCCTCGGCCGGAGTCACGACAGCGCCTGAGGTGACCAGACCAGCGACGCAGGGACGCAACAGACCCGCGGACCGGAACTGGTTTTCGCGTTCCCACACATGCGGTAAGCTTCCCTGACGCCCGGAGTCTGTTGCCTGACTCTGGGGCAGCATGCAGAATCCCGGGCAGACCATGATCGGGTTGTGACTGACCCACCTGTTCTGAACCAGGCCACGTGGCTTGCGGTACTTCGTGATGTATCGTTGTCTTGCTGCCTGCTCCCTGTAACGATAGCACTGGAGAAACACTATGAATCCGTTTGATATTCTGGGCTCACTGATGCAGGGCGGGATGGGCCCCTCGGCGAAACGGCTTGACCGCACGTTCGGCAATCAGGGATTTGGCGCGCCGGGCGCGATGCCTGGCGGTGCCCCCGGGGGGATGCAGGGAGGCGTTTTCGATATGCTCGGGAAAATGGCCGGCTCCATGCTCGGCGGCGGTGCACCCGGCGCGGCGGGCGGCGGCGGCTTTTCCGCAGACATCCTCAAGACCATCGCCAAATCGGTGCTCGG
>Ga0209536_100014481_pt1 | contig 11322 bp, 13 predicted proteins | sample DeeMarSeWOR28_12_FD_187461 | JGI IMG/M metagenome (GOLD analysis project Ga0209536, IMG submission 187461) | Marine sediment microbial communities from White Oak River estuary, North Carolina - WOR-2-8_12 (SPAdes) (version 2) | ecosystem: Environmental > Aquatic > Marine > Intertidal zone >... | reverse complement strand
CGCCTTACTTTTTACGCAAAGTCACGCCGTTTCTTATATGGTAATAATCGAAGTGATCTTTGTGATCCCGCATTGCATCGTCCCATGATTTATATTCAATCCATTTTTGGCGTATCATTTCGGGATCGACAAGGATTTGAACCTCTTCGGGCGGGCCCCAACACTGCCCTGACTCTTTTACATAGTAATTGTACAGAAACGTACACGCTTCATCCCCGAAATGATCGGACATAATTTCGCGGAAGTGTTCTAGTCCCCATTTTAATGCTATCATGGTATTTTCCGGTTTAAGGTTATCGTTTGCGGAGCTCGTCTGCGTAGGTACAGGCCTGATCGTCCCAGTAGCCCTCGCGGATAGGGTTGATGTTCCGCTGATAGCGCGCGGCTTTGCGGCAAATTCTCACGATGGTAACTAGCTGTTCTGTGGTGTAATGTTTGGCTTGATCGCGCCATCTTGCGAAGTCTTGTGGCGTTGCGGCCCCTTGTGTTGCTTGCATGGTATTTTACGTTTTAAGGTTATCGTATAACAGCGGCTTGTAGCTTGGCAAATTCGCTCTGCTTCATGAACAGATCGCCCCCACGGCTTACAACCTTGCCGATTCGGCGTAGCTTGCGCCACACGTCAACGCTTAGATAGAATTCATCGTGATCTTGAAAGAATACACGTACCCCGTCGTATGATGTCACGGTGTCGATATTGACCCAATTTTGTAGGTTTCGCATGGTATTTTACGGTTTTATGATGAGAGATAAGACGGACGTTAGTCCGTTGAAAGTAGCACGGGAATCGAACCCGTAAGTGTAGTTTTCACCCACTACACCCGCACCTCGCGCTACCTTAAAGAAGGGGTATTTCTCCCCCCGCCACACTCGCAGTTGAACATAATCCGGCCTATCCCCCCGCAACAATTTCGCTCACGTATTTTACGTAACTATTTTCTCGGATTATCAGCCCTTGCCAATAATTGGAGAACACACCTCACCCCCGAATTTTCCGGTTTCACGTCCCGCGTTGATAAGTCGCGCGGGCGGTATCATTCGATACACCTATCCCAAGGTTTGTAAGTTTCCTCCTAGTTACTTTTGTATTGAGTAGTAGTAGGTTAGATTTATGCCCACAAGTGGGCTATCGGACGCAAACGTTCTCGCACTTTGTAGGTGCTACCGATTTTCAGACTTAGAAAGAACATAGGTTGGACGTGATATGCCCGTACCTCGTGTAGATATATCCGCCTTTTCAGGCTTGCTAGCTACGATATGTAAGAAAGAACAGTCACGAATCAGTTACTAAGTAGTAACAATCATTCGATCTGTACCCATTTTACGGCACCCTACGACCTACGTCAAGTGTTTTTTTGTATCCGGATGAAAGTTTTTCTTGGGAATGCTAGCAAATCGGCCTGTATGCTATCAAAAAGGCCGTTTTCGGGGTCAAAAAAAAGTGGCATGATATCACACTTTTCTTGGTTGTCCGGATGTTTCGTTATCGTATAACGTGTTTGTGTGTAGCTTTACATACTTTGAACATGTAAACGATAGGGTTATTTGTTAGGATAGTGTGAAGAAAGCGGATTCAACGTGTGCGGGCCTTGACAATTCGTGCCGTATTTCGTAGACGCGTGCGCACCTGAGCGGAAGCAATATAACAAGGAACCGCGCGCGCGTAACGCGACGCGTGTACGCGAATACGTCCGTATCTTGCCGTTGTCAAGTGAACGTTTCGTGAAGATCGAAACGAAAGTAATCCGACTGAAAAGTATCGAACGCGATCGAATGCTATCACACGCGAACGCGATGGGGTGCGGCTATATTACATCACTCTCACTTACAGTCTCCCGACATTTCGATTGAAACTTCCTCAACGTCGATCATATATGGGGGTAGTACTAATTGGTGGAAATAGTAAGATGAATACCATTCTATAATTAGTACAAATTCCATTAGTCTATTTGTCTCATGATAGCAACTATGAACGGCCCTCCTTTCTCTTCGGAGAGCGGTAGTGCTATCTGTTCTATCCAAGCGATAGCATCGTTCATGGAGTACTGTTTATGTTCTTCTAGGCATTCCATGATTTTGCCATACTCGTAGACGGCGTTGCCTGTTACAGGTGATACTCCTATCAGTGCATCATCTACGAAGTCGGGTAGCGTGATAGCATCCGGATCTAGTAGACCTTTGATGACAATCGTTTTCATATGCCTTTAATAACGTTGGTGATAATAAGATACAGTTTCGGGTACCTCCGATAGCCAACATACAAAAAAATTTGAACGTTGACTATTGATAACGTCGGAGCCAAATGAAGTTTCTGTCACGGGTACCTCCACCGGGTGGCATGGATCACCATCGTACCAAGCGCACTCATTTCTGAGTCGGCAACCTGATCGCAGTTGTCAGGTTAATATGTGGCATTACCACCGGGATTTTATTTTATCTGATCCAACGGCGTATCTCAGGCCGAAGTTTGGCAGGGCGGTTGTCCGTTCGCTGAACCCTTGGTCTGTAATATAGTATACCGAACAACAAGTTTCAATAGCTAGATGAAAGTTACTCACAAAACACCGCTTGACGTAGTAAAAAATTTGGACACTCCCGTGCCACGACGGCTCTACGGGCGTGACTTCTATGTCTATCCACCGAAAGCGGCGGAGCAGGTCGAGACTGTGTATTGGAGAGAGGCCACAGACCGAGGTCAACTGGCGCGACTTGATGACGGCTTCGCCTTAAATGTGGTGAACTCCCTACCGGGGTACCTGATACGTACGCCGATTGGCGGCTTCTCGCTGTCGAGGAGAGATCCTGTCGAATACGAGGAGTACGAACGCAATATATTGACCTATAAGATTAACCATAGGGCTCAGGAAGAGAGGCTTCGCTTTGCCGCACGCTTGACAGCACACTACTTCATGCAGGGCATGGCACCTGATGACAAGATTGTTGGCAAGCTGATATCACCAAGATCCAAGGGCAGGAAGGCTGAGGCGATTGGCCACTTCAATACCCACCACAACTCGCATTTTAGAAACATGGTTATGGACGAAATATCAGACATCCTCAGGAAGAAGGGCCTCAACGAGGGATTTGTTGTTGATTGCCTTGTAGATGCACGCAAGATTGCCATTGAGCAGAACGATGCGCGAGCCTTACTTGCTATATCACGCGAGGCCGAGGAGTATCTAGGTGTCAAAGAGCGGTCACGACAAGAGATGGCACCCGTTGAGGAGGTTCAATGGTCTCATGTGATAGAGGAAAAGAAGCAGGCTCAACTAACTGAGTCTACTGATGGCGAGTAAAGACGAGATAATGCAAATGTGCGCCGGGTCTGTCACGGACTTTGGGCGCATTGTTATGCCGAAGTGGGCGAAGAAGCCCTCTCCGAGCTTCCACTACGAGATTGATGACAGACTTAAAGACCCCACAATAGATCGACTAAACATCATAGCCCCTCGTGGCTTTGCAAAAACGTCTGTGGTGGGTGTCTTTTTCCCTTTGTGGCACATATTTGTAGAACACTTACATAGAGATCAGCCAAGACGACCGTCGTTTGTGGTGATAGCATCCAAGAGCAGGTACCATGCTGTTAACATCATCTCATCTATTAAGGAGGTATTGGAGGATTCGCCTTACTTTCGTAGCCTATTTGGGGATTGGGCCAAAAATCCTAAGGTTTGGACGCGGGATGAGATTGTATTACGTGATGGCACGACGATCCTTGCGCGTGGTACAGGCCAACAGGTGCGTGGTCTCAACAAATATGGGGTGCGCCCAAGCCTTATTGTGCTCGATGATCCGGAGGATGAGAACAATACCAAGACTCCCGAGGCCATGGAGGACAACTTGCGGTGGTTACTGCAAGGACTCGTCCCCGCTTTGGCTCGCGATAGGCCGAGCAAGGTGGTGGTAATTGGTACTCCTATGCACGAGCGCGGAATGGTCAACGAACTGAGCCGAATGCCCGTGTGGAGTACAATGCACTACTCTGCTATCAAGGAAGATGGCACAAGTTTGTGGCCTGAGCAGTGGAGTATAGAGGAGTTAGAGCGAGAGCGCGAGAGTTATGAGGCAACAGGCCGCATATCCGTGTTCTATCGTGAGTATATGTGCGAGGTGGTGGCGGATACCGACCGCGTATTCAGTCAATGGGGCCACTATGACGGACACATATCGTGGAATGGGTCGGATGCGTTTATCAATATCACCAAGATGAGCGCGATTGCCTCTACTCACGACGACAGGCATGCGACATTCAAGGAACTAGACAAGCCATTAGTGCTTCCGGTCAACATTTTCATGGGACTTGACCCTGCTAGCACGACATCATCACGAAGCGACCGCACTGTGATTATGTGTGTAGCAAGAACCGGCGTACTAGAAAATGGAAACTGCAAACGTTTTGTTCTTCCTTACGTTGCTGATCGCCTGCCTCCTTCTGTCGTTACCCAAAAAGCCATACAGACGTACGAAAGGTACAAGCCACTCAGGACGCGCGTTGAATCCACCGGGTATCAAGAGATGCTCAGGGAACAGTTGTCGTATCAGATCAGAGGCATTGTCGGGGAAAAGCCCCGTGCAAGCAAGAGTATGCGATTGGAAGGTATGCAACCATATTTTGAGCAGGACGAAGTATACCTGATGCCGGATATGACATTGTTAGAGCAGGAGCTTACCGCATATCCCAAGGGTCAGCATGATGACACGCTTGATGCGCTGTACTATGCCACCCTTCGCACGTACCCTCCGATGCATGATAGCACGGCAAGAAGAACGCAACGTGATAGCATGATACGATCTTCGGGATCATGGATGACAGTTTAGACTATAAGGGCCATATCACACAAAATTAGAGGAACCATGCCAAAGGTAGGAAAAAAGGAATACCCGTATACCGCAAAGGGAATGGCAATGGCAAAAGCCGCCGCCAAGAAGAAGGGTACCAAAGTTAGCTATGGCCGAAAAAAGAAAAAGTAAGAAGCCGGTACCAACCAATCCTTCTCTTTGGAAGAAGTCGCTAGCAGAGGCGAAGAGTAAGTACAAGGTTCACCCTAGTGCCTACTCGAATAGCTATGCCGCCAAGCGATACAAGGAGATGGGAGGCAAGTGGAAGTAATGGCTTATCAGGGCGGACTCAGGAAATGGCACAAGGAGGATTGGCGCGACGTGTCTACGGGAAAACCGTGCGGAAGGAGCAGTGCGACCAAGGGGTCTGGAAGGGGTTATCCTGCATGTCGCCCGAAGGCTGTGGCATCGACTATGAGTGCTTCCGAAAAGAAGCGCATGACTTCAAAGAAGCGATCATCGGGAAAGCCAAGGGCGGGAAAACCGACAAGTATTACATGGTCAACAACGCCGACAGGCAAGAAAAGAAAGCGTAAGTAATGGCTTCCTTTACAAGCAAGGGGAACGATCCCCGTAATGATGAAGATTTTAGACAAAGACTCCGTGGCCTTGTAAATTTTATGAAGGCCGATGCGGAGTTTCGTACAGGAATCAAAGACGATACACTAAGCGATGATGTTAGGAATTTATATCAAGAGCGGTTTGCTGATGATCCCACCGTTCAATCTCCTATTACTGAGGGTCGTTTTTACATGGGGGTGCCATTAACCAATTACGTCGTCCCACCCGCGACACTCGCCACAGCTCAGGTAGAAGCAGAAAGACCTAGCCTAGTATCATTTGATGATTACGAGAATCAGGTTGTAATGACCGAGTCGTCAGGAAACTTTCTTGCTAGACAAAGGCAAAAGGGCCAAACGGCCTCCGGCTTATATGGCATGACAGAGCCAACATTTGGTCTTGTTCAGGAAGGGCTGATTCCCGATGATTCTCCATACAAGAACATTACGTTCGAGCAGATGCAAAAAGACCCTGATGCGCAGGTAGTATATGGCAGGGCACTGATTCATGACGACGCAAGACGTACGGCAAATCGCGGGATTACCCCTACGGCGGCCAACCTTTATATTGTACATATGCTTGGACTCGGAGATTCCGGTACGCTATTTCGGGCAAGCGATGAGAGTGCAGTACGAGATGTCCTGCCTAATCATGTTATTCAGGCTAATAGGAATTTTTTTAGGGGCGTTCGCACAGTAGCAGACTACAAGCAAAAGATACGAAATAAGATGGGGGACATTGCCGATATGGAAGTGGACATTTATAGCGGCCAATCACCACAAGCACTAGCGTCATGGCGATAGATTACAGAGGAGAAAAGTTTTCAGGCTACAACAAGCCGAAGCGTACACCGGGTCACTCCAAGAAGAGCCATGCCGTTCTTGCCAAGGAAGGTGATAAGGTCAAGCTTATTCGTTTTGGTGAGCAGGGTGCTAAGACAGCAGGCAAGCCTAAGTCAGGAGAAAGCGAGGCAATGAAAAAGAAGCGTGCTAGCTTTAAGGCTCGTCACGCAAAGAACATCAAGAAAGGCAAAATGTCCGCCGCCTATTGGGCAGATAAGGTTAAGTGGTAATGGCTCTATCCGTTTATCAAAGCCGACAAGGAGAGTCGGGTAGTCTCCCTAACGGGAAGAAAAAGAACAAGGAGGTCGTTATCTCTGAGACCTTGCTTCGCGAGTATGAATCCGAGAATGGATTCTCTAATTGGTCGGAGCAGGCCATGTCGGACGATGAGTTCCGCAATGGTCAGCAGTGGACGGGAGAGCAGAAGCGTGAGCTAGAACGTCGTGGTCAGGCCGCGATGGTTCACAATGTTATCCACCCAAAGGTAGAGCAGGCCAAGTCAATCCTTACGACGAATGATCCTCGCTTTATGGCTACTGCCGCAGAGGATTCTGATGTTGATTTGGCTAGGCTTGCTACCATGCTATTGGAGCATACGTGGACGCAGAGCCGTGGCAAGGATGCTTTGAAGCAGGCCATTGACGACTACTACGTCAAAGGTCGTGGAGTCTTGTATGCTTACTATGACCCTAATGCAGGTGGTGGCAACGGAGATGTCCTGATTAAGGACGTTGAAACCCTGCGTGTGTACTGCGATCCCAATGCAAAGGATCGTTATTGGCGTGATGCACAGCACGTTATTGTGCGTCACTTGATGACGGAGTCTCAGGTAAGGGAGATTGCCCCTGATATCAACCTGAAAAATGCCGCGCAGTCATCCGATGAGATGATGCCAAGTCGCTCCTATACGCAGGAGAATGAGGTGGCACTATCGGGAGACCCTGCAATTCATAGCTTCGCTCCTCGGTACGAAGTAATTGAACGCTTCACTAAGGTACACAAGAAGTATTACCGCCTTGTTGATAAGGGCACAGGTAATATGGAGTATTACAGTGAGGAGGAATACAAGGAGTTCAAGAATGGCTATGGAATTGTTATCGAGGGTGGCGACCAAAGCGTTGCCGTGGCGATGGGCGATGACCTCATTGAGGCGCAGGAGTTGTACTTCACGCTTCTTACGCAGGCGGCGATGTCAGGCGAGGCCAATCCGCCGAAGGAGTTAACCGGCAAAGAGGAGTCCGGAGACCCAATCATCTTCCACCTCATGCAGGGAGAGCCTATGGAAGATGGCACTCCTACTCAGCCAATACCAATGTTTGGCGCAGAGCATGATGGCGAAGGCGTGATAGCAGGCTCGACATCCTTCATTCAGCCTATCCGGCGTGACCTGTTAGAGAACATTGCTTACGAGTCATTCAGCTACAAGCAGGTACGCTATCAGGTTGTCTCGTCTGTTGGTGGACTTCTGATTAACGATGCCATTCTCCCTATTGATAGGCCGCCTGTTGTGCCTATCATGAATGGTTTCAATCGTAATCCATTCCCTACATCAGATGTATTCCACGTACGAGACCTGCAAAAGCAGATCAACTATACCGAGTCGAAGATCATTGCGCATGCCGCTAGCGCGGCTTCTGTTGGGTTGCTTCTTCCTCGCGGCTCTGTTCTTGATCGGGAAGCCTTTGAAGCAAAGGTAAACCGGCCGGGTCGTTGGGTTGAGGAGTATGAGGCGGAAATGGGTTCGCCTACCGTAGTGGCACCTACCCCCCTTCCTAGCGAGTTCTACAATAAGAGTCAGCGTGACATACAGATGATCGAGATGATCCTCGGTCTCTATGCCATGCAACAAGGAGAGGTAGCTCAGGCTCCTCAGACCTTCCGTGGTACGCTTGCAATGGACGAGTTCGCACAGCGGCGAATGAAGTCTAAGCTAGATGACATCGAGGGATCGCTCAATGAGCTTGCCCGTGTTGTTATCAGCATGTATCAGGCATACGTAACGGATGAAAGAGTCTTGCGTATTGTCAATCCTTCGACCAAGGAGATACAGTCTGCTCAGGTCAACGTCTTGAAGTACGATGACTATGGCAATGTGATCGGCAAGTTCAATGACTTGCAGGCCATGAATGTGGACATCCGCGTTATTAGTGGGTCTACCCTACCAACAAACCGCTTTGCCCTACTTGACTACTACTTGCAGTTCTATCAAGCAGGACTGATAGATCAGGTCGAGGTTCTTAAAAAGAGCGAAGTGTTTGACATCGAGGGAATCTTGGGACGTACAGGATATATTAAGGGTCTTGAAGGACAGCTTGCCGCAATGCAGGAAGAGATCAAGAAACTTAAAGGCGATCTTCAAACCGCTGACCGTGAGGCTGTACAGGCTCGCAAGCGTACGGAGGTCGAGAAGTTCAAGGCAAGCCTTGCCGAACCAAAAGCGCAAATCCGCGCGGCGCGTGATGTATACAAGCAACGCTCGAACGATGCAGTAAGAAACTTCCGAAAGCAGATTTCTGATGCAGAGAACGAGGTGCTATCACAAACGCCACCCGAACCAAACAAACCAATCAGACAATAACTATGGAAGCAGTCGAGCAAGATGTTCAAGGAACGTCCAATGTTGACTCCGCAGGCTACTCAGAAGGAGGCGACGGATTCTTTACTCGTAAAGGAGGGGAACAAACAGTAGCGCAAGAAGAATATGTAGATACCGATTATGCGGACAATCCTGCGGATGACAGGCAAGTGGAAGCATATCGAAAATTACAGAGCGAGAGGGACAAGCTCCGTCACGAATACGAGCAACTGAAAACACAGTATTCGGGATTGGAGAATGTCAAACCTATCGCGGATCTTGTTTATCGAGATCCTGAGATCCTTGACATCATTGAAAAGCGAATTAAGGGCGAGCCTCTTACTCGTGGCGAACAGCGGCAATTAGACAATGCGCAGACATCTAGCAAGGTGCAACTGCCTGAACGTCCCACCAAGCCGCAGTTGCCTGAGGACTACGATCCTGAGGATGCTATCTCCAACCCGAAGAGCGAGTCGGCTAAGTACGAAAAAGCAATGCGCAAGTACTATGACGACATGCTATCATTTCAGGACGCGCAGTTAAATGCGTTTACTCAGGAGAGAGCAGAAGCAGAACGTAGAGCCGAACAAGAAAGATTGCGTCGCGCTCAAATCGCTAACTTCCGGCAGGAAGCAGTAAACGAATTCGGAGCATCTAGCTCGGAAGCAGATGCCTTTATACAATGGGCATCCACCTTCGATGACAGTAAACCGGACAACCGACGCTTGCTTTTTAATGCTTGGAAAATGACAAAAAATGGTGGCCCGAATCAGCTAAGTAAAGCAGAGGCGAGGGTACAACAAATGCGTGCAGAATCCCGCAGGCTCAATACGCCGTCAACTGTGACAGGCGCATCGAACGCAGGAGGAAAAACGCAAGCCCAACCCGAATCTTTCATAGTTAACAAAGGCCGCCGACGTTCACTCATTTGACAACCATTAGGTGACTAATATGGCCATTGGCAATCTTGATAATACCGTCTCGGGTTTACTGTATACAGACCGACGACGGTTTTATCTCAATGAAAACGATGTAGCAGAGCTCTACATGAGCGAGACCCCTTTCCTTTCAGGATTGATGGGTGTGGGATCAGAACAAGTTGATGATCCTGATTACAAGATGTTCGAGTACCGTGCAGGATGGGCAAACCCCAAGTTCTTGGCTAACGGCACTGCAACCACGGGCGTGCCCGGCACCCAATTTGCGGTTAACTGTGACGGGGCCGAGGGTGTTGCGATTGATAGCTCCTTGATTGGCGCTGTTGTTGATATTTGGGACACCACGGAGGCAACGTTTCGCGGTACGGCTGTTGTTGTAAACGTATCCGGCGTAAGCGTTACGTTTAAGGCTCTTGGTCTTGCTACCTCCGCAACCCAAACTCTTGGCAACATTGTTAACAACGACGTATTTCGTGTACGCACGACTGCCGCCGGAGAAGGTGTTACCTCTCCTGACGCATCGACGGACGAACTCGAAGTTGTTTGGAACTCAACGCAGATCATCCGTACGCCGCTTGAACTAACGGGTACGCTTGCCGCCGCTAACCTTCGTGGTCAGAAAGAGCGCGAGCGTTACCGTATCAACAAGGGACGCGAGCACATGATGAAGCTCGAACGTGCTTTGTTCTTCGGCTACCGCACGGGTGGTATCGGTGGAACTGCTAACGGCGCAGGCGGTGGAACGGACTCTACGTTCGTAAACCACACGACCGACGCTAACGGCAAGACGATCCGTACCACGATGGGTGTCATTCCTGCCCTTCTTCGTTACGGACGTACGTCAGGAGATCAGCAGAACGTATTTACCAACTACTTGGATACGTATACGTTTGATGACTTCGCCGATCAGATGGACAAGATTGCTCAGTATGCTCCCGGCGGTGGCGAGTTTGTCGCTTACTGCGGTAGCTTCGCATACTCAGCATGGTCTAAGCTTATGTCTGATAGCACGTTCTTTGCAACGGGTCAGTACAATGTTGAGCCTATGACCACCGAGTCCGGACTTCACATCAAGAAGCTCTTCACGCCTTCGGGAATCGTGATTAACCTCGTTCGTGCCGCCGCCCTTAACTACGGTGGTGACAAGGGACGCATGGTTATCGTAAACCCTGATAACGTGAAGCTCGTTTCTTACCGTCCTAACCTTGGCGATGCAGGTGAGAATGGTGGCGGATCATACAGCTCCGTTGCTTACAACACCAACATCAAGACGGATGATGGCTACGATGGCATCAAGGATGAGTACTTCTCCGATGCAGGAGTTGGCCTCACGCTTGCTGATTCGCATGCTCTCATGACTATTGGAGCGACCGCTCCTTAATCCAACGGGGGGCTCGGTCGAATTGGCCGAGTCCCCTAAGTTTTTTTGCATATGGAAAAGTTACCCAAGGACATCCTTAAACTTTGCCGACGCGGGCCTCGTGGCTACGTCGAAGCGATGACAGCATTGTCAACCAAGATTGATGAGTTGGTCGATGCTATCAACAAACTGAGCGACACTGCCGAA
>Ga0209536_100014480_pt1 | contig 11323 bp, 7 predicted proteins | sample DeeMarSeWOR28_12_FD_187461 | JGI IMG/M metagenome (GOLD analysis project Ga0209536, IMG submission 187461) | Marine sediment microbial communities from White Oak River estuary, North Carolina - WOR-2-8_12 (SPAdes) (version 2) | ecosystem: Environmental > Aquatic > Marine > Intertidal zone >... | reverse complement strand
CCCGCCTGCCGGTGCCAATCCCAGCAAGCCCGCCAGATCCGGGTCCGGGCCCATGGCAATCAGCTGGCCACCCGCGGTGACCCAGTCGGTAAACACAGTCACCTGCGACGGCGTCAGCGGCATGTCTGCCAGCACCACCAGGTCGTATACTGACAGCAGCGTCGGGGTCACTGCGGCGATGTCCTCCACCGCAAACAGGTTGAACCCCTCAGTGCGCAAAATCTCCGCGTAGTAGGTGCCGTAAAGCGAGTCCGCGGAAGTCACCACGAGAACCGGACCACCGGGACCCTGCGTGGGGTCCGCCTTGAGGATACTGGAGAACAGCAGCAGTGAGCTGAGAAACAGGAACAGGAAGCCAGAGCGAATGTGGCTCGGCGCCCGTGCTACAGAGCAGTATTCCTCACCCTGCATTGGGCGACCTCTCCTATTATATTTATTATTTTTTGCAACAGCCTGTGCCAGGTTAGGAATCCTTAGTGCGGTAGGCACACCAAGCCGAAATCCGGCCCAGTTTATAAACTCTAGTACAAACTCCGGTGCCTTAAGGAAGCAAATATAGTTCGCTCGAGGCATAACAGCCTGCAATGCGCCGACGCATAGCGAGGCAACCAATTCTGAGTCGGACATCTGCTATCAAAATGCTCTCACAGACCGCTTGGATTGAGGTGCTGATTTCACATAACTCAAGCTCCAATCAGCATGAATCGCTGCTGCCAGCAGGGTCCAAGGCTCGCCCAATATAGCATCGTTACGAAAGGCCGCGGATCCTGCCCTCAGGTCTGGGTCTCGAGCAACACAGGAGTGCTGGGGTTCGCCGTAAGCGGTGCGTTAACGGCGCCCTTTTCGGCTGACTCGTGATCGATCAGGCTCCTGTTTTGTCTAACGGAGCTGATGATGAGCGATATACCGATCACCGAACGCCAGCAGTACTGGCTGGAACACATCCAGGGGGAAAATGGGGTCGAACCGCATTTTCTAAATTACGTTCGACTGCCCACCATTCTCAATGAAAAATGCGGTTCGACCCCATTTTTGTTGTCGAGCCGTACGGGTATCTTCGGACCGCGTGCACCGCATTGCCCCAGGCGACATCGGTTGACGAGATCGAAGCGTTATTGCCGGCGCCAAATGACAGCGAAGACCCGGCTCAAGTATCGTGAACGCGGCGGCGCGGTTGGAAAACCTGCCTTTAACGCAACGGATACTTTCAAATTTCAGTTGTGTACAGATATTCGCACTGGCGTCATGGGGCGCCGTGAGGCACAGCGCACCTATAAGCTCTCCGCGAACCTGATCCAGGCTTGGCTGTCGCAGTACGATGCCGGAGAGATGACGGCCGCAGACATCGAGTCTTCGATGATCAACGAGTACGAAGCGAAAATCGCGGCGCTCGAGCGGAAAGTCGGACAGCTGACGATGGAGATCGACCTGCTCAAAAAAAGTCCGAGGCGCGAACCCGGCGAGTTCAGCGACGACTCATCAATCGTGACCGGCCCGATCGCTGTTCCATCCGAAGAGGGTGTAGCGTGATAGAGCTACCGAGAAGCACTTACTATTATCGATCTACGGGCAAGTGCGTAGGCCTCGACGATGCTCGACTGGTTGAACTGATCGAGGAGATTCACGACGATTTTCCCGGCTACGGTTACCGCCGCGTAACCCGAGAGCTACGTAATCGTGGATTCATCGTCAACCACAAGCGTGTCGCGCGAGTCATGCGGCAATATGGCTTGAAGGCTCGAACGGTTCGTCGGTTTAAGCAGACGACGGATAGCGATCATGATTTGCCGGTTTTTCCAATCCTGTACGGTAACGTTATTCCGACCCGGCCTGACGAAGTCTGGGTTGGCGATCTGACATACATCCGAACTGTCTTTGGTTCTGCCTACCTGGCAGCTCTTCTGGATGCCTGCAGCCGTAAGGTTGTCGGCTACGCGATATCGCGCCGAATGGATGCTGAGCTGACCCTGGCCGCACTACATGCCGCATATCGGAATCGCCGACCACCGCCGGGTTCCTGTATCCATCACACGGATAGAGGCAGCCAGTACGCCTGCAAACGATATCGACAAGCACTTGAGGATTATGGGTTGATCGGCTCGATGAGCCGCGTCGGAAATCCGTACGACAACGCACAAGCTGAGAGCTTCATGAAGACATTGAAGGCCGAGGAGATCTACCTCGACCGGTATGAGACATTTGCCGATGTCGCTGACCGGCTACCGCGGTTTATCGACGATGTTTACAATGCGAAGAGAATCCGCTCGGCACTTGATTACGTGTCACCCGTTCAATTTGAGGAGCAACTTGCCAGACAGGCGGCTTAGAAAGCCAACCTAAAATGGTCCAGACTGAGGGGTTCACTCCATTAGTGGCTCAACTTTGGATGCAAGTCAACATTCGGGGATCTCGATCTCGATCCGCTGAAGTTTGAAAGCCCAGTGCACGAGTTTCTGACGGCGATGTTCCTTGGCGATACGCCAGCGAGGTTCGCGTTGGGTCACGAGTGCCGCATGCAGGCGGCCGGCGACGAAATCTCAACCGTGCGCTGGACAAATTTCGACCTGAGCGACTCCACCATTCGGCGCCACGTCGTTGACGGCATGCGTCTTACGCACCTCGGGCTGGTCTTCGACAACATCATGAGTTTCGTGCTCGACGAAAATGGTGTCATCACGAAACTGACGTTTCTCGGCATGGATGACACGCCGGACGATGACAACGATCCGCTGACCAGGCTCGATGCCGAGTTTGTCTTGCTGACAGGCTCGTTGCGCGCGTTGCTCAAGGATCTGAACAAGATTCTTGGCTAGCGGAAAAGCCTCGACCCGCTTCTAAAGGTCCTCGACTAGCAAACCGTACTCAACAATAATCTCGGTGTTGCCAAATCCGACCAGGTCGCTGACGCCGTCGCCGTTCACATCGACCGCGAAACGTGGATTCGTAGCCCCGTCCCAGCCCACGGAGAATAGCTCAGCGACACCGGGCCACTCTTCGTGGTCCTCGAAAATCCCGTTGTCGCCAGTGTTGATGGCGTATAGAACACGCGAGCCATCGAAGCCGACCACATCAGGTACACCATCGCCGGTGATGTCGGTCACGAACCTGGGGTGTTCGTCGAGGAGCCAACCGTCTTCATAGCCAAATTCAGTCGAAACGACATAGTCAGTACTCTCGAATCTACCGCCGACGGAGCGATTCGCCACTGTCAGCCCGTTCGCGAAAGCAACAATATCGGCCGTCTTATCGTTCTCGCCGGTGATGTTCGCCATGGTTCGAATGTGAAGGTCGACGTCATAGCCTTGGTCTGCTGAAAATCGCTGCAGAAAAAACGGTGAGTCACCGTCCTCGAAGCCGCCTCGCGTATCATTCAAGCTCACATGCATGAAAGAAGACAGGAAGTTGACGATATCCGGGTAATCATCGCCGTTTACGTCAGCGAGCATACTTGGCTCCTGGCGTGTCTTGGAGCTCGGGAGCACTCCTTGCTGAATCGGATCTCGAGCTGTGAACCCAACACCGTGCGAAATGGCGAGCTGAATAGCACCTGATCTGAACGCAACTATGTCGTCGAAACCGTCTGAGTTAATGTCGCCGAGCAAGCGTTGATCCGCCTCAACGTCGGGGTACCGATCGGCGCCGAAGTCGTCAATCCACGACTCGGGCGAAGAGAATAGTCCTGACGAATTCAATGCAACCTGCACATCCTTGTCGTGAAATACGACAACTTCCGGTTCGGGTCCGCCACCAACATTTGCGAGAGCGTGAATGTGATCGGCGAAGTTCGCGTTCAGACTACTTCCGAATTGATTGATGACAATTCTGGCCGGCTCGAAGTCAGTGCCGGCATTCTGTGCCAGCGACATCCATACGCCGTCCGGGCCAAATCCGACCAGATCCGCCAGGCCGTCACCATTAACGTCCTGGACGAACCGCTTGTGCGTTTCTTCGTCCCATCCGTCAGCCGCTGTCATGCCTTCAATATCCTTACGCAGAGTTGGCAACAGCGACAAGCGATAATTGGCGAAGGGGTCGGCACCAAATGGCCTGTCCGCGGTAACACGCACATCGTATACACCCTTTTCGACGTAAATATGACTCGTCTCAATTCGGTCGAAGTTGGCGTCGATAACTTGTGGCGCAGTGCCGTCGCCCCAGTCAATGATCACAGCGACCATAGCCTCATCGCTGGTCACACTGCCAGATACCTTAATAAGATTTCCCGGGCCAACGAAGTCAAGGGCGAACAAGCTGCCGGTGTCCCCACCTGTTGGGTCTTTGTCGTCGAGATCAGATATGCCGTCACCATCTGTGTCCGCCAGGTTTGGATCGGTGAATTTCAGTCGTTCCAGCTCATCAGGCAGTCCGTCACCGTCGGCGTCAGCACTTAACGGGTCCGGAAAGACGGGATAGTCGTTAAAACCATTCTTCGCTCGCCAGCCGACTTTGACTTCAAATTCATCATCGAGGTTGTCACTGTCCGTATCGATACGATTGGCGTTGGTACCGCGCAGATGCTCCTCGCGGTTGAACAGGCCGTCACGGTCTGCATCGGCCAGGTAGACCAGCGTGATCGAATTGTCATCGGTCAGGACGATGTCGTCGAAGTTCGCTGCCGGGTCGTCCAAAGTGTCACTGTCGGAGAACACGTACCAGAACCCGCTTTCGATAGTGTCGCTCGCGACGCCCTGAACCGCGCTCAACACCTGGCGCTGTTGACCTGTCGCTTGGCCGTCTTTGATCACGTCGGCCATGCTGGTCTGGTAGTCGATACCCAGAATGTCTCGCATAACGCTGCCCATCGTCACGCCAAGCGGCGCGAGCGTTTCGGGATTGCGGGCAACATTGGTTGCCACCAGGTAGGTCTGAACCGAGCTCGCCGATGATCCTCGGGCGTTACCGAAATCAATCGCGACGCGGGCAGTTTGGTTGAATACACTTTGGCTCACCTCTGCGAAGTCGCGATCCGGGTCGCCGCCGCTCAGATCTTCAATAGCGATGCTGCCAATCGTAAACAACAGGCTCCTCGGATTACGCATGAGCTGCTTGAGTTTGGGTACCGACGTCCCGCGGCCGACGATGAACTGCTCGATGCTTGCGCCGGGAACCAGAACGCGCCCTTCTTCAGGTGCAAAGCTCAGTTCGTCCAATGATTCCAGCGCTCTCCCGTCCAATGAATGGTTCTTTGCAATGACGTCGATGCTCTCGACGCGAAACGAGCGCGCGGACGTATTCACAATACGCAAGGTGGTCGACAATGAACCGGACTCGGAGACAACTTTCTCGTTTTGCGTGTCACTAACGTAGCTTGAGTATTCCTGGCGTGAGTCTTGTGCCGCGGCGGCGGTAACGGTTGTTGACGTTTCGCGCGTCTCCGTTGCAGTGGTGGAACTTTCCGCACCGACTTTTGAGGAGCCGCCAAGGCTTGTCAGGCTGGCGGAAACTTCGACCTCCGCACTAACCGTGTCAGATTGTTCGATCGTGTTTGCTGTCGAAACGCTGTCTGAGCGACTGTAGCTGGTCTGCTGCCCTTGGGAGAAAGATGCTCTGTAATCCTTACCGCTCTCGCTGCCGTTCTCGATCTTGCTATTAATCTGCACGGTTGGGGCACCGATAACTTCAACCGACAAACTTGGGACATCAGCTATTAAAGGATGTGTGCCGCCGTTCGTGACTTCTTCATTGTCGTCAAAACCATCACCATCGGTGTCCGCCATGAGTGGAGAGGTGCCGAGAACAACTTCTCTCTCGTCGGTCAGTCCATCACCATCCGTATCTGGGGGGGCCACCGTTGGTGGCGGGTTGGTGCCTTCGGTCGCCTCTTCGGTAATGTTCTCAATCGTGCAGCCGCCAAGAACAGCGCCAAGCGTCAGCAGCGTCGTGACACGAAAAATTTGCCGAGTTCTCATGTCCATTCTCCTGAAACGCCTTTGCTCAGTTGTACTCAAAGATCAGCGGTCCGCTGGTCATCGCCGGGGTGATCTCACGTCGGCCACTGCCGTTGGGCTGACTGACGTAAAGCTTGTTGGATAGTGGATTACGCCCTTCGGGCCCGGTGCTGAACGCGATTCTTTGGCTGTCGTCAGACCAGTCGAAGTCGGTAACTTCCTCGCCGTTGAGCCCCATCGAGATCGAGGTGTTATTGCCACCGTTTGCACTGCTGACATACAGATCAATGAAAGTATCTGTGTCCTGGTCAGCAAGGTAGGCGATTGAATTGCCATTGGGTGACCACGCGAAGTCGAATACATCGCCCGTTGCTATGAGTGGGCCGCTGATCTTGACGGGGTTTCCCGTGCCGTCGGCGTTGATTACATAGAGCTCTCGGACTCTCGGGGTGTCTAAATCGGCAGTGAACGCGATTTTCGAGCCGTCAGGCGACCAGGCGTAATCGTAAACTTGCTTACCGTCCGGAGTGACGAATGCCAGGACGGTGTCGGGTGAACCGGGACTTGCACCGCTGACAACCAGATCGCCCGGAAATGGTAGGGAAGGGTGATCGAGGTAGGCGAGCGTAGAGCCGTCCGGTGACCACCGCGAATCACTGTTGAAGTCGCCGTTGTCTGAAACTTTCGTAATACCTGTACCAAACGGTTCTGACGTAAAGACGTGATATCGACTGGGGCTGAGAAAGTCTGCCGAGAAACTGAGGCGATCCGACATTGGCGACCAATGTACGTTGCGCAGGGTGTTGAAAGCGGTAACGACACGGACGCTACTGAAGCCGTCCACCGTCGTATCGTGGACGTTCAGTGCATTAGCTACATTGCTGGCGCCATTTGCTGAGTTGAACGCTGCGACCTCTTGGAGAATGTAGCGACCATCCGGTGACCACTGCGGGTTGCGAACCTCAACGACCGCTGGGTTGCCGATCTCACCGTTGATCTTTGTATCGTTGCTACCATCGCGGTCGACCACAAACACTTCGTTCGTCGCCATGTCGGGCAAACGGTTGTGACCAACGTTCGCGGCATATACGAGCTGCGAACTGTCCGGCGACCAATCGAAGCTTTGAATCCTGCCGCCCAAAATAGGCTTGGTGCGACTTACTCGAACCGGCGTTCCACCGTTGATCGCACTAACGTACAAGTCAGTTTCGCCGGGACTACGGATGTTTGAGACGTAGGCGACCCACAGGCCGTCTGGTGAAACTGCGAGGTCGTGAATCGATGTGGTGTCGAGTGCTGTGTCAGCGCTCAGCATCGTTCGGCCATTTCCATCGTCGTCAACCGAGTACAGCTCGGTAACGCCATTCGTCGAGAGGCCGTCCCCGGCAGAGTAAACAATCGTTTGAGCGTTTCGCGACGGAGGTGGGTTGCCATCACCGCCACCATTTCCGCCGCCACCGCCGCCGCCACCGCTACTGCAGGCAGTGAGAGCTGTTACTGAAACTAGTGTGATACCGAGCCGAGCAATTGCGCTGATCATGATCTTTCCTCAGGTTTGTCTGGTGTCTACCCGGGAAAGCAGGAATCGCTCAGAATTTTGCCCAAAATGTAGCGCCAAACCAGTGCTACCATCATTTGATGGTCGACGAACCGAAAATAACGCAACTGTTAAATGCGTGGGCGGACGGCGATAAATCCGCCGAAGCCGCGTTGACGCCATTGATCTATGACGAGCTACAGCTAATGGCGCACCGGCTGTTTCGCTCCGAGCAAAACGCGCAAACGCTGCAACCCACTGCGCTGGTCCACGAAGCGTTCGTCAAGCTGATTGATGTAGAGATTACCTGGCAGGACCGAGCACATTTCTACGCTTTGGCCGCGAGAATGATGCGTCGACTGCTGGTGAATCAGGCCAACTCGCGCAATGCGGCCAAGCGCGGCGGCGATGCCATCAAGGTCACTCTTAATGAAGCGGTGATTTCAGGCAGCTCAACCGACGCCGATCTGCTGGACCTGGAAGAGGCGATGCAATCGCTGGCCGAGCTGGACAGCCGCAAGGCGGAGCTAATCGAGCTGCAGTACTTCGGTGGCTTGTCATTTAGAGAGATGGAGGCAGTGACTGGCCTGTCCAGCAGTACGCTCGATCGCGAACTAAGAATGGCGCGGGCCTGGTTAAAGGACCAGCTGGCAAAGAAATAATGGGCAATTCTCGATGTGTTTCGTGCTGCAGGGGATATGGCTATATTCTTGACGACCTCTGCGGCGAGCGATGATGACAGACGATAACTGGGCAATTCTGGACGCCGCGTTTGCAGAAGCAGTCCAGTTGCAGGGCGATGCGCGCGCCGAGATGTTGGCGAAATTCGCAAGCGAGCATCCGCAGCTGGAACAACAACTGCTCGACCTGCTGGCGGCAGATGCCGAGCACGACGAGCACCTGCAAAACCTTATAGCCGACTCGGCGAAAACGCTGGTTGAATCCAACGATGATCCATGGCTGAACCGCAGTATCGGGTCGTGGACCATCAAAAACCGCATCGCTGCAGGCGGCATGGGTGTGGTGTTTTTGGCCGAAAGGTCCGACGACGAGTATCAACACACTGCTGCCCTGAAAATAATGACCGCGCAATTGCTGGCGAAGGATGCATTGGCACGTTTTCGTGCTGAACGCCAGATACTCGCCAGCCTGAACCATCCCAACATTGCCAAACTTCTGGACGGTGGTTCGACGGAAGAGAACCTGCCGTACCTGGTACTTGAATATGTCGATGGCCTGCCAATAGATCAGTACTGCGATGAGAACAGACTCAACATCCAGCAGCGATTGCAACTGTTTGGCGACGTGTGTGCGGCAGTCGACTATGCCCACCGCAATCTGGTTGTACATCGCGACCTGAAGCCCAGCAATATCCTTGTAGACGCCGAGGGCAACGTCAAATTGCTCGATTTCGGTATCGCCAAGTTACTGGAGACTGGACAGCACAATCAGACGATCGCCGTGACGCGTCACGGCATGCGTGCCATGACACCGGAGTATGCGAGCCCGGAACAGGTTCGCGGTGAACCGATTTCCGTCGCCACCGACGTATATGCGCTAGGCGTCCTGATGTATCGACTGCTCACAGGCCAGTCGCCGTATGGGTCCACACCGCCCTCGGCAAGCGACTACGAGAAGGCGATCATCAACACTGATCCGCCCAAACCCAGCACCGTGGTCACCCAGGCACAACCAGCGGATGTTGGCGAACAGCGTAGTACGTCAGTTGACCGGTTGCGACGACGCCTGCAAGGCGATCTGGACAACATCGTTTTAATGGCGTTGCAGAAAGACCCGGACCGTCGCTATGCATCCGCGGCCGATTTTTCTACTGACATTAATCGTTACCTGCTGGATGAACCGGTGCAGGCGCGCGGCGATCATTGGGGGTACAAGAGCCGCAAATTCCTGGTGCGCAATGCCAGGGGATTGTTCTTTACCGCGGCAGTGTTCGTCGGTGTTGTATCGCTCGTCGCTTTCTATACGTTCAAACTCGCAGACGAACGCGACAAGGCAAATCTCGCTGCGGCGGAGTCCGAGCAGGTAGCCGGGTTCTTAACGAACCTGTTTGCCAGCGCCTCGCCACATACAGCGAACGGGGAAGCCATCACAGCGATAGACCTTCTCGAACTGGGTGGCGAACAGATCGATGCGCTCGATGACCAGCCACGATTGCAGGCACGACTGAGTCGAATCATGGCCGGTAGCTTTACTTCGTTAGGCAGCTACGAGCGGTCGATTCCAATGTTGCTAAAGGCCATCGATGCGCAGGAACAGATGCAGCCGCGCGATGAAGTCGCGATTGCCTATGCGCTGCACGACCTCGCGGAAGCCTATCGGCAAAGCGGCCAACTACAGCTTGCCGAGGAAAAAATGCGGCAAGCATTGCGGTATCGGATCAATAATCTCGGCCCGGAAAATGGTCTCGTCGGCTACAACTACGGCAGGCTCGGCATTATTTTGTACGATGATCGAAGGCCCGAAGAAGCACTGGCGCTGCAACGGCAAGGCCTGCAAATAATGATCGCTTTCGGTGACGGTGAACACAGAGCAGCGATTGATATTCGCGGCAATATCGCCAACTCTCTGGGCAACCTCGGGCGCTATGAAGAAGCGCTGCTGTTGTCTCGCGAAGCGGTCGCAATGTCGGAGCGCGCCATTGGCAAGATGGCACCCAACACGGTCATTCGCAAAAGTGGACTTGCCCGGGATCTGACGATTCTCGGCGAGTACGAGGAAGCCGTCGAAATCCTGGTTGATAGCATCGAGCGTGGCGCGACCATCTGGCCTGAGAACTACTACATCGTTGAGTCAATGAACGGCAGACTCGCAACGACCTACAGAAAGATGGGACGACTGGATGATGCTCTGCGGACCACTGAAATTTCAGCCAGCATGGCGCTGGCGCGCGATGGCGAGGAAAGCCTGGCGTATGCACGCCGCTTGCGAGGCCTCGGTCATGTGCTTGCGGATCTTGCTCGCTACCAGGAAGCGGAGGACTCTTATCAACGAAGCCTTGCGCTTGCGATAAGGTTGGAAGAAGAAAACAACTATCAAGCGACGCTCGCGCGACTGGCGCTCGCGATGCTGTACAACCAACAAGGCCGTGCTGATGAAGCTGAAACGATATTGCGCCAGGCGATGCCTGATCAAAGTTATCTCAGCGCACTACAAAAGACCGATTTCCATCAAACGCTGGGTGAATCGCTAAGCCTGCAAGGACGATATGAAGAGGCAGAGGAGCTACTGCTCGCCGCATTGGCCGAAAGACAGGAAATGACCGGGTTTCGTCCGGTGACGCTGCAGCCGGTTCTTGCTGCAATAGCCGAGCACTATCGACGGGCCGGTGACCTGGCGCAGTCGCAAAGATATAGCGAAATGATTCTCGAGCCAGAATGAGTTTCTTGGCTAGTAGTTGGCTTGTTCCTCGAGCTGCGTTGCGTGTTCGAGTTCGTCACTGAACTGCTGGGTCTCGGCGACTCGCGCCTTGGCGAAGCGTGCGAGGGCCTGGTAGAGCAGCGGCGGCGTGAGGTACAGCGTAAACACGGCAGCCAGCGCCAGTCCGCTGAATACGACCCAATCAATAGCGTTGCGACCTTCGGCCCCGGCGCCACTGCTCAATATCAAAGGCAATGCACCGAGCATCGTTGATACAAGGGTCATCATGACCGGTCGCAAGCGACGTTCGGCGCTACTCTTGATCGCACCGCTGACGGTTCGCCGCTGTTGGAAGTCTCGCCGGCATTCGCCCAGGCAAAAAAAAGCCGCTCCCTCTGCGGGAACGGCTTTTCGCTGATATAGAGCCTGGCGGTGTCCTACTCTCACATGGGGAGACCCCACACTACCATCGGCGCTGAGCGTTTTCACTTCCGAGTTCGAGATGGGATCGGGTGGTTCC
>Ga0209536_100014479_pt1 | contig 11323 bp, 9 predicted proteins | sample DeeMarSeWOR28_12_FD_187461 | JGI IMG/M metagenome (GOLD analysis project Ga0209536, IMG submission 187461) | Marine sediment microbial communities from White Oak River estuary, North Carolina - WOR-2-8_12 (SPAdes) (version 2) | ecosystem: Environmental > Aquatic > Marine > Intertidal zone >... | reverse complement strand
GCGGCCGGGGACGTGGTGGCCACCGTGGGCGACAGCGGTGGCCAGGCCCGTCCGGAGCTGTACCTCGAGGTCCGCAAGGGCACGACGGCCCAGGACCCGCGCCGCTGGTTCAGGGGCGCACCGCCCTGAGCGGTCGGAACTGAGGATTACGTCAAAGACGCCGGGGGGTCTGATCGCGCACTGTGGCCAAGGATTCCGGCCCCTTCGGGCCGGACAGGGACGTATCGGAATGGGTGGCTCATGTTGGCGGCCGTACCGCAGCACATGACGAATTCGAAGACGAGCCTGGATCCCTATGGGCACCTGCTGCGCATGCTGGTGCCGAGGGCCTCGGGCATCGCCTTCTACGACGCGCGCGCCACGCCGCTGTGGGTGGTGGACGGCTACGACGGCCCGGATCCCCAGCCGGTGGTCGAAGAGGCGCTCAAGAAGGCGCCACCGGCCACCACGGCGCAGATCGACGGCTTCTCGAGGGACTTCGAGGGTGCCCCGGCGTACGTGTTCCGGCTCCGCAACGAACGTGGCCAGGTGATCGCGGTGGCGGCCCTGCTCACGCGGGACGGAGAACAGCGCCCGTTCTCGTTCATCCAGCAGCTGGTCCAGCCGGCGCTGGAATGCCTGCAGCGTGAACTCCAGGCCCGCACGGCGCTGGGCATGATGAGCCGCGACCTCCAGTCGCGGGACGACGACCTCGAGTTGCTGCTGAAGGTCGCCCCGGACGACCCGCAGAATCCCCAGCAGGCCGACGAGCTCGGCCTGCTCGTCCAGACCTGCGTCGATCACCTCGGCTGCGTGCTGGGCGCGCTGGTCGTGCCGGAGCGCAACGTCGCGATCTGCAAGTCGAAGAGCGGCACCAAGCCACAGGTGCACATCCTGACCGCGACGCATCGCCACCTGCTGAACTGGTCGCAGCTGCAGCGCCGGACGCTGCTGATCAACAAGGCCAACACCGACAAGGGCGGATTGCCGCCCTACAAGGTCCTCTCCACGCCCGTGCGGCATCCGTCGGGACGGGTCATGGGCTTCCTGGCCATGTTCCGCCCGGCCGACGGGGAAGACTTCGACCTTCGCGCGGAGCGGCTCGCGGAACTGCTCGCGCGCAAGACGAACACCGTCCTGCAGAACAACTTCGACTCCGCCACGTCGCTGCTGACCCGCCCGGCGTTCGAGCTGCAGGTGCGGGCGGCGCTGACGGCGGCCGCTGGCAACAGCCCCAGCTGCGTCCTGTACCTCGACGGCGACCGGATGCACGTGATCAACGACAACTTCGGCATGCACGTGGGCGACGAGGTGATCGGGAAGATCGCCGAGGTTCTGCGCCGCAAGCCGCGCCCGGGAGCGCTGGCCGCACGCATCGCGGGCGACCGCTTCGCCGTGTTCCTGCCGGACTGCAAGCTCGAATTCGCCGAGCAGATCGCCGACACCATCTGTCGCCAGTGCGCGGAGCTGTCCTACGCGCGCGGCGATGGCACGGTGCAGGTCTCGGTCAGCATCGGCGTCGCGGAGCTACCGGACAGCCAGGCGCCACTGGCCCATGGCATGGCCGGCGCGGAGATCGCCTGCAAGGCTGCGAAGGACCGCGGCCGCGGCCGCGTCGAGACCTTCCAGGACGCCGACCAGAGCATCATGCGGCGCCACAGCGACGTGCTGGTGGTGCAGAGGTTGCACGAGGCCCTGGAGCAGGACCGGTTCGTGCTCTACGCCCAGCCCATCCTGCCGCTCGGTGCCGCCGGCGGCGAGCCGCGCTTCGAACTCCTGCTGCGGATGCTGAGCGAGACCGGCGAGATCCTGCCGCCCGAGAAGTTCCTTTCCGCGGCGGAACGCTACCAGCTGCTGCCGCAGATCGATCGATGGGTCGTGGAGAACGCGCTCACAAGCCTGAAGAGCCAGTCGGGAGCGCTCGCGGGGCGCTCACTGCGCTTCTCGATCAACGTTTCCGGGCCGTCGATCGCAAGCGAGGACTTCCTGGAATTCCTGGAATCGGCCGTGCGCGAATCCGGCCTGTCGCCGCAGGCCCTGTGCTTCGAGCTCACGGAGACCGCGGCCGTCAGCAACCTTGCGCGCGCGGACCGCCTGATGCAGCGGATGCGCACGCTCGGTTGTACCTTCGCCCTGGACGACTTCGGCACGGGCCTGTCGTCGCTGGCGTACCTCAAGTCGCTGCCCGTCTCGACCCTCAAGATCGACGGCAGCTTCGTCCGGGATACGGCGAACAACCAGCGGACGGAGTCCATGGTGCGCGCCATTGCCCAGCTTGCCCACACCATGGGCATGGAGACGGTGGCGGAGTTCGTCGAGACCGACGACCTGCGGATGCGGATGGCGGCCCTCGGGGTCGATTTCGGCCAGGGCTTTGCGATCGGCAAGCCGGTTCCGCTGGGCGAGATCCTCAGCGACCTCGCACTCTATGAGGTCATGGCCGCACAGTCGGGCTGACGCGTCGAGGGGCCGGGGTGGGCCGGCGAGTACCGGCGCGGCCCCGCCCGCGCTACCATGAACGTGATGCTGCGCCACCAGACAACCCTGCTCGCCCTGTTGCTCGGTGCCCTGCTGGGTTTCGCCCTGGCCATCAGCGACGGGGTGCTGGCGGAACGCAAGCCCGACAGGTCGGACCTGCCCTGGCAGGATGTCCGGCTGCTGGCCGAGGTGATCGAGCGCGTCAAGGAAGATTACGTCGATTCGGTCGATGACCACGTGCTCATGCAGCACGCCATCCGCGGCATGGTTGCGGGCCTCGACGCCCACTCGTCATTCCTGGACGACGAGCAATTCGCGGACCTGCGCATCGCAACGGAAGGCAATTACTCCGGCATCGGGATCGAGGTCAGCTACGAGGACGGCGGCATCGTCGTGGTGGCCCCTATCGAGGGTTCGCCGGCGGATCGTGCCGGGCTGCGCACCGGCGATCTCATCATCGCCATTGACGGACACGAGCTGACCTCGTCGGGGCTCGGCGAGGCGATCGGCCGGATGCGTGGTGAACCGGGCACGCTGGTCCGAGTCACCATCGAGCGCGACGGCGTCGACGAGCCCGTCGAGTACGCCATCGAGCGGGCGCAGGTCGAGGTGCACAGCGTGCGCCATGCCCTGCTCGAGCCCGGCTACGGCTATGTCCGCATCACCCATTTCAGCGAGACGACGCTGCGCGACCTGGAGGCGGCGGTGTCCGCCCTCAAGCAGGAATCTCCCACCCGGCTGGCCGGTCTGGTGCTCGACCTGCGCAACAATCCCGGTGGCGTCCTCGAGGCGGGTGTCGAGGTGGCCGACGCCTTTCTCGACCGGGGCATCATCGTCACCGCGAATGGTCGCGCGCGGGATGCGCGCTTCCGGATGGATGCCGAGGAGGGCGACATCGCCCGCGGCGCGCGCATCGCGGTGCTGGTCAACGGCGGGTCCGCATCGGCCTCGGAGATCGTGGCTGGCGCGCTGAAGGACCATCATCGCGCGACGCTGATCGGCCGGACGACCTTCGGCAAGGGGTCCGTGCAGACTGTCCTGCCGCTGTCCGACGGCCAGGCGGTCAAGCTGACGACCTCCCGCTATTACACCCCCTCCGGTGCCTCGATCCACGAGAAGGGAATCGAGCCGGATATCGTGCTGCCGCGGGGCCCGGTGCAGGAGAGTGCGACATTGGCCGCGCTGCAACCCGCGGGCGTGGACGGCGAGGTGGCGGCAGCGCTCGACTGGCTGCATAGCGACCCGGCCGCGCGGGTCGCCGGGAAGGGTGGCGCAACGACGCGCTGAGTCGTCGGCCGCACGGCGGCAGGGCGGATGGATGCCAAAGCCGATCTCACCCGGCAGTGGGTCCGGGGCACCGCAGGAAGCGGCTCCGCGCGACGACCACGCCGCGTTCCTGCGCAGTATCGCCCAGGTCGACTGGCTCGCACTGGCGGTCGTGGGCCTGTACCTGCTTGCCGACCCGGCGCGCCTCGCCAGACCGGTGCTGGCCGGCGGCGTCATGCTGGCCTTTGCGGCGTTCCTCCTGGCGTTTCGCTGGCGGCGCTTTCCCGTGCGCTCACCGCGCCTGCGGATCGTGCTCGACGCGGTCGTGACGATGGCTTTCATCACCGCGATCAGCGCGCAGGCGGGTGGCCCGGCGAGCCCGCTCGTCAACCTCTACCTGCTGCCGATCGTGCTGGCGGCGGTGACGCTCGGCCGGCGTGGCACGGCGCTCGTATTGGTGGCGGTGGCCTTTTGCTGGCTGGCGCTGTTCGTATTGAATCGTGAGCCGATCGAGCCGGGGCTTGCGTTCTTCGCCCGCATCCTCGGCGAGCTCGGGCCGTTCGTGCTCGTCGCCTACCTGACCCAGCGCCTGGCCGGGTCGATCCTGAGCGCACGACGCCAGATCGCGGACCTCGCGGAACGCGACGGATTGACCGGGCTCGTCAACCTGCGCAGCTTCGAGCAGCTGCTGCAGCGCGGGCACGAGGCGCGGGCCGGTACACCCGGGGCGGTGTATGCCGTGCTGATGGCCGACATGGACCGGCTGAAGCGCATCAATGACAGCTGGGGCCACGAGAGCGGCAACGCCGCCATCCGCAGCGTGGCGGAGGGAATCCGGCGGGCGATTCGCACCAGCGACGTGGCGGCGCGCTACGGTGGGGACGAGTTCACGGTCTTCCTGCCGGAGGCGACGCCGGAAGTTGCCGAGGGCGTGGCGCAGCGCATCCGCAACGCGGTCCACCAGAGCCTGTTCCAGGCAGGCGGGCGGATGCAGCGGGTGACCGTGAGCGTCGGCGTCGGCAGCTATCCGCGCGACGGGACCCGCGCCGAGGAGGTCCTCGCCGCCGCCGATCGCCGGATGTACCGGGACAAGCAGCTGAGGCGACGACCGGACGACGACGAATAGCGGGACCGGGGCCGCCCGCGCGTGACACCCTCATGGCGTGACGTAGTCGTCTTTTCGATTGCGGCCGGACCCGGGCAAAATGAAGCCCCTGCCACTTCCGGTCGTCCCGATGCATTCCGCGCCACGCGGCTACCTGCAATCCTTCCGCTGCGATGCATCCATCGAGACGCTCTGGCACGCGCTGGTCGAGCCGGAAGGACTGGCACTCTGGTACGCCGGCGAGGCGCGGATCGAAGCGCGGGAAGGCGGACTGTACGCCGTACGATCCCGGCTGCTCGGCCGGCGCGTCGCGCACATCGACGCATTCCTGCCGAACCGCAGGCTCAGGCTGATCTACGAGCCGCACCAGGACTGGCCGGATGCCGGCGAGAGTGTGATCGTCGAGGACTTCCTGATCGATCACGACAACCGCGGCTCCCGCGACACTGCCACGGTGTTGCGCATGATCGGTTCCGGCGTGCCCGACCAGCGTGAGTGGGACCCCACCCTGAAGCGGTTGCGCTCGGCCTGGGCGGTGTCATTCAGCTACTTGCAGAAGAGTCTCGAGGCCGGCGACTTCGACCGCTTGCTCGCCGGCAACGGCTGAAACGCCGGCAGCCGCGCGCCCGTCAGGGGACAACGTCCGGGCGCCTGTGGCAGTCTGTCGTCCCATGATACAGCGCAGCCTGCTTGCCATCCTCCTGGCCGTGATCGTGATCGCGCCGGCCTCGGCCGGGCGTGTCACCGTCCTCGTCGGCGGCACCGTGATCGACGGTTATGGCCATCCGCCGCTGCGTGACGGCGTCGTCGTCATCGAGGGCGAGCGCATCCTCGAGGTCGGCACCATCGCGAGCGTGACGATACCCCCCGATGCGGAGATCGTCTCGACCGAGGGAATGAGCGTGCTGCCCGGCCTCTGGGACCTCCAGGTCCACCTCGCGCGGCTCGGCCATGCCGACGAGCAGCGCTGGTCGGAAACCTACATCCCCCTCGCCGAGCGTGTCGTGATGCCCCAGGCTGCGCTGCAGTTGCTGGCGGCGGGCGTGACCAGTGCCAGGGTGCTCGGCGTTCCGGCCGCCGCCGCGGTGAGCGTCCGGGACCGCATACGGGACAAGCGTATCCCGGGGCCGACCCTGTTCGTCACCGGTCCGCAAATCGGCAAGACCATCGAGCCGGGAGCCGAGGCCTGGGAATGGGCCGTTGCCGGTGAGCAGGACGGTCGTGATCGGGTCGCGCGCCTCGCTGCGGCCGGGGTCGATTACATCCTGCTGGCGGAGACGGATCTGTGGAGCGACGCCGAGCTCTCGGCGGTCGTGAACGAGGCCCGGGTCCGCAACCTGCCGGTGTTTGCGTTCGCCGAGCGGCCTGCCGCGATCGCCCGCGGACTGGCCGTGGAAGTCGACGGCTTCCTCGGTCTGGATCGCAGCGTCGCGCCGGGACTGCCCGAGGAAACGGTCCGCGCCATCGACCAGCGCGTCGCCGACGAGCGGCTGCGCCCGCTCTCCTGGTCGCCGGCCGTGTCCGGCATCCTCAATTACGAGGATCTGCGCCGCAACCCGGAGCCGCTCGACGACCCGCGCGCCGTCGAGGGATTGCCGCCACTGGTTGCCACCGACCTGCTGAGCTCGCTGCGTCAGCTCGATCGCGTGACCTGGTACGACATGCCCGCGGCGCGCGCGCCGACGCTCTGCACCCGCGTGCGCCAGCTCGACCAAGCGGGTGTGCTGCTGGTGCTCGGCTCCGACTCGGGCGCGCCGGCGCACCTGCATTCGCGCGCGGCCTGGCAGGAGATCGACTACTGGGTTCGCGCCTGTGGGCTCGATCCGGCGCGGGCCATCCAGGCCGCCACGCACGACGCGGCGGCCGCGATGCGGGTCGAGCACGAGAGCGGGACGCTGACGCCGGGCAAGTATGCCGACGTCATTGCCGTGCGCGGCGACGTGCTGCGACATCCGGCGCTGCTGCAGCGGGTCGACATCGTGTTCCGCCGGGGCCAGCGCTACCGCTGACCACGATCGGCCGGGCCAGCGGCTGCGTTCCGGGTCATAATGCCCATGACTTCATCGCGCAGAGAGACGACCATGACGCGCTTTATCCTGCGGGCAGCCATCGCGGCGCTGGGGCTGTGGCTCGCGACCGAGTGGATCGACGGAATCTACATCGATGCGCCGGTCACCCTGCTGGTCGCCGCCGTGCTGCTCGGCCTCGTCAATGCCGTCATCCGCCCGATCCTGATCCTGCTGACGCTGCCGTTCATGCTGGTCACGCTCGGCCTGTTCCTGCTGGTGGTCAACGCGGCGATGCTCGGGCTGGTGGCCGCGCTCCTGCCGGGGATGCAGATCGTGGGCTTCTGGGATGCGCTGTGGGGCGCATTGATCGTCAGCATCGTGAGCTGGGCCGGATCGATGGCTTTCGGGCCGGCGCCCCGCGTAACGGTTCATCGCGACTGAGGCAGCCATGCAGACGAGACGTCATTCCTTCCGCGGCCCGAGCTTGCTGTTGCTGCTCCTGTCAGCCCCGGTCGCGCTGGGCGCAAGTCTCGGCTGGATGCAGGGCCAGGCGGCGCAGTTCTTCACGGACGAGGACTGGACCCTGCTGGGTTCGACACTCACGGCGGCACTCGACGAGGCCGGCGATAACGAGCCACGCGAGTGGAAGAACGACAAGTCGCGCGCCCATGGCCGCATCACACCGCTTGCCAGCAACACGCGCGATGATGTCACCTGCCGCCGGGTGCGCATCGAGAGCTTTGCAGCCGGCATCGAGAACAGCTATCGCTATCTGTTCTGCCGCCGTGGCGATGGCGAATGGGCGCTCGGGCTGCCCAGGGATTGAGCGGCTCCGCACGGAGTCAGGCTCTGGCGCCAGCAGCGTGCTCTCCCGGCCTGCCCTGCCGGTCGGGGGCCTCCACCGCTCGCGCCGTCGATCTTTAGGCGCTCGCCGGCGGAGCCCCCTCCCTCAGGCACGCCTGCAAGGTACCGCCACGGTTCAGGCGTGCCGGACACCCCGGGCAAGCCGTCGCGCCCGGTGGCACCACATCCCGGTCGCTTTGCCTGCGGTGCAGGAAGAGAGCGGAATCCAGCCTCCTCCTATTCCGACCTTGCCACCAGCATCCCGAGACGTCGGTCGAGTTCGGTGCGATCGAGCCAGCGCCCCCGGACCATCACGCCCTCGATATTCCGGATGTTCCGGATGTCCTCGAGCGGGTTGCCGCCGAGCAGCACCAGATCGGCCTCGAGCCCCTCTCGAATGCTGCCGAAGACATTCTCCGCGGAGTAGAACCGCGCCGGGTTGACCGTGCCTGTTGCCAGCGCGTCGATGGTCGACAGCCCCGAGTCGACGTAGATCCCGAGTTCCGCGAGCGCGGAGTCGCCCGGCACGTTGAAGACCTGCGGCGCATCTGAAGCAAGCAGGATGGGAACGCCCGCTTCGTGCATGTCGCGGATGAGCTGGCGCCGCAGCGCGATGAACTTGCGCGCATGCGTCTCGGGCAGCGCCTGCAGGCCGATGAAGCGTTGCCGTGCGTCGCGCCACTGCTCGAGGACACGCGCAGGCAGGTAGCGCGTGGCCGGCCGTGCCCGAAGCTCGTCCTCGGACGGCGGTAGCGCCCATTGCTCGAGCAACACCTGCGTCGGCGCCTGCCAGGTGCCCGCCGCGAGCGTCGCCTCGATCGCCCCGGGAATGCGCGTCATGTCGGCGCAGCCGGTCAGGCCGATGCCGAAGAAGCCCGGCGCGACCGACCCGTCGAGGCAGCGCGGCTCCGCCAGCAACTGCATGTACCCATCGAGATGGTCGATGGCGCTCTGGTGCGCGGCGAGTGCGTGCATCACGCCGACGTCGTCCGACACGTGCCCGCTGAAGGGGATGCCGAGCCGGCGTGCCTCCTCGACGATGGCGTCGAACACGTCGCGCCTGAGGCCCGGATGGAGCTTGATGAAGTCGTACCCGGCGGCCTGCTGTTCGCGCACCATGCGGCGCGCGGTGTCGGCATCTGGTGCGCTGCCGCCATTCAGTGAAGGCCCGGCGGTGTACAGGCGCGGGCCAAGTACCTCCCGCTCCGCGATCGCCCGGCGTAGCTCGAGATGCCATGGGTGGCCGAGCATGCCGCGGATCGTCGTGATGCCGTGGGCCACATAAAGCAACAGCACGTCCTCTGCATACGCCCGTTGATCGGGTCCGGGTACGTGGGCGTGCATTTCGGCGAGGCCCGGGATCAGGAACCGGCCCGCGGCGTCGACGATCGTGGCACCCGCAGGAATCCCGATCGAGCCGCTCGGCGCGATAGCCGCGATGCGCCCGCCGTCGACCAGCACGTCCTGTCCGGTCAGCGAGCCGGCCCCGGTCATGGTAATGACTACAGCGTTGCGGAATACCACGGGTCCCGCGAGCTCTCCGCCGCCTGCGGCGACGGAGGCCAGCAGCAAGACCGAGGCCAGCGCGAAGCTGCGCAGACAGACGCGTACGTCCATGGGGCATCTCCGGAGTGTCGGGAGATGCGACCCTAGCGGCTGTCCCGGTCGTCTACAACCCTTTACCCGGGCGATGGCGACGGACCATGGCGACAACACGGCCGGCGTAGCCGGTCACCATGGCGACCCCCAGTATGATCACCACCATCCCGGCGAGCCTGACGGGGCTCAGCGTCTCGTCGAGCAGCAGCCAGCCGAGTATCGCGGCGAACACCGGGTTCACGTAGGCGTAGCTGCCGACGACCACTGGCGCCGCGTGCAGGGTCAGGAACTGGTAGGCGGAATAGGCAATGCATGAACTCATCAGCGTCAGCCACAGGAAGGCGGCGGTGCCGCGCGGCGTCCAGTTCATCTCGAATGGATTGCCCGCGAGTGCGGCCCACGACAGCAACAGGATGCCGCCGCCGGTCATCTGCAGGGCCAGGAACATCATCGGCTGGTTGATGATCGTCGCGTTGCGAAAGTAAAGCGTCCCGAGTGACCAACCCAGGCAGCCGAGCAGGATCAGCAGCGACCAGCGGAGGCTGCCCCCGGGAGAGCCCGGATCCTCTGGCCACACGACGAGCAGCACGCCGGCGAAGCCCACCGCCAGTCCCGCCTGTGCCGCGCCCGACAAGGGCGACGCGCGCCGGCCGAAGACACCGAGCCAGGCGATGATGAGCGCCGGCGTCGCGTTCAACACCGCCGAGACGTTGGAAGCGACGTGCTGCATGGCGACCACGTTGCAGCCGTTGCTGACGACGACGCTGCCGATCATCACGGCCGCGACATGCCGCAATTCCAGCAGCGAGAATCGCGGCGGGCCGTGCCGCCACCAGGCGATGCCGCCGAGCACCGCGCCAGCGATCAGGAACCGCAGCCCGGCGGCGAACAGTGGCGGTTCCTGCGTCACCATGACCTTGGTGGCAAGGAAGCTCGAGCCCCAGACGAGGTAGACGATCGCGAGCGCCATGGATACCTGGCGCCGGCGTCGCGACGCGTCGGGCGGACCGGTGCCGGCCGGGAACGCCGCTTCGGACGGCGCGCTCAAGCGCGCCGCGCGCCGCCGGTGGCGACGCGGTACATCCACCAGGCCACTGCTGCCAGCGCCAGCACGCCGGCCCACTGGCCCGGGCGCAGCGCCTCGCTGACCGCCAGCACCTCGGCGTCGCCGCTCGCGACGATCGGGATGGCCAGCAGGACGCCGAGGATGGCCTCACCCGCGATCAGACCGGCGGCGAACAGCAGCCCCGTCTGGTTGAGCTGCTCCGGATCGAAACCGTCTCCCCTGCGGCGGTGCCAACGCTCCACGAGATGTGCGAGCAGCCCTCCGGCAAAGATCGGGGTGGACAGGTCGAGCGGCAGGTAGATGCCCACGGCAACCGCCAGAATCGGCGCTCGCCAGGCCGCGCCGCGGACACGCAAGCGCTCGTCCAGAAGGATGACGGCGACGCCGACGGCAGCGCCCAGGGCGACCATTCCCCAGGGCAGTCCGCCGAGGAAGATGCCCTGCGCGACGGACGCCATCAGGGTCGCCTGCGGTGCCGGCAGCGCCGTGACGCCCTCGCGGGCCGGCGTGCCGATCCCGTAGGCTTCGAGCAGCAGGTTCAGCACGGGCGCCATCACGGCTGCACTGGAGACCGCCCCGATGGCGAGCATCACCTGCTGGCGCCAGGGGGTCGCGCCGACGAGCTGCCCGGCCTTCAGGTCCTGCAGGTTGTCGCCCGCGATCGCGGCGGCGCAACAGGTCACGGCACCGACCATGATCGCGGCGACGGGCCCGACCGGGGAGCCGCGGCCGAGCATGGCGACCAGCACGAGTGACGTGAACAGGATGGTCGAGATCGTGATCCCGGAGACGGGATTGTTGGATGAGCCGACCAGGCCTGCCATGTAGCCGCTGACCGAGGAGAACACGAAGCCTGCGACCACCATGATCACGGCCATCGACAAGGCAACGCCGACACTGTCCACGACCGCCAGATAGAGCGCGAACAGCGGCAGCACGAACAGGGCGATGCCCCAGAGGATGACGGCGATCGGCAGG
>Ga0209536_100014478_pt1 | contig 11324 bp, 11 predicted proteins | sample DeeMarSeWOR28_12_FD_187461 | JGI IMG/M metagenome (GOLD analysis project Ga0209536, IMG submission 187461) | Marine sediment microbial communities from White Oak River estuary, North Carolina - WOR-2-8_12 (SPAdes) (version 2) | ecosystem: Environmental > Aquatic > Marine > Intertidal zone >... | reverse complement strand
AACCACCCGATCCCGTCCCGAACTCGGAAGTGAAAACGCTCAGCGCCGATGATAGTGTGGGGCCTCCCCATGTGAAAGTAGGACACTGCCAGGTTTTATCTTCAAAACCCCCGATGCCATTGGCGTCGGGGGTTTTCTTTTTTGGGCTACAGGATTTGGCTAGATAGTGTAGGTACCGTTGGCTCCAGCTCACGATTGGACCTTGCAGAAGACTGGATTTGCCCCCAAGATTGTTTCACAGGTTGCGGATGTGCCGTTCGACGTCTATAGATTAATGACGTAGTCGTATTTTTCAACGGACATATTCGTATAAGACAACTCAGTAATGTTCGCCGCCGACGCCCTGACATCAATGAAATTACCGAACTTCGGGCACGATACAACATCGTCGACTGTTGATAGTGATCTACAACAAGGTCAGCGGCTTCGGCTGCTAAGTTATAACATCCAGACTGGCATCGCGACGCGCCGCTATCGACACTATCTCACTCATAGCTGGAAACACGTACTTCCGCATGGCGAGCGCATTGAAAATCTGAATCGAATCGCGAGGATGATTCACGAGTACGATGTTGTCGGATTGCAGGAAGTCGACGGCGGCAGCTTGCGCAGCGGATTTATCAACCAGACCGAGTACCTGGCAGTACGGGCAAATTTTCCGTACTGGTATGACAAAACCAACAGAAATCTGGGGAAGATCGCCCAGCATAGTATTGGACTGCTCAGTCGTTTTCCGACGGCTGAAATAACAGAACACAAACTTCCTGGTTTTATTCCTGGCCGCGGCGCATTGACGGTAGAGTTCAAAACCACCGGAACCCCGCTAATACTTGTTATATTGCATCTGGCGTTGAGTCAGCGTGCTCGGGCACGTCAGCTGGATTTTGTCAGCGAGCTGGTGAGTGACTACAAGAATGTTGTTGTCATGGGTGACATGAATTGTCAGCCGGACAGTGAGGAGATGATTCGATTGATGCGAAACGCTGATCTGGTTGAGCCGTTGCAGGATTTGCACACCTTCCCGAGTTGGCGCCCGCTGCGCAATATTGATCATATCCTTGTGTCACCGTCACTTGAGGTAGCTGACGCAAAAGTCCTCAACTATCCCCTGTCGGATCATTTACCAATATCAATGACAATTCGTTTGCCAGACTAGCTCCCCGCTTTTTGTTTATACTAGATAACGTTTTTTATCGAGCCTCGAACTAGCGATGATTGACAAGCGCGGAGAAATTCAATGACGCTTTATTTACTCGCAATCGTTGCCGGGTTTCTTCTTCTGGTGTTTTCTGCCGATCGATTTGTGCATGGCGCAGCCGCACTGGCGAGAAATTACGGACTATCGCCGCTGGTTATTGGTCTTACCATTGTTGCTTTTGGCACATCCGCGCCTGAGATACTCGTTACCGGCATTGCTGCCTGGCAAGGAAACACCGGTATAGGCGTTGGCAATGCAATCGGCTCGAACATCGCCAACGTAGGTATGGTGATCGGCGCGACTGCGATCCTGCTACCGCTGTCTGTTCAATCCGAAACCATGCGCCGGGAATTCCCGATACTGTTTGCCATTATGCTGGTAGCGCTGGTGCTGCTTGTGGATGGCACATTGAGTCCGGTCGACGGTGCCGTATTAATGGGTGGCATGGTGGTAATGACCTACTGGCTGGTGACATTGGGGAAACGATCGCGGGTCAGCGATCCCATCGCCGGTGAATTCGACGTCGAGGTGCCAAAAGGCGTGTCGACAAAAAAGGCCTTATTTTTCCTAATCGGTGGGCTGGTCGTATTGCTGGCCAGTTCCGAACTGGTTGTGTGGGCAGCAGTCGGGCTCGCCAGGGCTTTTGGCGTCAGCGATCTGATCATTGGCTTGACGATTATCGCTATTGGAACCAGCCTGCCGGAACTGGCGACCTCGATCGTGAGTGCGGTGAAAAAGGAACACGATATCGCGATTGGCAATATTCTGGGCTCCAATATGTTCAATTTGTTGGCGGTTCTCAGCTTGCCTGGCCTCATGGGCCCCCAGGCTATCGAAGACGCCGTGCTGACACGCGACATGCCGTTTATGATTATTCTAACCCTGACGCTGTTCGCGATGTCATACGGTTTTGGTCGAGCCGGCACCGTGGGTCGGTTCAAAGGAGCTCTATTGCTAGGCGCATTCATCGCCTACCAGCTAAATCTATACCGTGGATGGATTTAGCGCCTTTCTCGCGCGCGAACATTCAGGGTACCCTCTGGAACCGGTCTGTCGCGGCATGGTCCCAGTAGTACAGGCCCTCATAACTTTCCTCGAGGTACGTAGCCATCAACGATAAACCACCGCTTCTGGTTACTGCTTTCTCTGACTATATCTGTCCGTTTTGCTACATCGGTCATCACCGCCTTTCTCTGCTCAGGGAAAAGTACGACCTCAAGGTCTACTGGCGCTTCATTGAAATTCATCCTGATACTCCGGTCGAAGGGCGGTCGACAGACTCACTCGGTTATGCGCCGGACCAATGGCAGCTAATGATGGACAACCTTCGGCAAATGGCTGAAGAAGATGGTCTGGAAATAGGTGATCATCGTATGACCGCGAATTCCCACCGGGCCTTGCTATTGGCGGAAGCTGCGAAGGAAATGGGGTCGAAAGTTTTTTACCGGTTGAATGAGCGAATTTATTCAGCCTTTTTTGGAGAAGGCCGGAACATTGGCGATGAAGCCGTGTTGAGAGAAATCGCCATCGAAACAGGAGTTAATGATGATGTCGTGCAACAAGCCTGGGAAGATCCCCGGTATGAAAATATCCTGACTGAAAATCTGAATGCAGCCATCGCCAGCCAGGTAACTGGCACACCGACATTCTTCTTTGGCGAGGAAAGAGTTACCGGCGCTGTGCCATTGCAGGCGTTACTTCAAGCGGCCGAGCGTGCGCCGGATCAGAAGACGTAGTGCGTTACTGAACACCGACAAGCTTTGCCCTGAGCGCGGCGATATCGCGATCCATTTCCAGGCCAAACTGTTCGTTACAGTATTCGATAATTGGCAGTACGCGAAGCGCCAGGTCAACTGCGTAGGGATCGAAGCTGCCACTTTTCGCTCCACTAAGGATCTCCAGCGCCGTCTCGATATCGGGCTCCTCCATGATCGTTTCTTCAATCGCACCAGCCTGGTCGTTGTCGCCTGCAATTAGCTGATTGCCACCACGAGACCTGGCGACTGCCACGCGCTGACTGGCAAGATCCACCAGGGCTTCTATTGAGCCGGCAGGATCGTGCCCTGCCGTAGAGAGGCCGATGCTCAGTGTTACCGGGATCGAGATCTTGTCCTGACTGAACGGACCAGCCGAAACCGCCGCACGAATGCGATCACACAGTACCGCTGCCTCAACGCGACCGGGCGAAGAGGTGAGAATGGCAAACTGCCCACGGCCAAGCTGGCCAATAACATCCTGCTTGCGAATCTTGTCGAGCAGAAGCTTGGATGTCCAGATCAGGACCTGATCGGCAACGTCATCGCCGTGCTGTGTGCGGAGGTCCTCAAACGTATCAATGTCGAGTCTGACCAGCGACAGCATATCGCCGCTTTTCTTGATTTCGGCAAAGACTGCTTGCGCACTCTGCAAGAAATTATCGCGGTTGGCGATCTGGGTTAAGGGGTCGACGTGGCTGGCAGCAGTTTGCTCATCGCGCTTGCTGCCGGTGTGTCCTCGAAGCGCTGCCAGTAGCTGTGCAGAATCAATCGGTTTGACAATAAAGTCATTGGCGCCACAGGCATACGCGCGCTCTTTAGTTGTTTCGTCATCGGCACCGGTAATTACAACGATTGGTACGTCGCTTACCCGGGGTTCATCCGCCGCACGAATGCGACAGATTAGTCCATAGCCGTCAAGAATAGGCATCTGTACATCACTAATAACGACCTGGACATCGGGATTCTTCCCTAGCGCCTCCCAGCCATCTTCGCCATCGTCGGCTTCCACCAGGTCAAACTCTGGTTTGAGCACGCGCTCAATCGCCTTGCGCATAACCTTGGAGTCATCGACGACTAGTATTTTGGCTTTTCCGGCCTTGGAAGGTGACATAGAGTTGGATCAAATGGTGGATGCTGTTATTAATTTATAGCACTAAATAGCTAATGCGTGCGTAATTTGTTGAGTTCTTCCAGAATATTTAGCACGAGTTTTTCTCCCTGCGTGTCCATGCCCTCGCACAGTTTGTCGCTGTTGCGCTCACCGTGGACCATGCGGCTGACTGCCTTACCCAGGCGACCCATGTCTCCTGGCGTATGGGTCATTTGTTCCGCAATGGATGCGATTAACTGGAGTGCGTTTGGGTCGCCGGTTTCAGCCGCATGAATCATGTGGGCGAGTCCCGGAGCGGCCATGGTTGGGTCAGATGTGGCAGTTGGATCGGGCAGTGTTGCCGGGTCCTGTAGCCCGCGCAGGATCGACGCGATAATGACAGCGTCCTCCTCGTCCAGGTTCGCCAGCAGGCCCGGATCGCGATTTCCTTTCAGAATGGCGCGAATCGTCTTGACCAGTTCATCCCAACCATTTTGCCGGGCCGATTCCAGTACCGGGTCCAGTTGTGGCAGTAAATCCCTGTTCTGGCAGGCCTTGACGACCGCCACAATCAGTTGCGCATGTGCCTGGACGATTTGCTGCTCTTTTTCGGGGAGTCTGGTCATGGGTATCTGTGGATTCCGGGTACTTCACCATCTTAGTTGACATGCAGATTCGGGATCAAGGTGAGAGCGCGTGACTCCTGCTATTATCCCTTAAAGAAGCAAGGCTACGAGTAAACAATGCGACGATACAAGGATAGTTTCAGACCGTGAATCTGCTGACTTTGCTAACCACCGTATTCGATTCCGCGTCATACGTTGACAATGTGTTCGCATTGCCGCCGCGTATTACTGCTGTCGCGACACTCGTGCTGGGTGTGTTGATACTCTGGCGCGAACGCTGGTCGCGAATTGGTCTGCACTATTTCCTCTTCGTTATTTCCGTATTTATCTGGCTGTTCTCGCAGTCCCTCACTATCGCCGCCGGTAGCTACGAAGTGGCCATGTTCTGGACACGACTGTCCCAGGCCGGCGTACTGCTGATGTACCCGACGATTTATCAATTTGGCGTAATGCTGTTGGGTATCGACAGGCAGAAGAAGCCGTACATTGTTGTTGCCTGGGCTCTCGCCAGCGTCTTTATCGTCACCACTGTGTTCACCGGCGTTTACGTTCAAGATCTCTATCGCTACGACTGGGGCTGGTACCCAAAGTATGAGCTGTGGCCCCTGATCTGGCTCCTGATGTCCTCGTATTTCATAGTGAGCGGATCCTATTTCATACTGCAGACATACCTGAGGGCTACCCCGGGCACGATTGCGTACAAACGCGCAAAGGGTATGTTGATCGGTTTCGGCTTTGCCATGTGCGCCTTCATGGATGTGGTGCCAGCCTTCGGAATTGATATGTATCCCCTCGGGCACACCGGCATTTTGATTGACGCCTTGATCATCATGGGCCTCACCTGGCGCTACCGCCTCGTCGATATTACCCCTCAGCTCGCGGCCAAGGAGATTATCGACACCATGAGCGACGCCTTGTTGGTGCTTGATAGTGACAGGATGATACGACTGGCCAATCCCGAAGCGGAGGCAATGTTTGGCCGATCATCGGAAGAACTGATTAACCGAAATTTGAATCAGGCAGTACCGGACGAGCCTGCGGCCAATGCAATGGAAGCGGCAATCACCGACAACAACGTTCGCAATGTAGAGATTTTATTGTCTGTACCGGGCAGCAGAGCGCGCGTTATCAACCTGTCAGTATCGGTAATGCGGGCCGGGGAGCAGCAGCCGCTTGCGTATGTCTGTGTTTTGCGAGATGCCACTGAACAAAAGCGAATACAGGAAGAGCTGGAACACCGCGTCATGGAGCGCACGGCAGAGTTGGCGATAGCGCGCGACCAGGCGCTGGAAGCCAGCCGAACCAAGAGTGCGTTCCTGGCAAACATGAGTCACGAATTACGCACGCCACTAAATGCCATTATCGGATATAGCGAGCTGCTGGCCGAGAAAGCAGATGAAAGTGACGTGCCCGAGATCGGGAATGATCTGCAAAAAATTACCCGATCCGGAAGCCACTTGCTCGAACTGATCAATACGGTGCTCGACTTATCAAAAGTCGAGGCGGGCAAGATGGAGTTGCATCTGGAAGAATTTGAAGTGAGAGCACCGGTCGATGAGGTGATCGAGGCATTTCAGGCGCTGGCCAACAAAAACGGCAACCAGTTGCTGGCCTATTTACCACCTGATCTCGGAATAATCCGGGCCGATAGCACCAAGCTGCGCCAGGCGTTAATGAATCTTGTCAGCAATGCCTGCAAGTTTACCGAGAATGGTGTGATTGAAGTGCATGCCGAGCGCTCGGTGCTCGATGGTATCGAGTGGGTCTGCATTTCCGTGGAGGACAATGGCATTGGCATGGATCGCGTTGAGCAGGAGAAACTGTTTAGTGAATTTACCCAGGCCAGCACTACGACCAGCAAAAAATATGGTGGTAGCGGCCTGGGTCTCGCCATCAGCCAGCGGTTTTGCCAGTTGATGGGCGGCGCCATTACCGTCGAGAGCACAGCCGGAGAAGGGTCGCAATTTACGATTTGCCTGCCGGTAGACGTTGAGGCCGCGATTGCTGCTCGAGACGAAGAGCCGTACTAACTGATCGGTCGCCCCGGATCTGCCTATGCAAGATGTTGCGCTAATTCTACTCGGCTTGATCCTGCTCTGGGGCGGAACCAACCTGGTAATCGACGGAGCCGTTCGGCTCGCCCGGCATTTCGGTATGTCGGAAATACTGATCGGGTTAACCATACTCGCTGTAGGCAGTGATTTGCCGGAAACCGTGGTTGCCGTGCATGCCGCCTTCCTTCAGTTGTCGGGTACGGATACCTCAGCGCTGATCGTGGGAAATGCGATTGGAAGTGCGTTCGCCAACATTGGCCTGGTCTTGGGTATTGCAGGGCTTGTCACTTACCTGACCCTGTCGGAACGATTCATCTTCGTGCACGGCGGCATGCTACTTTTGTCAGTGATAATTCTGTTTTTTGCCGGACAGGACGGTGTGGTCAGTCGCATTGAGGGCGGCATGCTGGCAACAGCATTTGTAATCTATATGGTAGTAGCGTTTCAGAACCGGCGCGACCACACCGAAAAGATCGTTCAGGAAAAAGGAAATATTTTCTACTTCTGGTCTTCACTGATCGCCGGACTGATAGTGGTCTACGTCGGTTCGGAGTTGACGATCGTATCTGCCAGTGGTCTGGCGGAGCGTTTTGGTGTTTCTCAATCCCTGATCGGTATCGCTATTGTTGGTGCCGGTACCAGTCTGCCGGAATTGTCGATATCAGTCGCTGCCGCGCTCAGGAAGCAAGGAGGCTTGTCGGTGGGAAATATCATCGGCAGTAACATCTATGATGCGCTGATACCGATCGGAGTGGCAGCTGTCATCGTGCCGGTGAATTTCGATCGCAGCCTGCTCTGGTTTGATTTACCGGCCTTGCTTGCCTTGTCTTTGCTCACACTCGTTTTTTTCAAGCGCAAGCGCGGGCTGCAGAGACCCGAGGCAGCGGTTCTCGTGCTGGCGTATCTCGCCTACCTGGCAACAAAGATTTTGTGCGCCTAGTTATTGCTTTCAAGCCAATCGAGTATGTCGCTGGCGCGATTGGTCAGCCCCTTGTACGCCAGCTGCTCGTCACTCATATCCTCGATCGCCGAAATCAGGCTTTTCCTTTTGCCCGTATCGCCTCTAACGTTGATGCAGTCGGTTAGATAGGTGCGGATGGTGAATAGCGCACAGCCGATTTCCGGAAAGCCCCAGGCAACTTGTCGCTCGACTCGCAAAAACAGGTGAGGCGCTTCGGGCGAAAAGTCGCGACCACGCCATAGTAGCGGGTCGTGACCGGGCGCGGGCACCGGGTGATGATTCAAGTACTTGTCCGTGGTCAGTCCCCACGTGAAGCGAACAAAGGGCCCCTTGAAAATCATGGCATCGATCATTGCCTGTTGTGCACGGTTCGTCTGGTCCATGCCAGCCACCGGTGCGTGCACACTGGCGAAGCTCTTGCCGATTTTATCTGAAGGTGCCCAGTAGTTTGGTGCGCAGGCATGGATGGCGCTGATCCAGTGTTCGCCGTTTGTGCGGGCACTGACGACAGACAGGTCTTCCTGTACCTGGCATGTCAGCGCATCCAGTGCGGAGACATACTCGGGGGTAGTGCTTGAGGCCTGGCCTTTGGTTCCTACCAGATTGAAATCGCCATCGAATTGAAGGCGCTCACCGGTAAGCCCGCACGCGAGCTCCAGCAATTTGTCCGCCTCGGTAACCGCAAAATACTGCGGATACTCTTTGGCCAGGCGGGTAGTGATAAATTTCGCCACTGTCCTGGCCTCCGCCCTGGCATAACGTTCGATGCGATAGTATTTGGCGAGATCTTCGCGCCGCGCCTCAAGTTTGTTCCGGCGGTATCGATCGAATTCGCTATCGATCTGGAACATGCGCTGATCCTGCTGTCCGTTGCCGAAATCAGTACCAAACCGGAATAGCCCTGGGCCAACGTCATAGCGGCCACGTTCGATCGGAAAATAGTGCGGGCTCTTTGGCAGGGCTGTCATTATGATTTCTGGTAATAGTTGATTAGCAGGATGATGGCATTAGCGTTCGCCTGCTACAATTCGCCGGTGTCGACGCGCAAACAAATACTGAGCATGCTCTCCGATGGGTCTTTCCATTCGGGCACCGAGATTGGTGATCGTCTAGGCATCAGTCGCGCGGCAGTTAATAAGGCAATCAAAACACTATCGCAGGCCGGGCTTGAGATACACAGTGTCTCGGGGCGCGGCTATCGTCTGGCCGAGCCGCGGCTGCCGGTCAGCCGGGACGAGATCCTTCAACACCTCGCTAGCGAATCGAATGAATACGCGAATCGACTACACGTTTTTGATGAAATCGATTCGACCAGCAATTTCCTGATCGCCCTCGACGACGATGCGGATCGTGCTGGAACCGTGGCGGTGACCGAATCCCAGAGCGGGGGCCGCGGACGGCGTGGGAGATCATGGGTGGCGACACCCTATAGCAATATCATGATGTCCATGCTCTGGCGCTACGAAGGGGGTCCGGCCACGGTCTCCGGGCTCAGCCTGGCGGCCGGCGTGGCCATTGTTGAGAGCCTGCGGGAGTTCGGCATCTCTGGCACCGGCCTCAAATGGCCAAATGACGTGTTGTGGCAGGATCGCAAGCTCGCAGGCTTGCTGCTCGATGTGCAAGGCGAGGCAAACGGACCAACCCGTGTTGTCCTGGGCCTGGGTATCAATGTCTATCTCGGCGAGGAGGATGCTGCCCATATCGATCAGCCCTGGGTTGATCTACGCACAATTGTAGGCGGCGCCGTCGACCGCAACCGATTGACTGCAATATTGATTCAACGGCTGGAGAAAATGTTTGTGGAGTTCGCTCATAGCGGGCTTGCCGGCGTTCTTCCGCGTTGGCAACAGGCGCACCTCTACCATGGCCGGAACGTGCGGGTTTTGCGTGGCGATGATGTGCTGGAAGGCATCGTGACGGGCATCGATGAAACCGGTGCCATTCAGGTTCAGGATGCGAGCGGGCAAACCCGCGCGTTCCACTCCGGTGAGATCAGTCTGCGGGCGAGTACAAATGCGTCTGCTAATTGATCTCGGCAATACCCGGCTCAAATGGGCATGGTGTGATCACGAGCTGTGGCAAACCGGCGCGGCCGACGTGACGGGTTCTAATTTCGACCAAATCCTGGATGAGCTTGCCGGCTCCCGCGAAATACCGGAGGACATTATCTTGGCAAGTGTCGCCGAAGAAGAAGCGACTGCGGTGCTAAAGACCGCTCTGCGCGCCAGGTGGCCGGCGCCGATAATCTGGGTGCAGTCTCTGCAACAACAGTTAGGCGTCGTCAATCACTATCGAAACCCGGCGCAACTTGGCGCGGACCGTTGGGCCGCATTGATCGCTGCCCGTCAGGAAGTGGCGCAATCCGTGTGCGTTATCAGTTGCGGTACCGCGGTGACCGTCGACGCGCTCAACGCCGCCGGCGAATTTGTCGGCGGGGTGATACTTCCCGGGCTGGTCTTGATGCGCCGTAGTCTGGCTGACGGCACTGCGGCGATTGCCGTCAGCGACGGTAACGACACCAGCTGCCAGGCCAGGTCAACTGAGGATGCGGTGATGAGTGGAACGCGCTTCGGTCTGGCGGGCGCCGTGGACCGTATTGTGGCCGAGCATCGCCGAATTCTTGGTGATGACATGGTTTGTCTGATTACCGGTGGATCTGCCGAGAGTATTTTACCGCTGCTCGGTTTTTCCGCGACACACAAGCCCGACCTAGTTTTGCTCGGGCTAAAGGCGATCGCGGAGGCCGGCGCATGATGCGTTGGCTACTGGCAGTGCTGTTGTTAGCCAATGCTGGCCTGTTTATGTGGGCAAGCTGGTACAAGGACGCGAACGCACCGGCACAGCCTTTGCCGCGAGCAGATATCAACGCCACTCAGATGCGTCTGACCAGTGATCCTTCGGTGCGCCTGACACCGCGCCTTGCCAACCGGCCGCCGCAGGCAAAAACACTGCAACCGGTCAAGCGCGTATGCCATGAAGTTGGTGAGTTCACCAGCACCCGGGCGGCGATGAGCGCGGGCGCGCAGTTGAAAAAGGCGGGGTTAGAATACAGCCTGCGTACCGAAGAGACAGTGGAGCGAAGCTACCAGGTCTATGTTCCTCCATTGAAGTCGCTGGCGGCGGCAAACGCCATGCGCCAGCGGCTAAACAAGCTGGGTTTCCGCGATAATGCGTTGATGCAGCAAAAGGGATTTAAAAACGGTGTCAGTGTCGGTATTTTCAAGATTAAGGCCAACGCAAACCAGATTCAGCGGGAGCTGAAACGCAAGGGGATTGCCAGCAAGCAGCGTACTATCACCCGTAACCGAAGCCGGTTCTGGCTGGATGTGCCGACGGATGCCGAAAAGCTGGTTTCGCTGAAGCGGATTCGCTGGAAGTCGAAATCGGTCGCGGTCAGGGAAACTACCTGCGCCAATGTGCCTACTGCCAACGCCGGCGGCAAGACAAAGTAGCCGTGTCCCCACCCCTGCGGTAAAATCCGCAGCCCTTTACGCCCGCATAGCTCAGTTGGTAGAGCGCCTGATTTGTAATCAGATGGTCGTTGGTTCGATTCCGACTGCGGGCTCCAGATTTGCCAGAATATTAGCCGACAGAAAGAGAATTTGATGATGGAAAAATTTCCCGCCGACGCCTTACCG
>Ga0209536_100014477_pt1 | contig 11324 bp, 10 predicted proteins | sample DeeMarSeWOR28_12_FD_187461 | JGI IMG/M metagenome (GOLD analysis project Ga0209536, IMG submission 187461) | Marine sediment microbial communities from White Oak River estuary, North Carolina - WOR-2-8_12 (SPAdes) (version 2) | ecosystem: Environmental > Aquatic > Marine > Intertidal zone >... | reverse complement strand
CAACCTCCAGCATCTGCTCTTTGCGGCCAAGGCGCTCAAGACGGTCATGGATCATTTGCCAAATGCAGTCAACCTCTGCATGAATTTCACACTTGCCGTTCTGTGAACCGCCGCAGGGACCATTGAGCAAACTCTTGGCACAGCGGGCTACAGGGCACAATCCGCCGGTCAGATGCAGGACACAGTTGCCGCAGCCGGCACACTGTTCAGTCCAGACGCCCTGTTCTGGAGATCCACCAAAAAAACTAGTGTTTACGCCGGGATAAACCATAGTGTTCGGGCGCAGATTGGCAATGAAGTTCACCCCGACCCCGCAGGCCATGGAGACGATGGCGTCATACCCGCCTTCCCAGCTGTCCAGACCGTCCACATACTCTTTGTCGCACTGGCGGACGAGAGAGCCCTCCTGGACCTCGATCTTGCGGCCCTCTTTTTTGGCGCCAAGGCGGATAAGAGAGGCCAGCAGCTCAACCTCCCTATCGCCGCCGGCAGAGCAGACAGTTACACAACCACGGCATCCCAGGACCAGGATCTTTTCATGATTCCTGGTCATTTCTACTATTTCTGCAAGAGGTTTGCGCTCGGCAATTATCATGCTGATTCTCCTTTAAGCGGGCTCGGTCCTAATTTTTTGATCTTTTTATCCATTTCCTGGGCTACGGCAACAAATTCAGGGTGAAAACCCCTTTCCAGGTGGAACATTTCTATACGCTCAGCTTCCACGTCCAGTTCACTTAAGGCCTGCTTCACGGCGCCTACCCGTTTGGCTGCCCTCTGGCTGCCTTTGACATTGTGACAGCTGTCAACAGGGCAGCCCACGACATAGACGGCGTCAGCGCCGTCCTCAAAGGCCTGTAGGAGTGTGCTGACCTGAATTTTTCCTGTACATGGAACCCGGAACAAAGAAACGCTTTCGGGAAACCCATCCTGCTTGAGACCTTCAGTTCCTTCAGCACAGGTTTGCTGCGAGGTGTAATGACAACAAAATGCTCTGATATTTGGTTTAAAATCGCTCATTGTGCACTCCAGCCGGAAAGATGGTTTTATTTACTGCCGCAGGCAGCGATCAGAATTTCATCCTGGGATTGATTAAGCATAATGGCCTGGGCCGGGCATTCCGCCACACAAATGCCGCAGGCCTTGCAATCCCTGACACCAATGGTGGCAACACCCTGATCATCTATCTTGGGAATCTCCCATGGACATACACGGACACAGGTAAGGCAGGATACGCACTTGTCGCGTTCAACCCAGGCGGCCTTGCCTTTGTCAAGAATATCCCGGTCGGTTATATAACCCTGTTCATATGCCATATCCCAGAGAGCCTGCACGATCTCGGCAAAACGGACATCCTGGGGGCACACAAAAACACAGCTTTTGCACTGGGAGCAAAACCAGAGCAGGTCGGACTTCAGCAGCCTGTCTTTTAATCCCATACGCACCATGTGGATGATCTTGCGGGGATCAAAGTCGGAAATTGCCTGGCTGACAGGACAGATACCGCTGCAGGCGCCGCAGGAGAAACAACGGTTGAGATGTTGGCCACCCTGCGTTTTTGTTACTTCAGAATTAAAAGCAGGGATGATTTCCTTGGTCGTCACAGACATAAGAAACCTCTTTTTTTAATAATATATAGTAATTAGAGCACCAGCTCCGTGTAAAACACTTGCCAAAACAAGGGAATGCGACCTGTCGAAATTACATAAAAGCCTATTCTTTGTCAATACGACAGGCGAAAAACATATCATAAAAAAACCAGTAGTTCTACCTATAAATTGCAAAACTGCATTTTTTTATGATTTTTTATGGAAAAACAAACTTCTGGCTCATGGTCTGTTGTGGTGCAGCTGCTCGAAAATGGCCTGCCCGACAGGCATAAAAGAGCGTGCGGCTTCTGCGTCAAGCTGCTGGCGCCGCAGACGGCCGAAAACCCTTACCAGCCCTATTTCTTCAATAATCCGCATGTTATCCTGCACCAGTCTTTCATCTTCCTCCTCCTGGGGATCGGAAAAAACCACGCCAAGGACAGGGATCTGTCGGTTGCGCAAGGCCTCAAGAGTCAGAAGGGTGTGGTTTATTGTGCCGAGCCCGCTTGCAGCCACTATGAGTGTCCTGGGCTTGAATCGGGCCAGCAGATCCGCCAAAAGCAGGTCCCGCCGCAAAGGGACCATGATGCCCCCCACCCCTTCGACGATGAGCCACTCAAACCTGACAGCAAGGGTTTTGTAACTTGCCACAATGACTTCAGGGGACACGGACCTTTCTTCCATTTCAGCTGCCAGATGCGGTGAGGCAGGAAACTTGAAACAATAGGGGGCCTGCTGGGCAATAAGCTCCGGTGTTGGCTTAATGGAGGCGGCATCCAGGCAGAGCGCAAGGTCTTCAGGCAAATCTGCAGCGACGCCGGTGGCGACCCATTTCTGGTAACCTGCGCGTATTCCTTTAGTTTTCAGAAACTCAAGGAGCCTGGCGCAGACATATGTTTTACCGACTGAAGTGCCGGTCCCTGTGACAAAGAGGGTATTATGAACAATTTCTTCCATATTTGTACATGATAGCAAATTATACATTCCAGCAACAACTATTGAATTAATAATAGTTTTATGGGAGGCTTGTATCCTGCGCCGGAGATGCAATGATAAAAACGTTCGGATTTTTCAAGACCGCCAAAAAATTCTTGAGATGGCGGGAAAATAAAACTACATTTTCGGCCAAAACAATAACTCCAGGGAAATCATGCCGGAAAAAGAGCTTGTCATTGCTGAGGCAGAGATTGCGAAGCGGGTTAAAGAGCTTGGCGCTGTAATCACAAAGGATTATAAGGGGGGCCGGCTTCTGGTCGTTGGCATCCTGAACGGCGCCTTTATGTTTATGGCTGACCTGGTTCGGGAAATTAAGCTGGAGATTGCAGTAGACTTTGTCCGGGTGGCCAGCTACGGCATGGGGACTACTCCGGGTATTCTCCGGTTTACCAAGGACATAGAGCTGGATATCCGGGAGAAGAATATCCTGGTTGTTGAGGATATTATTGATACCGGCCGCACCCTGGCGCACCTGAAGCGGTCTTTTGAGGAGCGAGGCGCTCGTTCTGTGCGTTTCTGCACCTTGCTTGACAAGAAGGAGCGGCGCGAGGTTGATATATTTATCGACTATGTGGGTTTTGCAGTGCAGAGCGGCTTTCTGGTGGGCTACGGTTTGGACTGCCGGGAGCGGTTCCGAAACCTGCATGAGGTATATCAATTGAAAGAGGTATAAGTTACAAGTGTCTAAAGTTATAAGTGCCTAAAGTGCCTATAGTTCATTGACCAACTGTCAATTACCGGTTTTTTCATTTGGGCAACAGATTGAAACTTATTTTGTTTTTTCCTGAAAAAAGAATTTCCAGAGCCTGGAGGGTTAAAAAAAATGAGCGATAAGGTGCGATTTGCAGTGATTCTTGCGGGTTGCGGCAACAAGGATGGGGCAGAGATCCATGAATCGGTTATGGCCCTCTGGGCCATTCATAAACATGGGGCCGACTACCAGTGTTTTGCCCCGGATATACCCCAGCACCATGTCCTCAATTTTATCACCAATGAGGAAATGGCCGAATCCCGCAATGTCATGATCGAAGCGGCCAGGATTGCCCGCAGCAATATTAAGAATCTTACAGAATACAAGGCTGCAGACTACGATGGGCTCGTTATGCCCGGTGGAGTCGGGGTGGCAAAGAATCTTTCAACGTATGCCTTTGATGGGCCGGACTGCAAGGTCAATGAAGATGTTGCCAGGGCGGTACAGGAAACTGCCGCGCAGAAAAAACCGATCGGCGCTCTTTGTATCGCGCCAGCCGTTATAGCAAAGATCCTTGGCAATATAACGGTAACCATCGGCCAGGACGAGAAAACAGAAGCAGCGCTTGCCAAAATGGGGGCTTCCCATGAAAAAACCACCCATGGAGAAATAGCCATAGACAGGGTGAACAGGGTGGTTACGACCCCGTGCTATATGCTCGATGCCCGGGTCGACCAGATCGGGGCAGGTGTTGAAAAGCTTGTCATGGCGATGCTCGACATGGTTCGGCACTAAGTTGTTTTCATGACATTTTTTCACTGGAGCCGTGCCCTGGGGAACCGGCAATTCACCTGAAGGCATCAGCATGCTCGCCCGCAGACCGGGTGACAGTTATGCGGGCAGGCGATTAGCAACTGCCTGAAGCTGACATCCTGTACCTACTGAGATTCTTCAATTTGATTGAGAGCCCATTCCGCCATGGTCCTGACACTTTCATCTTCATCATGCAGGAGCTTTCTGATTGGCTCAGCCGCCCTTTCATCCTGAAGTTCGCCCAGGGCTGCAACCATCATTGCCCTGACATATGGTGAAGGATCATCAAGCGCGGAAATTAGGCGCAATAGAGTAAGGGAGAGGTCAATCCGGCCAATCTTGCCCAATGCCTCCGCAGCATAGGCCCGGACATATATATTTTCATCGGTGAGGCAGTTGCATACAGAGAGAAGGGATTGCTCTTTTTGTATTTCACCAAGGGCCTGGACAGCCTCAACCCGGACAAATGGATCGGGGTCATTGAGTTTTTGCTGTAAGATTTCCAACCTGTGCAGATCAGCCAATGCTGCTGAACTGATAATGGGTTCAGAAGCCGGCGTCGGCCGCATCTCCGGGTTAGCCCCATTACCGTGTTTGACAGCTGATGAATTTCCCGGCAAGACAAGGATCATGACCAATGCGGTTATGAAAAGTACTGTTTTCATAGCAAACCCTCCTGTTTTGTGTTTTCAATCACCCGATTAAATTGGAAAACACATTGCATCTTGAGTCAAGCACAATCTTTATCTTTCCCGGGAGTATGGTGATAAAAGTGAAGAGATAGAGGAAACTTTTATGGTTCGGATGCGGGCAGCAGTTCCAGGTTTTTCATTTTTGTCCGCAGCTGTTTACGGCTGATGCCCAGCAGTCCGGCAGCCCTGGACTGATTCCAGGCTGTTTTGTCAAGGGCCTTTATAATGGTCCTTTTTTCAATTTCAGGCAGGTTGAACTCCCTAGCTTCGGGATAGTCCTCTCCAGTGAGGATTTGCATTTTTCTCGGCAGGCACTCGAGGTTGATCGTGTCATGGGTGCACAATATTACGGCCCGTTCCATTATATTTTCCAGTTCGCGCACATTTCCGGGCCAGTCATAATTTTTCAGGGCGGCCAAAACCTCCTGGTCTATTGCCCGGATGTCTTTCTTGTTTTTTTCCCTGAAATGCTGGAGGTAGTGATTGGCCAGCAGGGGTATATCATCCAGTCTCTTCCGTAGGGGCGGGATGCGGATTGTAATAACATTGAGACGGTAATAGAGGTCCGAACGGAACTCGTCATTATGCAGGGCTTCCTCAATATTTCTGTTAGTGGCAGAAAGCACCCTGACATCCACCTTGATTTTATCCTTGCCGGAAATCCTTCGTATTTCCTTTTCCTGCAGGAACCGGAGCAGTTTTTTCTGAAGGACGAAATCAAGGTCGCCGATTTCATCAAAAAAGGTTGTGCCGCCCTGGGCCATTTCAATTAAGCCAAGTTTGCGCTCTACGGCACAGGTAAACGCCCCCTTTTCATAGCCGAACAGCTCACTTTCCATGAGCTCCGGGGGGATGGTCGTACAGTCAATGGGGATAAAAGGCTTGTTGGCCCGCAGAGAGGTATAATGTATTGCCCGGGCCACGAGTTCCTTGCCGGTTCCCGACTCTCCCAGAATAAGAATATTGGCATCAGTTTTGCTCACTCTCTTTATCAGGGAGAACACCTCATGCATGGCAGGGGTCTGGCCGATGATGTTAAGGAACTGGAACTGTCCGGGCGCCTCTGTGCCGGTTTGCGGAAGGCCTTTAACCAGGATGTCGCTGACCATTGATTCAAGCAGGTCAAGATTTACCGGTTTTGTGAGATAGGTATGGGCGCCTTTACGCATGGCATTTACTGCCAATTCAATGGTGCCGAAGGCTGTGAGCAGAATAAAGGGTATGTCCGGCGAGAGAGCCTTTGTTTTTTCCAGAAGCTGCTCACCGCTCATGCCTTCCATTTTGAAATCTGAAATTACGAGATCGTATTTGTTCTGTTTTATCAGCGCAAGTCCATCTTCCCCGGATTGGGCCGTATCAATTTCTCTTTTGCTTTTTTTCAGGGATGCAGCCAGCACCTTTAAAGAGTTTATCTCATCATCAACTAGAAGTATACGGTATGCCATTAACGTTTCTCCTCATCATACAGCACCAGGGTGAAGATGCTGCCTTTGCCTGGAGTGCTTTCAACGGTCAGGTCCCCGCCGTGTTCCCGGGCAATTTTCTTGGATATTGCCAGGCCGAGACCCGTGCCCCGGGTTTTGGTCGTGAAAAACGGATTAAAGATATTGTGGATGATTTCCGCTGAAATGCCCTTGCCGTTATCTTCAACGGCAAGATAGGTTTTGTTGTTTTTGTGCCAGGTTCTGACCGTAATAATTCCATGTTCATCAACCGCATCAAGTCCATTGATCAAAAGGTTGATAACAACCTGTTTGATCTGATTGAAATCGCAGTCAACCAGCGGCAGGTCCGGGGCCAGGTCTTCCCTTAAAGATACCTGCAGCTCCGGAGACTCCTTGCTCAGCAGGTAAAGGGCCTCCTTGACCAGCTTGTTGAGATCGGTGGGTTCGGGATTCGGCTCCGCGGTTTTGGAAAAGCTCAAAAGGGTGCCGGTCAGGTTGTTTATGCGTGAGACCTCACTTGTAATAATCGAGACAAACTCTTTGACCAGGCTGCCTTTCGTGTGTTTGCCGATATAATTTGCCGCACCGCCTATTGCATTGAGGGGGTTCTTTATTTCATGCGCCAGGGTGGCAGCCAGTTCGCCGGTTGCAGCCAGACGGCACATTCTCTCCTGCTCTTCTATGGCATTGTCCAGCCTGTTAAGCATTTCGTTGAACGCATTTGAGAGTTCTCCAATCTCATCATTGCTCTGGACAGGTATGCGTTTGACCATTCCTTCCCCCACCATGCCATCAACCGAGTTCTTCAATAGCAGTATCGGGCGGATCAGCCTGATGATCATGCCCAAGCCGAAAAGAAGACCGGAAATAAGCGTGATGAGGAGCAGCATAAAAATGATGAACCGGCGGCCGATTATGGTGACTGGCGAAATGTTGTCATAAAAGACAAAGGTGCCGAAAAAAAGCAGCGGAATGGCGGTGAGAATGGCAAAGGCAGCCAGGGCCCTGTACAGGACCGACCCCTCCATTTTCAACAATTCCTTTCTGCTCATACTGAAAAATAATATTATGAAACCAAGCGGTCTCATGATGTGTCCATGAAGCCAGATTGTGGACCCGATGGGGGCCGGGAAGAAAAGAAAGATGGCGCCGATGCAGATAATGAGATGCCCAAGGGCCGAAAACAGAAACTGCTTGGTGCGCCTGCGGTAAAAAGTGCCGATATAAAGCATGCAGACTATGCCGGAGAGATAGGCGATCAGGATCCAGACAAGAGGCCGGAATTGCCCAAAAACAGGAAATTTTTCATAGACCGCGGGGTGCAGCAGGACCAGCAGGGGGATGTAAAGCAGGGGCAGGGTAATTTTTGTGCGTGGTTTTTCAACCGAGATTGCCATGATCAGGATGAACAGCCCCAGGCTGTACCCCATGAGGGTCTGATAAAGCAGGTTCAGGTCGGAGTGGGTGGCATGGATTATGGCATGGATCAGGCTGCTGGCCCCCAGGATGATAAAGCTGGCGCCAACAAGAAATATCCTGCTGCTCTTGCCCTGATTGCCGGTTATCTTAAAAGGGCTGGTCCTGAAGGCCCTGGCAGCGATCAACAGGCATATTATGCCGATAAGAATTTCTTCGCCGTTATGGTATACTAGCAGGAATTCTTTTGATAAGATGTTGTTCGTTGCCGAATAGAGTTCTTCCATTTCGCTCGTATTTGCTGAATTTGTCCCATTTGGGACAATCCACTCTACCAAACCGGTTCCAATTAAACAAAAGAAATGGACCGCACGCCGCATAGTTAACAGGAAATCTCCTGGCAGCATTGTATTTATGGCATTAGGTTTGCAAAGTAGATGCCAGGCGCTGGAATTTTGGACCAGGACTTTAAACCAGGCCGAGAAAATGAGACGGTGCTGACACCATTATGGCCTGAATAATACTGGTAATAAACACTTTGTCTAATCTTACGAAAAAAGAATGGCTGCTGCTTGCCCTTTTCATGACGCTATTGACCCTGCCGCTGCAGTATCTCTGCCGTTCTTTGGATATGTCAACCTTAACAAGCTGGCGCTGGGTTTTTGCAGGTGTCGGGCCGGCCAAGGTTGTTCTCCTTCTCATAATTGCAGCATTGCTGCTTATCCCTTTATCCGCCGGAGATCTGCCGGAAAGGTACCCGGCGGTTTTTTTGTTTGTCATGGCCATTGCCAGCTCTGCGCCATTCTTGAACAGCCCTGAAGTTCTGCTTGATTCAGCACGATACTTTCTCGAGGCTAAATATTTGGCACAGTATGGCATGGCAGAATTCTTGCGGGAGTGGGGCGGCAAAATAAAGCCGTGGACCGACCTGCCCCTGGTTCCCCTGATATATGGCGTTCTTTTTAAACTGTTTGGCGAGAGCAAGCAGGTAATCGCGCTATTTAACGGACTGCTCTTTTCCCTGGTTCCGGTTCTCACCTATTTCACCGGCAGGCTGCTTTGGGATCGTTCAACCGGATTCATCGGCGGCGTGCTTGTCCTTGCCAGTCCGTACCTTCTCACCCAGGTGCCCCTCATGCTGGTTGATATTCATACCATGTTTTTCCTTCTGCTTGCAGTCTGCGTATTTCTCTGCACGCTGACACGGGGAGGTTTTTTATGGTTTTTTTGTTCTGCCGGCACAATTGTCCTGGCGCTTTTCAGCAAGTATTCAACCTGGCCGATGCTTGGGGTACTGGGTGTTATTGTTCTGACCAGCATGGATTCACAGCCCGGGACGGTAATGAAGCGCTCGCTGGTTGTGGCGGCACTGACCTTCTGCCTGCTGGGAGCTATTTATGTCTGGAAGGGTGCGGTTATCCTGCAGCAGCTGCAATTTTTGCGGACCTATCAGCTGGCCGGGCTAAAACGCTGGCAGGAAGGATACCTGGCCCCGTTTTTCTTCCAGAGCCATCCTTTTATAATAACAGCCGTCCTGTTCGGGGCCTGCCGGGCTATAGTCAGGCGTGATATAAAAATGCTGATTCCCGGCTGGTTTGCGGCCCTGGTATTTATTCTGGAGCTCAAAAGGGTGCGTTATCTTCTGCCCGTTCTGCCCTATATGGCTCTGGCAGGGGCTTATGGACTGCAGGGCATACCTCACAGACAGGTGCGGAAATATATTGCCTACTGCAGCGTGCTGTCGTCACTTTTGATCGCCCTGTTGGTTTACAGGCCTTTTCTGGCTGGAATCAGCATGGCAAATCTCAAAGATGCCGGCAGATATCTTGATTCCCTTGCCTCTGATGCTGTAGAGGTCCATTGTCTGCCCCAGGGAAAGTCTCTTGGCAATACATCGGTTGCAGTCCCCATTCTCGACCTGTTTACCGGCAAAATTATCTATCAGGAGCAGGAGTGGAATTCTGCAACAGGCCTGCAAAGAGCCCAAAACGTATCACTGCGCTTTACCTGGGAACTTGGGCAGCCTGACTACTATAGGTTTAATAAGTATCCGGGACTGAAACTACCCCTTGTCATTATTGCAGGTGAACCTGTCAATGCTATGCCGCCGGAATTGAAAAAGAAGTACCCAACCGCCACCCTGGGCCGGCAATTTACCAAAAGTTCAGGTGTTTTCCGCTACCGGACATTTGTTTCAGTCTTTGAAATCAACTGATTAATTCATACCCGCAATTGTCCTGTTTGGGACAGCTGTGCTTTGAGAGGTGTTCCGATCGGAACACTTTACCGGCACAGATCCCTGCACCCCGGTTCAAACCATCTTAAAGAATAAATTCTGAATGGCGACCTGTCCTGCTGTCTCAGCGGGAAAAGAGATTCAGGGCGTGGTTCATTCATGGTGTATACCACAATGTGGCATGCGCCTTGCAAAATAGAACAATAAATTATTGCGAAAACAGCGGCGGGATGTTGGCCGTGAAGAAGAAAAACCAAAGAAACAGAAAAGGAGGTGGCCGGTGGACGCCATAGTGTCAGGAGCAATAACAAAGCCCCAGGCAGCAGATTGCTGCAGCGATAGCAAAGCCCTAGCAGATGCCGTATCCCGCAAAAACAGGATGTGGGTTTTTACCATTGTCGGTTTTTTTGCATTGATAAGCATCGGCACATATGCCATGCATGAATATTACATTTATCTTTCCGCCTATCTCTGGTTTGGGTTTATCTACGGCATGTGCCTGCAGTATGGGCGGTTCTGTTTCGCTTCGGCGTTTCGGGATCTTTTTGCTGTAGGAGTGCCGCGCATGGTGGTGGGCATCATGATCGCCACCGTGCTTTTCTCATTTACTTCTTCATTTGTAGCCTCAACCGGGTGGTCCACCTTCCATGCCGCTCCCTGGAGCATTCACGCGGTTATCGCCGGAATTATCTTCGGGGTGGGCATGGTATTTGCCGGCGGCTGTGCCTCCGGCTCCCTCTATAAGGCCGGTGAAGGCAATGGTGTTTCTTTGCTGGTTATCCTCTCCATCAGCGTCACCCAGTCAACCTTTGTTGATCTTGGCGGCTGGTTCAACAAACTGGTCCCCAGTTCCTGGGCCGAGTCAGCCCTGACAAAAAGTTTGCCCAGTTCCATAAATGTAAGCGACGGCTGGGTAGATCAGTACCTGGCCGGCTATGTCTGGAATCAGCCGGTTATTACCTTTGCCAAGCTTCTTGGGTTCAAAGACGAAACCGTGATCGGTTCTTTTTTCGGCAACACCCTGGTTGGTGTTGTCCTGCCCGCAATTGTGCTTCTGGTAGTGGTTTATTTTATCTGGTCAAGAAAACGCTACGTCCTCGACCTGCAGAGCCGCGAGGGCCGCGGCCCCGGTTTTGCGGATCATATCCGTGGCTTCTGGTCCATGATCACTGCCTCTAAGAGAACCGCGATTGCCGGCCTGTTTCTGGGCATTGCCTGCGGCATGCAGATGTTTGTCATCGAGGGGTTGCGCATGAAATTCGGGGTCAAGAATGCCGGTACCATCCTGCAGCGCATCGGTTTTGATTACGGCATCTCGGCCAAGGGAACGGTCTTTGATCCGGGATACTGGTACGTCACAACCCAGGAAGCCCAATGGGTCGGCTGGGTAGCCCATAAACTCGGCTGGAACAATATGGACAATATCTATTTCGGCTGGGTGAACGGTAT
>Ga0209536_100014476_pt1 | contig 11325 bp, 9 predicted proteins | sample DeeMarSeWOR28_12_FD_187461 | JGI IMG/M metagenome (GOLD analysis project Ga0209536, IMG submission 187461) | Marine sediment microbial communities from White Oak River estuary, North Carolina - WOR-2-8_12 (SPAdes) (version 2) | ecosystem: Environmental > Aquatic > Marine > Intertidal zone >... | reverse complement strand
GGTATAGGCGTCCCCGATCTGTTGCCACTGTTCTCCAAAACGGTTGCGGCCTCCCACCATGGACGCAATCCGGTGCTGCGTCTCATAAGTATCCAGGCCCCAGAGCTCTTTGGCATCTTCAATCTTCACCTGATCGTTAATGATGCTGATCCACACCGGCTTGTCGGCCCTGCCTTCCACCACGACTCCATCCCAACCGGCGAGCTTCATCGTGGTGCCAAACAGGCCGCCGAAATTGCCTCGCCAGAATTCGCAGGTAGGAAACGTTTCCGGGGACAGCCCGCAAACGCTGGTTCTTCCCGCTCCCGGAACGCCGGTTGCTGCAAAAGGACCGACCATGAGGGGAAGGACATTCCGGGGATCATAGGGATCCTTCAGGTCCCATTCACCCGGAGCCACCGCAAGATCCCAGAAGATGGCCGTTCCCATTCCGTAGCCGCCGCCGAACTCTTCGTACAGGGCGGTGTCGATGGTGCCGATCTCTTTTGTGCTCAGGTTAATCCTGAGAATCTTACCTGCATATCCGTAAGTCATTTTCCCCTCGCATGTCCATCTGTTGAGAAACATAGTAGAATAAGAGACTGAAATTCAACGAAAATAACTTGCATCAGAGGAGAGATTCCGTTATGTGAAACTGCTCCATAAGGAAAATCGAAGCATCCCTATTGTCGGAGATCTTGCCGGCAAGTTTGCCCTGCTGCGAATTGCACGGACTCTGAAAAAACGGCATCTTGAAGTGAGCTGTTTTTATCTCTCAAACATCGAGTTCTATCTTTTCCGCCAGGGGGGCTGGAAGTCCTATGTGCAAAATATGCGGCAGCTACCGTGGTCCGATAATGCCGTATTGATCTGCGCGTGCGCCAACTCCCGGCAGCGCCACCCCGCCCAAATCCCGGGCTATTACATGACCACGCTGCTGCAGATGACGAGCAGGTTTTTTAAGAATGAATCCCAAGGAAGAAATCAGACCTGCTGGGATCTGGTAACGCGCGATTACATAGCTCCATGAATCAGTCCGATGGGAATCAGGAAATAGTCGCAATACAGGAAGAGATTTCAATAGCCGCATACATACAGATAGAGGATAGCGATGAAAAAAGACATGATCATCGTCGGAGCCGGTATTGCAGGTTTAACCACCGGCTACTATGCCCAATTGAACGGATATCAATCCACCATATACGAGATGCACAAGATCCCGGGAGGTCTGTGCGCCGCCTGGAAGCGGAAGGGGTATACGTTTGATATCAGCATGCACATGCTGGTGGGCTCCAGGTCCGGACCCGTTCACAGGATGTGGCGGGAACTTGGTGTTATGGAAAACCGGCAATTCCATTATCACACCGAGATTTCGCGTGTCGAAGGACTGGGAAAGAGCCTGTCCATTAGCACGGATCCCGGACATCTGCTGGATCAACTGCTGTCTTTGTCGCCGGCTGACGAAAAACTGTCACGCGAGTTTGTCCGGCTGGTGTCGGGCCGCGGCATGATGGGCGCCATGTCTCTCAAGCCTTCTGAATTGTCGGGCATTCTGGATAAATTAAAGTTGTTCTGGTCCGTCTTTCCATCTCTTGGAAAGATGGTCAGATACGGCAAAAAAACCCTGCAGGAATTCGTGCAGGATTTTCAGGATCCGTTTGTGCGTGATGCCGTTCGCTTTTTAATAGACGCTCCCGATTGGCCCATGCAGAGGTTCCCGATGTCGGCCATGGCCGGATTAATAAAATCTGCAGTGACCGACGCGGGAGTGCCGTTGGGGGGATCGCAGAAAGTCGTCTTCAAAATAGCCGAAAAATTCCGGGGGTTGGGGGGCGAGATTGTTTGCGGTCAACGGGTTAAAGATATTATCGTCGAGAATGATCATGCTGTCGGCATCCGTCTGGAGGATGATAGCGAGCAACATGCCGATAAAGTCGTCTGGGCGGGAGACGGCCATACGGCTGTCTTTGATATTTTAGGCGGTAAATACCTGGATGACAAAATTAAAAGAATGTACAAGGAATGGATAATCGTCCAACCTCTGGTTCATGTCATGCTGGGTGTGGCCCGGGATTTATCCGTACAGCCGTTTCGCGTTGTTTTTGAATTGGAAAAGCCGATCCAAGTAGCCGGCCTGCAAAGGCGCTGGCTGTGCCTGCGTCATCATTGCTTCGATCCCGCTATGGCACCCCCTGGAAAATCAGCCGCCGAGGTATGGTACCCGACGCCCTATGCGTACTGGGAAAATCTGTCCGGTGACCGGAAGGAATATGAAGAGGAAAAGCAGCGGATAGCGGATGCGACAATTGCAGAACTGGATAAACACTGGCCCGGTTTTGCCGCCGATATTGAAGTGGTCGATGTGGCGACTCCGAATACCTACGTCCGATACACCGGAAACTGGAAGGGATCGCCCGACGGCTGGTACGTTACACCCGAAAACATGATGGACCAAAGTCCGGTAAGAGCACTGCCGGGCCTTTCCGACTTCTATATGGTTGGGCAGTGGACGGCCCCGTTCACGGGAACCGTAATGGCGGCTCTTTCCGGAAGACAACTTATTGAGCTGCTGTGCAGGCAGGACAATAAAGCTTTTGCTACCTTCTCCTAGAGATTGGGGTTACCGGCACCAAAACGGGGAAGTTTGTTCAAAGCCGTGCCCTTTGTGTGAGCATTCTTCACAATCCCGAGACTTTCTGCAGCGAAATCCGAGCTGAAAGCTTGAATAGCGGATTTGCGGAACAGTGTTCTCGGCTTAATAGAAATTGGAACCTTTCCACTCGAATGTCCTCTAATTGGATAAAAGCCTGCCTATTCAAGCTTTATAAGGAGGGAATGTGCTTGAAGCACGGGAACTCACCAAATATTTCGGCCGTCGCATCGCGGTCAACCGAGTGACATTCGAGATAAATTCCGGCGAAATCGTCGGCTATCTCGGCCCAAACGGAGCTGGCAAAAGCACAACGGTTAAAATGCTCGTTGGAATGCTGAAACCTTCAAGGGGACAGATCCTGCTGAATGGTCAGCCGATCCAGGAAGATCTTGAAGATTTTAAAATGCGAGTCGGTTATGTGCCCGAAGAAGCCGTACTTTATTCTCATCTTTCCGGCTATGAATACCTCCAGCTTGTCGGCCGTCTTCGCGGCCTGGATGAAAAGGAGATGGCCCGCAAAATTAACGCCTTATTGGAGCTGTGTTTGCTGTATCCCTACAAGTATTCTCCGATTATTTCCTACTCAAAAGGAATGAAACAGAAGATCATGATGATTGCAGCGTTGCTTCACAATCCTGATATCCTAATCCTGGATGAACCGTTCTCGGGTCTCGACGTTTCATCTATCCTGGTTTTCAGAAAAATACTGAGATCGCTTACAGCAGAGGGTAAAGCCATTCTGTTCTGCTCCCATGTGCTCGAGGTTGTGGAGAAGATATGCAACCGCGTACTGGTCATTCACCAGAGCCGGCTCGTGGCGGATGATTCTGTGGAGAATCTGCGGCACCTGATGCATGTGCCGTCGCTCGAAGAGATATTCGAGCAGTTGATTCAGCTCGATGACTACAGGCAAACCGCTGATGAGATACTGAGAGTCATACATAGTTAGTCGGAGAATGAAAGTGGAAAATTCTCTACCCCGTGCACAATTTCGGCATCTGACGAAACATTTTTTCGGGAGATTTTTCGACAGCGAACTGTTTGCCAGACCCGGAATCGACATGCATCTTCTTGCCGTTCAGATACTGGCGCTGCTCGTGATCCCCGGCGCTCTCAGAACATTTTTGTCCATTTACAATTACTTTATGCTTGCTTTTTTTCCCGACCCTATGGTGCATCAGGCGGTTCTTAGGGATGAATATTACTTTATCTGCATCTCAATGATTCTCACCGGTTTTATAACGGTCTTTGAATGGGACTCCCTGTTTCCCGATCAGAAAGATTATTACAATCTGACACCGCTGCCGGTTGGGCCCCAAACATTATTTTTTGCCAAATTGGTTGCACTGATCCTATTCGTCGTATTTGCCAATATGGCCATAAACGGCGTCCCGATCCTGATTTTTCCCTGGATTGTATTGACTCACGGCGACACACTCGGGCCGGGAGGCGCAAGCTTGTCGGCGTTTGGGGCAATGATGTATCATGTCGGGAATGCGGTCAGTCTCCTGTTAAGCAGCGTGTTTGTTTTCACATCGTTTGTTGCGATCCGTGCCGCTCTTCCTTTGATCTGTCCTGTCAGGCTGGTGCGAAAAGTTTCCCGATGCATCCAACTTGCTTTGATACTGGTTCTTCTTTATGCAATATTCTCGGTCATCAAGGCAGGCCATCCTGTAGTGGAAGGAAACGGTCTGAATTATTTATTGCCGCCCTTCTGGTTTCTTGGCCTGTTTGAAATGCTGACGGGACATCATGCCTTGATATACGGCAGACTTGCGAAAATGGCATGTATCGCTTCGGCCGTGTCATGCATACTGTCCATTCTCGGTTATATAATCAGCTACCGGTCGTCCATGCAGAAGGGCTTTCAATCATCAGGCGTCGTTCGCCATCCTGTCTCGATTATGCGGAAGACATGCTCATGGGTACTGCACAAGACCGTTCTGAGGGGACACATGGAACGGGCATTTTATCACTTCGTCGCTCAAACGGTCTTTCGCCGGCGCGAGCATTTTCTTTATTGCGGTTCGTTTGCCATGGTCGGTGTCGCGTTAGTGATTACTGTATGGAGTTATATCAGTCGCGACCTGCAGCAGCATCTCCACATGCTTCTGTCATTACCATTGATACTGTCTTTCCTGATACTTGTCGGGCTGCGCTACGTTTTTTCCGTCCCGGCCGATCTCGATGCAAACTGGATCTTTAAAATAACAGGTAACCAGAGATTGCAAATGTCCTATAGAGGAGTACAAACGTTCATGTTTTGTGCAGCGAATATTCCGCTGTTAGTGGTGTTTGTCCCCTATTACATATTTGTCCTGGATTTTCGTTTGGTTGTTATGCATGTTCTGTTTGCATCCGTGCTTTCGTTGATTCTTGTCAAGCTGCTGCTGTTACGATTTGAAAAACTGCCATTTTCCTGCACGTACATTCCGGGAAAGGCCAACATAAAGGCGTTCTGGCTCCCCTATTTGCTCAGTTTTGCAGTGTATTCATTCGAGACAACGGCATTGGAGCTGAGGCTGGTTCAAGACATATATACATATATTGCTTTTGTATTCATCGCCGTTGCCGTAATCATCGGCTTGAGCATGTATCGTTCCGCGTTCCTGAAAGGAAACAATGGGATACGATTCGAGGAGGAACCGGAAAACGCCGTAAATGTGCTGACAATTGAAGGATAACGGGATCATTGCACATTTGGAATTCCTCCCCCCGGCTCGTTTTATCGCTGTGAGTCCGGTCCATTCCGGAGACACATGCAGCATCAAATAAGAGGCCGGCCGCCTTCCGGGATATTCACAATCGCGTGACTGTTGATTCATGCGTGCCGGGTCCTACTTTCTCGGAGCTTTAATATCGGCCCCGCCCTGGTGCAGCATCAGATGTGTTACGGCGCCTTTGTCGTCCTTGAAAAATTCAATCTGGGCATCCACTTAGGAATTGAGGTTGAGAGAGACAATACCTGAAGTTCTTCGGATCGATTTTATGTTGAGGATTAGCGGAAAGCTGGCAAGCCGGTGAGCGCCTCGCCGAGAATAAGCGTGTGTATATCGTGGGTTCCTTACAATCCCGTAGAGCGAAATCGTCCGGCTGATCTCGGGCATTCAAGCTTCCCACAAAAGGCTGATAGCGGTTGTTTCCAGCTCTGTAAATCCTGATGGAAAATATGCAATTGTTGTAAATATCGCGGGGGAACCACAGTTCTGCGCGGGGGATCGACAGCATTTTGCATAAAAAGCTAAGTCCGAGTGCGTCCGCTGTTCCTTTTTTCTGTTCTGGAGCAGGGTGTGAATACCGTAAAGTAATAGAAATTGACTTTTGCCCGAGAATCCGGAAGTTCGAGCCGGAAATCGAATTATTCGTGCAAATCTCGGCATTGCATTGTATCTTTTCGGATACGAAACCTATGTCAAAAAGAATCAGGCCCATTTTTAACCATTTCAAAAAGTATGTTTTTCGTGGATTGCTTGCCATCATCCCGCCGGCCCTGTGCATTTTTGTCCTTCACCTGCTCTATGTGGGGATCGACCAGCGTGTGACGGGCGTTATAGAGCGTTTTTTCGGCGCCAGCATACCGGGGCTGGGGATCATACTGGTGTTTTTGATTCTCTACTTGTTGGGGTTCATTGCTAGCAACATCACCGGTCGCAAGCTTTTTTCCCTGCTGGAGTATATAGTACGTCGGATACCGCTCATCAATACAACCTACCAGGTAGGAAAGCAGCTTTCTACAACGCTCTCGTTGCCTGAAAAGCAGGTTTTCAAACGGGCGGTTCTGGTGGAATACCTTAAACCGGGCATGTGGACCGTGGGTTTTGTTACCGGAACGATGCTCGACAAGAGCCGGGACAATGAGATACTGCTGAAAGTGTATATTCCAACTCCACCACTCCCCACATCCGGTACAATGGTGCTGGTCCGGCAGACCCAGACGCGGGATCCCGGCTGGACCATCGAGGAAGCTATGAAGGTAGTTATTTCAGGCGGAATCATCGGACCGGACTATGTTGCATAAATAAATGATTGATTCCTTAACAGTTTTTTCCTCCTGGCCTGAGTTTTTCGGCATTTGTCTTGTGCTGGTCCTGGCTGAAATCGTATACGTCAGCTTCGGCTTCGGCGCAGGACTTGTCGCCGTCGGTCTCAGCGCCGCCATCCATCCGGAAGTCAAGGACATTGCGGTCATTCTCCTTCTGATCAACCTGCCTATAGAGATTCTCGTGATTCGACGGTCCTGGGCAAAAATCCAGTGGGCCACGGTACTAATGATCTGCCTTGGTGTGATTTTCGGCGTGCCGCTGGGGACATGGATCCTCAGTATCGGCAAACCGACAATAGTTTTGACGGTACTGGGAACTGTGCTGGTTTTCGCAGGCATATCATTCTTGTGCATACCCCTTCATTTCAGAGTTCGGTGGAGAGGATGGAGCGCTCCGCCAACCGGCCTGGTTTCCGGCATCCTGGGGGGGCTCTTCGGGGTGGGTGGGCCTCCGGTCATCATCTACTACCAGCTGTCGGGTGTGGACAAGGCTGTCTTCCGGGGAAGCCTTATGGCCATTTTCCTGCTCATTGCCCTTGTACGCGTGCCGTCATACATCGTCGGCGGTCTTATCACGAAACTGCGCCTGTGGTCGGCCCTTGCCGTAGCCCCGGCCGTAATCGTGGGAGCCTTCATCGGGAGCCGCACCCACATCCAGCTTGCCGAAGAAAAGTTCAGGCGTATCGCTAGCGTGGTGTTGGTTGTGATAGGATTGCTGCTGTTGTTTCGTTCCTGAAATTCCGATACCGATGGATATTCTTATAGCGACTCCTGCAAGCAACTACTATTGACTTAATTCCATTGTTTATTTAACTTTTCTTAAAACAGACATTATCCAACTCATGATTGCTGTACGGGTGAGGCATGCGGGCGATTACCAGGAACCAAACTCGTTTTTGGCTGATTTCAACCGTCCTGTTGTGTTTTGTATCCTACCTCGTTGGCCAGGATGAAACATCCTCAACCCCGGTTTTCAGAGTCCGTGTAGATACGATATTTCTAAAGGTTGCTGTTACAGATTCCTCAAATCGTTTTGTTACAGGACTTCAAGCAACGGACTTCCGGGTCTACGAAGACAATGTTCTACAAACTATTTCGACCTTCAGCCAGGAATCGGGGCCGGTCAGTATCGGGTTTGTGATGGATGTCAGCTACAGTATGCGTTATTCCCTTAATAGCGCCAAAGGATGGTTTGAACAGATTGTTGAAAGAGGCCGACTCCATCCTGACGATGAATATTTCCTGATTACGTTCAACCAGACAGTCCGTCTGATTCGATCCTTTTCCGAAGAAATTAAGGAACTGGAAAATGAGGTTGCCCTGCAGGAACCGGGCGGAGATACCGCATTGGTGGATGCAATCTATTTGGGAATGTATCTGTGCAAAAACGAAGGGAAGAACGAAAAAAAAGCCCTGATCGTGTTTACGGACGGTGACGACAATAACAGCCGCTACAGCAAGTACGAAGTCCGCCGGTTCGCCATGGAATCCGGCGTGCAGGTTTACATTCTCCCGATGTTCAATTATGGCCGCCCCTTTCTGGAAGACATTGCGCACTTTTCTGGAGGCAGGGCAGAATGGCCCCGTTTTCCGGGTAATCAGGATCTGATCGATCGTATTCACGTTGAATTGCGCAATCAATATGTGTTGGGTTACGCTCCGACCAATACGGCGCGGGACGGCAAGTGGCGCGAAATCAAGGTTAAACTGGACACTCCCCCGGACTTTCCGAAACTTGCCGTAAACACAAAGAGCGGTTACTACGCCCCCCAGAATTAATCCGCATGAGCTAAAAGTGTGCATCTGTGTGAATTACGGGCGGCAGTTATTGGAATGTCTTCATTCCATCGACTCCAATTGGGAAATAAAATTCGCCAGAGCCGTGCGGAATGAACGGGGATCTCTAACAGTGAATGTCTGGGGTTCTACGGGAACCAACATCTCATTGAGATCATCGTCAGAGCTGCCGATAGTCAGACTGTTTGGTATAAGAAAATAGAAAAAATGAACCGGGGTGTTATTCTGCGTCACTTCCCCGGGATTGAACCGCCTGATGTTTGTGCGTTTGGCAAATTTCATTGGACCACTAATGACTATGACAATTTTTTCGGCGGACTTCGCTTTCAGCGTACACTCGTCCTCCTTCATGATTTTGCTCAGCAAATCATGCAGATACGCAGACGCTTCTGTTTGACCTTTAATTGTGTTGTAGTCAATTGTTTGCGAATTTCCCCGATATAACAAGTCCCGGCCTGTATATTGCCAGGCAATGTTGTCTGCATTCCTACGATTTAAAACGGTTTTTACCTGCAATGAGTCTAGAAGACTCAAACGAATTCGGCTGTTCTGGAGTCCGAGATGAGAAAGGACACTGGCTGCCTGCAGTACACTTGCCGGATTCGAATAGTGTCTTCCGAATTCCTCCGAGTTTTTTCGAGTTTGGTCCAATGGGATGTTGGTGACGATGTCGACACAAAGGCAGCGGCTGTTTTCAACCGGTAGCCACTCCCTGCCTGATTGAAAAATTTCATTGGTTTGCGTAACGAACTCGATATCTTTAAAGTTGCGGTCCAGTTCCGGTAGTTCATCGTCTTTCAGAGGGGATACCTTAACCTGCTTTCGTTGGACGTTTCCTTTTCCGGAGACGGAATCGAAAACAATAAGCGTGATGGTATAGCTGCCTGGGCGCAGGTAGAAACTGCTGCGAAAGGAGACATCATAAGGTTCGTCGATAGGCGGGACGGGAACGTTGGTGTAAGAGGCGCTGGGTGTCTTGGTGTTGTCCTCTGATGAGACTTTTATTACAAAGTGCAGATCGTTTCCGTTTTCACTTTTCGGCAATCGTTTGCCGCTGATTTTGCCACTCACCCTTACTACGAAACGCTGTTGGAACGTCAGGTAGGGCTTGGAGACGCTGACGCTCCATGAAAAGTCCTCACGTTTCGAATATTCCAGCCACTGGTCAATATCGAACGGGAGTGAATCCTTATCTGTTCCCGGTGCAGTCCCCGGACTGCAAAGAATGACTAAGATTAAGATTGCACTGCATCTGAAGATTTGCGTTCCCATAAAGCGCTCGATAAAGAAGCCTGGCAGATTCCTTATTGTCTATATCGTCAACGGAAGCGGAGAAATTAAAGCACCGGAATAAGACAAAATTAATATATTACTCGAACTCCTCAATGCACCACATCTTCATTATCAAAATGCCCTTTTCGTACATTCCCATATTTTTCAAAACTTTCAATCCAGTCCAGCACCCGCTCCCGGCCGTAGGTTTTCTCGAATGCACCGACAATTTCAGCTACGGGAATGTCCGCAAACGTACCGTGGAATTCCAAATACTCCATGAATTTCCGCTTGTCGGTGTTATAGGGCTGAAACAAGGAATCCTCGCGGCCGGTGAATTCCAGAGGCGCGACACCATGTTTCCGGCACAGTTCTTTGTTGAAAGCAGGAGTTGCCTTGACCCATTTGCCTTCCAGGAAGAATTCGGTAAATCCGTGGTAGGTGAAGATGTCTGAACCGATGAAATCCAGAAGCTGGCGGGTGGCGAGGTGATTGCGGACGGTGGCGAATCCGGCGCGCGCAGGGATACCGCAGGCCCTGGCGGCGGCGCAGAGGAGCGAGACTTTCGGGATGCAGAATCCGCGGCTGGCTTTCAGGACATTGCTTGCCCGGTAGTGCTCGGGTTTGTAAAAAGGATAGTAAGGGTCGTACCAGATTCGGTCGCGTACCGCGTAATATAGGCGTACGGCTTTTTCAACCGGGTCTCTTGTACCGGCCAGGCTTTCTTCGACGAAGGCCCGGACTTCACGGTGGTTGCTGTTAATAATTTCCGTGGCTTGCAGATATTGCTCGAGTCGATACATTATTCTCTTTTTCAGAAGTTGCCATTGACATTCTAATTTATATGTCAAAATCGATGGATGATCCAGATTTCACTTCCTTTATCCCCATCTTCTCTTGTTCCTGAACCAGTGGAAAATATATCGGGGGGTTACGCTTTTCATCCACCCGCACCTTCACTTTTCATCCGGCGTTCATAAGTTGTAAGATTGGGCGTTCCATGCTGCCGGAGTCAGAAAGGAAGGATGAAATGAGATCAAGATATGAACATGTGTTTGAGCCTATCCGGATCCGGGGCGTGGACTTCAAAAATCGTTTGGAAATGGCTCCGCCCTCTCCGAACCTGGCCGACAGGGAAGGAAGGGTGACGACGGAGTTTGTCAATTTTTTCAGGCCGATAGCAAGAGGCGGCGCGGCGATAATCCATGTCGGGAATTCCGTCGTCGACATCAAGGAAGCGTGCGACGAGGAGCGGCAGCTGGATCTCGGCAGCGATGATTGCATTCTTCCGCTTACCCGGTTTGTCGAGATGTGCCGCGGCTATGGAGCGCACGCCTCTCTGGAGATCAACCACAACGGCAAGGACTCCGACTTCGGGAAAACCGGGAAAGCTGCAATCAGCCCCTCCTCCCTTATTCCCTCCAGCGAGATCTGGCGCGCGCAGATGCAGGGCCGGGAACCCGTTCTCACAATCGAGATGGATCATGCAAAGATAAAGGAGACGGTCGAAAAGTATGGCCTGGCTGCCTACAGGTGCAAAAGAGCGGGCTTTAAAATGTGCATGATCCACGGCGGTCACGGG
>Ga0209536_100014475_pt1 | contig 11326 bp, 9 predicted proteins | sample DeeMarSeWOR28_12_FD_187461 | JGI IMG/M metagenome (GOLD analysis project Ga0209536, IMG submission 187461) | Marine sediment microbial communities from White Oak River estuary, North Carolina - WOR-2-8_12 (SPAdes) (version 2) | ecosystem: Environmental > Aquatic > Marine > Intertidal zone >... | reverse complement strand
AAACTCTGATTAATTCAGAGTTTCCGCAACACATGGATGTGTTGCCATTTTCAGTGGCTGATAAGCCACTGAAAATGAAGAATAAGATAAAATCGCATTCTATCTTATTCGTGCTCTGATAATTCATGGACGAATTATTCAGCGCTTCCTTAATATTTTATCCAGATGGTTAGCAAAAGATTTACGGTCTCCCTGGCTTAGTGCAGGCGGCCCGCCCGTATCGATACCGCTTGCCCGAAGCGTGTCCATGAAGTCTCTCATATTGAGCCGGGCCCTGATATTGTTTGCCGTGTACAGCTCACCGCGTGGATTGAGCGCATGGCCGCCTTTATCAATGACATCCGCTGCCAGTGGAATATCAGCGGTGATCACAAGATCGCCGGCATCCAGCCTTTTGACAATCTCGTTGTCAGCAACATCAAAGCCGGATGTGACCTGGAGAAATTTGATGTGGCGAGACTTTGGTATCGGAATTGAATGATTGGCGACAAGTATTAACTCCACCCCGGTTCGCTCTGCTGCCCTGAACAGAATTTCCTTGATCACACCAGGACAGGCATCTGCATCTACCCATATTTTCATCTCATGCGACCACGGTTAATTCATATCAAGCTGATGACTATCACTTCAGCGGTCTTTAACCGGCAGCGCATCATATTTAATTAAATCACCGACTTCTTCATACCACGGTGCCCTGTCAGCATAATATGTATTGTGCATGGGCCTGACTTGTGGATCCTGGTCCAGTGTTCCGGCCGGAACAATATATGCTTTGCCGCTTTTTGTCAGCCACGGCAGTGATGAGCCGCATTTTTTACAGAACGATGTTGCAAAGTGTTTGGCGTCTGCCAATTCAAACCTGCCCACATCCTGCTCACCACCCAGCCACTGGAACTGATCCGGATCAATAATAATGTTTGATGCGTGAGCCGTTCCTGTGAACTTTCGGCATCGCGAACAATGACAGTATTGAAAAACCTTAACCGGGCCGACAAACTGATAGCTGACTGCTCCACATAAGCAACTACCGGACACCTTGATATTTTTCATTGATACTTCCTGTGATAGCTAATGCTTAGCCCTTAGCGGGCAAATTATTGATGCAATATGCCACAAAACCCCTTTCGTCATCGATTTCTGACTTGAATATCAATCCATTTCCAGCCTGGCGCGGGAACAAATCACAATTATTTCTAATAATAGCGAAAACCGTGATCCGGGGTGTGGTTAAAAATATAGCAGCGTTCATTCATGGTTACACCCCTAACATTGATAAATGTCAATGCTCATAATAGTTAACTGTATTAATGTAGACACATAAAGTGTATTTGCATTCTCCGCAGGGACAGTAAGTTGGTTTCTTTTAGAACTGACGGTATAGATTATTCCATAAGCAAACTGCTTATGGTTATTGCGGTGCTGTTCGCAGTTGCAGCCAGCATGTCATGCAGCCGCGAGCCTGATACATCCTCTCTGCGCACTGACGCCCGGGAAAGGCTGTCAAGGAAGGCGGCACCTACCGACCACAGCGGTTTCTTCCACGAACCGTTTGCAGATGGCCCTGCGGTTACACGTGCCTGCCTGGTGTGTCACGAAGATTCAGCAAAACAGGTTATGCAGACTGCCCACTGGAACTGGCAGGGCGAAGAAATCATGCTGCCCGGACACGATAAACCCCTGCGCATCGGTAAGCGCAACGTCATCAACAATTTCTGCATCGGCATTCAATCCAACTGGCCTGCCTGCACCATGTGCCACATCGGCTACGGCTGGGAAGACGAAAATTTCGATTTCACTGACGAGACACGCGTCGATTGCCTGGTCTGCCACGACAACAGCGACACTTATCTGAAGAAATTCCGGGGTGCAGGCGTACCCGATGAATCCGTGGACCTGCTGGAAGTTGCACGCAGCGTTGGCCTGCCGGGGCGCAAAAACTGTGGCGCCTGCCACTTCCAGGGCGGTGGCGGCGACGCGGTCAAGCATGGCGACATGGATGACACGCTGCTTTTCCCCAGTGAGCGTATCGACGTTCACATGGGTAAATACGATATGCAGTGCATCGACTGCCATCGTACTGAAAAACACCGTATTCGGGGACGCTCGATGGCCGTGAGTGTTGACAGCGAAAATTTTCTCGAGTGCACCGATTGCCATGTCGATAAACCCCATGAAGATGTCAGGCTCAATGCTCATACCGATCGCCTGGCCTGCCAGTCCTGTCACGTACCACACATGGGTGCCGACACCGGGACCAAGCTGAGCTGGGACTGGTCACAGGCGGGCCAGGACCTCGACATCACCGACGAACATGTCTACCTGAAAATCAAGGGCCAGTTCACATGGTCGAGAAAACACCGGCCCGAGTACTACTGGTACAACCAGACGTCATTACGCTATATCGTCGGCGACAAGATCGATCCATCGAAACCGACAAGCATCAACAAACCACTCGGTGATCGTGACGACCCCAACGCGAAAATATGGCCTTTCAAGGTACACCGCGGTAAACAACCCTATGATACGGTGAACAACTACTTCCTGATCCCCAACGTCCATGGTGACGTGGGTTTCTGGACCAGGTTCGACTGGCCGACAGCACTCGCGATGGGTTCGGAAGTGACCGGCCTGCCCTATAGCAGAGAGTTTGATTTTGCCCCCACCGAAATGTATTTCCCGCTGTCGCACATGGTCACCAGCCTCGGCCAGACACTGCAGTGCAGGGACTGCCACGGCGAGCAGGGGCGGATCGACTGGGTCACCCTCGGCTATCCCGGCGACCCGTTGATGCATCAGATTGCTGAGCACGACCCGATATACCTGATGGATGCAAACGGCGAACCGGTCAGCCAGTCGGGTGAGCCCCTGTCAGTGGCGCAGACCTGTGGCATGTGTCATGAACTCGAGGAAGCCGGCTTTCTCGATGCCCATGGATACCACACCAGCGTGCAGGATGAAAAACTGCCTGTCGAGCGCAGACTGTTGATGATCGATGGTCCGCGCATTCCTGTAAACGATGATCAACAGATGAACTGTTTTCTGTGCCACATTCCTAAACCGGATCATGCCGCCAGGCTCGAAGCCGTTCAGTCCGGCAAGCCCGAATGGTCGGTAAGTGCGACACTGGCGAAAACCGGCCTGGTAGCAAAGACGGCTCACGGTTATGCGTGGAATATGCAGCAAGTTGCCGAGGACGGTGAGGCCGAACTGCCACTGCACCCGGTTTCTGAATCAAACTGTGGCGCCTGCCATGGCATGGTACATGACGGTTCCAGCCCCCTGAGGGTGGAACTCGGAAACAACAAGGAATGGACCACCGAGAAAACGGGCCAGGTGTTCTCGCCCCAGCGGGTACGCCTGTCGGCGATGAACCTGGAAGCAAAGGATCAGCTCGATATGTCCTGGGATGTACACGCTGAACGCCTGGTTTCCTGCGGCGACTGCCACTATTCCCGGGGCCGGCCAGAGCGCCTGGCGGGCGAGGTTGCTGAAACCAGCAAGCACTCCAGTGATGGTAGCCGTCGGCGTTGCGAGAGCTGTCACAGCCTGACAGGAACACATACCTGGCTGCCTGAACAGGATAAACACTTCAAGGCGGTTGCCTGCGAATCCTGCCACGTACCAGAGCTGCAAATGGCGGCCCAGCAATCCATCGATGCGACAGTGTTACGGCTCGACGGTACGCCGCAGCCCAGTTACCGCGGCGTCGACGGTGATATAGAGAATCCAAGCGCGGCCTACATCCGTGGCTACAGACCGCTGTTGCGGGTGGGTACCGGTGTACAGGGCGATCCCAAGGTGCTTCCTTTCAATCTGGTTACACGCTGGTTCTGGGTGGATCAGGCCAGCGAAGAAGAGGTTGCAGCCGACATACTTGCCCGCGCCTGGATCAGTGATGACGCTTACGATGACGAGATCATGGTGGCTTTTGATACAAACCAGGACGGGAAACTGGATGCGGATGAGCTGCGTCTTGACCGCCCCAGTAAGATCGTCCTGATCAAGGAGCGACTGCGGACTAACGGCGTGAAAAATCCCGATATCAGGGGTGAGGTTCGGGCCTACCACATTCACCACAATGTCCGTCACGGCAGCCTGGTCAACCGGGATTGCACGCGTTGTCACCGCGAAGACAAACAGGCATCCACTGCTTTTACGCTATCGCCATACCTGCCGTTCCATGCGGAACCGTCCGTGGTAACAGATACCACGGATATCGTGCTGGATGGCGAGTTCATCAAAAACACCGAAGGTACCCTGCAATTTATACCCGGGCTTGACGTGGTGCAGTCGTACAAGGCTCTTAAAGGCAAGCAGAATACGGAGTAATCGCATGAAGACGACTACAGACGAAACAAAATACTGGAACCCCTACGTTGCGGGAGTCCTTCTCGGCGTGGTTCTTTTTCTTTCCTTCTTCATTACCAGTCATGGGCTGGGGTCGTCCGGTGGCGTGAACCGGATTGCCGTTGCCTTGCAGGACCTGGTCGTACCCGAATACGTCGACAGTGTACCCTATACTGCCCGTATGGCCGGAGGCGACAAAAATCCACTGGATAGCTGGATCGTGTGGGAGGTCGCTGGAATTCTGCTCGGTGGTTTTGCTTCGGGCATGCTGCGCAAACGTGTCAGGCTACAGACCTATCATGGACCACAGATAAGTTCCAGGTCTCGCTGGGGCTACGCTTTTCTCGGTGGCTTATTAATGGGCTACGGCGCCCGGCTGGCACGCGGCTGCACCTCGGGTCAGGCACTGAGCGGCGGTGCGGTGCTGTCGGTCGGGAGCTGGGCGTTCATGTTTGCCGTGTTTGCGGGCGGCTATGGCCTGGCCTGGTTCGTCAGACGACTGTGGCAAGCGGAGTAAGTGATCATGGCCCCTTTTGATCTTGTCGCCCTGCTCGGAGTCACGGGTTCCTACCTGGTCTACCTTGCTATCGGTTTTGCCTTTGGCTTTATTCTCGAATCCGCCGGTTTCGGCGATGCACGCCGACTCGCCGCCCAGTTTTACTTTAGCGAACTGAGGGTACTGAAAGTGATGTTCACGGCCATTATCGTGGCCATGACGCTGATTTTTCTGTCCACAGCACTGGGACTGCTCGACTACGACGAGGTCTGGGTCAATCCGACCTATCTATGGCCCGGTATCCTGGGTGGCCTTATCATGGGCGTCGGTTTTATTATCGGCGGTTACTGCCCGGGTACCTCACTGGTCAGCATGGCGACACTGAAAATAGACGGTGCCTTTTTTGTACTGGGCGTGTTTGCCGGCGTCCTGCTCTTTGGCGATACGGTTGAGTACTTCAACGACTTCTGGCACTCGGGCTTCATGGGACGTTTTACCCTGCCCGAGCTGTTTGGTCTTGAAACCGGCGTGGTGGTCGTGCTGCTGGTACTGATGGCACTGGCCATGTTCTGGGGCTTCGGCCTGATCAGCAAGCTCATCTACGGAAAACAGGAAGACCATAGCCCGCTTGGAGCGCGCATGGCAGCCGCATTCGCGTTACTGCTGGTCTCGTCGCTGCTTCTTTTCTATGAACAGCCCGACGCGGATAGAAAGTGGGAATTACTTGCTGACAAGTATGCCCCCCGGCTGCAGCAACGAACGGCATACATCGATCCGGCTGAGCTGTTCCACATGATGAATGACGAGTATATTGAACTCATTATCTTCGACGTGCGTGACGAGCAGGACTGGAATCAGTTTCACCTGGTGGATGCCGAACGCGTGCCTCTACAACAGCTGACTGCGCAACGTAAACGCATGAAGTCCCTGCCGGAGAATGCCGTGGTCGTACTGGTCAGCAATGATGAGATACTGGCAACCAGGGCCTGGAAGCAGCTGATGGCCATCGCAAAACCGAATGCCTATATCCTCGAGGGCGGCATCAATCACTGGCTGAACATTTATGGTGTCAGCGATGACGAAGTCGACGACCACGGTACCGCCAGCCTTGCCACCCAGGATGGAAGCCTCCGGCATCCATTCAAACTGGCGCTCGGTGCACGCCATGCGGCAGCCCGCCCTGATGAGCACCTTGCGCCACAGCGCGAATACACACCCAGGGTCAAGCTGCTCAAAAAGATATCCAAGGCGGGTGGCTGCGACTAGGCCACAACGCAGACGCGCAAACTCTCACAGAAGCGATACAATGGACGCACTGACGATGCAGTGCCCACGACAGCGAAGACGTACTTCAGCTTTTATTCTTCACGTGGCAGAGCTTGCACTTCTTGTCGGGGCCGGCATGCTTTCCCTGTTCCATGGTGTACTTGTGACATTCGCGGCAGCGGAAATGGAAGGCCTTCTTCAGATCCGGCGTGTCCGTCGATGCCTCTTTTTTACTGCGCACATGGCAATCGCTGCATGCCTTGACCGCACCCTCACCTTCATAGGTATGGTGACAGGTGCTGCACTCGACTTTCTCCAAGCCACCCACATTTTCCAGCCCGGAATGCAGCTTGTGGTTGAAAGTGACATCCCCCAGCTTTCCAGGGAACACAATGATGTCCTTATCGGCAGGAATCTCGCTACCGACGACCGCAAATGATATTGATAACACGACTATTGAGAAAATACCTGAAATGCGCATTGCCCTTCTCCTTTACTACACATTTAAACCTGCATTAACAGCACTAGATAATCTGGATAGTAAAGCATTCGTTTCTATCCGGAATGTGCCTTCTTTTTAACACTAGCCGAATCTTTCCATGAGTACAACAACGTTATAAACACATTTTGATCATGCTCAACTTTTTTGAATAAGTGAAGATTTTTAGCCTGCTATGAAAAGATCAAACATGGCCGGTTAGCTCAATCGGTCTCATTTTAATTTGTGGTATATAACAAAAGATAAAGTGGCCTGGCCCGCCTTTGTGCAATATGCGGGCTAGCTTTTATTTAACATGAAGATCACCATTCCAACGAGAAGCAATCCGGCGACATACAAAAGAAGCCGCCCCATATTCGCGTTGCCGGCAAGCTCATTGCTGTGACGCAGTTTGAACTTGCGCACCTGATCATCTGTGAGACCATCGCAGTGCGGGCAGACGGGTTCCTTCTCCGGGTAACGCAAACCGCACCTTTTGCATTTCCTGGAAAATCTTATTTTTATCGGGACTTGCATAAATATTTTTAGACCTGGTCAGAATAGCATTAACACTAACGTCAGAAGCAATTACTCTGTGAACGCTCCATCAGCTAATAGCCCCCTCTCCCTTTGGGAGAGGGTTGGGGTGAGGGAATAAAACAAGCCAGCTTCATCTTTTACAGCCCCTCATCCTGACCTTCTCCCCGAGGGAGAAGGAATCCTTCTTTAAACAACATATTAATATTTAAACTTCACAACTCTTGCTGACCCACAGAGTCCATCACCTAAAGACGAGCGCCTGAAGACAATGGCCTGGCGTATCCCCTATCGGGTGCTCTAAACTGTACTGATTCTGTTGATTTAGTCAGCCGCCCCCGAATTCTTTTCTTCTTCCAGCGCCAAAGCCAGCGGCCGGTACTGCAGTGCGTAGAACATCTCCAGATGACGGCGTGTCTCGGTGCGCTTGAGCCCGGTCACGTGCTTCCAGAAACCGTACACCCGGGAAAGGGTCATCATGCGCTCGGCGTAGAGCCGCCAGGTATAACGTGCATTGACCCGCTCGAGACCGCCCTTTGAAACCTGCTCCCAGTAGCCGTGTTCTTCACTGCAACGCACCAGGAAATCGGTTATACGCTGTGCTGCCATGTCGCCGTGATTGGGGTCGATGTGAAAACCCGATATACCGTCCTCGATGATCTCGGAAGGACCGCCGTAGCAGGTGGCGAACGTGGGCAGTCCGCAACTCATGGCTTCGATCACCGTCAAACCGAATGCCTCGAACAGGGCGGGCTGGACGAAGACACCATGGTGGTCTGCAATATAGCGGTAGACCTCGCTGTTACGTTCCTTGTCGACTTGCCGTTCCAGCCATCGTACCTGCCCGTCGAGCTCATACTCGTCCATTAGCTCATGCATGCGATTGATCTCGCTGCGCTCCTCTTCGTCGCCGGAGTTAGCGGGGTCTATGTGTCCGGCGGCAACCAGCAGGTTGGCTTCGGCACGCAGCTTCTCATTCCTGCCATACCATTCCACCAGGCCGGTGACGTTCTTGATCCTGTCCATTCGAGCCAGCGTAAAAATGATCGGCTTACCCCTGTCAGTCAACCTGCCACGACTCGGTGTCACTTCACCGTCGCCGTATATAAGTGACTCGATCTCTCCATGCAGATGGGTAAAGCGGCACAACGATTCTGTATAGGGGAAATAGACAGCGGAATCGGCCCCCGGCGAGACGATGTTGAACTTGGGATCGTATACATCAATACCATTGAGAACCCGGTACAGCCCCGGCATGGTGAAGCTTGAATAGCTTTCGTACTGTCCCAGGCTGTGCCTGGTGCCTGCGATCTCCTGGTAGGTGCTGGTGATAATAAAGTCTGCCATGTTCATAGCGATCAGGTCGGCCGTGAACTGGCAGGAGAAATGGTACTGGGGGTCGTTGTCCTTCCAGTAGAGATCCGAGTAGAGATATTTGGTCTTTTCCAGGGCATGGGCGATGTTGCACTGGGTGACGCCCAGGCGCCGGGACATCAACGAGGCAACCAGGTTGCCATCGGAGTAATTGCCGATAATGAGGTCCGGTCGCCCGCCCAGCTCTGCCAGCAGCTCATGCTCGGCATCCAGGGAAAAGCGCTCCAGGTAAGGCCAGATTTCGAAACGTGAAATCCACTGGCGCATGATCTCACCCGAGGTACTGTGGAAAGGCACCCGCAGAATGTTGGCATAACGGGTGCCGGCGATGTGCTCCAGGCGTTGATCACAGCTCGTGTCCTCTGCCTCGGGAATCAGCCGCGTAATGACCATGATCTGTGGGGTGATGTCCAGCCCCTGCTCATAAAGCCGGTCATACATTTCCTGTTCCAGTGCACGGACCTGATCGAGAATGTAGACCACCTGGCCACCGGTATCGGGTCGACCGAGTACATTCGATTGCCCGAAAAAACCGTGGGGCGAGAGAATCGCCACAGAGAAAATCATGGGTACGCGACCGAGGAAGGCCTCCAGGTTGTCCGGCGATGGCGCCTCGAGAATCTCGAGCAACAGACGCATGGTCTCCCGGGTGCGCGCCGCGTCACGACCCCATCCCGGCTCGAATCCCAGGTGCCTGAGTTCACGTACCGTCACTTCCCACGGCACATCTGAAGGCAGGCCATCGAGCAGTTCCTCGGCGTAACGCAGTGCATTACGCAGCTCGGGTAGATCGGTGATCTTTCCATTCAGCATCAGCTGCTGATTGCGGTAACGGTGAACGCGCAGGAATTCCAGTACGTGCTCGGCTTTCTTGCCGAATTCCTCGAACAGGTGGCTGGAAAGGCGACGGTTGAGAAACTCCACGCCACGCCCTATGGACTCAGGTTCCTGGAGTTTGTAGAACTCCCGGTCGAAAGGCGCAAGGTCGATTTCCAGCACAAAATCGTCATCGTGCTGGTGCGTGATAAGTTGCTCCTTGATGCGGAGAAACTCTTCCAGAGAAACCTCTTCGACGCTCATGGTTTCAATGTGAATGCGCAGGTAGCACCAGCGCGCAACACGGCCACGAAATGCCAGAATGATCCATGAGTGGTTAACGATCGCTTCCTGGCAAGCCTGGAAGGACTCGGCAATTGCGGATTGGGCCGGCTGGACGATCTCACCGGAATCACACAGCAACCTGAAAGCATCGATCAGTTCGCTGCGCAGCAGCAAAGGCCTGCCCAGTTTCACAAACTGGTGCATGACCTTGTGTGCATCTGTCGGGTTGTCCTGCAGAAAGGTTTTGAGTCGCTCGACAAGATTGGCCGGGGTACGCGGGTTCATGTCAGACTCCAGATTTGGCTGCAGGGCTAATAAAAAAATTGTTGTTTTTTAATCTTAGTATAAATCAACGCTGACAGTGACGATTAGATTCATATAGTGAATGCATTGTACCTGAGCTGGTTTAACAAACACTTTTTCTCGCAGAGACGCTGAGTACGCAGAGAACTTCAATGTTTAATTTGTTCTCACCCCAAACACCTTTGCGTACTTTGCGCCCTGGCGAGAGTTGATTTGTTTTTTCTCGCAGAGGCGCAGAGAACGCAAAAAAACCCATGCTTATTTAGTTTTTTCTTTTTTCACGTATTTTGCCGGGGGAGCGTGTAGCGGCAGGCGGACAACATAGTTCTTATCTGTGTTTATCTGTGTTTATCTGTGTTTATCTGTGTTTATCTGTGTTTATCTGTGTTTATCTGTGTTTATCTGCGTTCATCTGTGGACTCATATTCATATCTACAGAGTTTTAATCAGCAACACCTGCAGTTCAGATCACGACCTGTACACTGAAACAAGGCACTCGGGCTACCAGTATCGAACCCGGCCTACATCCATGTGTACAAAGTCGGAACTGGCGTAATAACCAACCCCGCCACCCTTGAGTGATTTTGCAGCCTTGTGCAACTGACGGGTATCAAATCCGGGCAGGCGTACATCAACGGCCTGTCCCAGCATGTGATAGCTGCGCCTGGCCACGCCTGAACTGCGTTTGCTTAACATGTCATTGGTTGCCGGTGAACGGTAACCCGAAATCACATGAAATTCACCCTGTTGTTCAACCTTTGCCTGTAGCTGGTACAGTAGATCGAGTAATTTCGGATCTATCGGGCTGGTGCTGTCGGCACGATGATCCCTGAGCAACCAGCTGATCTGCTCGATACCATCATCGAGGTAGCTTCCGTCTGACCAGAAGGTGGCAGACAGCTTTTCGCCGGTATGGGTGTTGTAAAAAGAAAGTTCACGGTCACGTACCGGCGCAGCAACTGAAGCAATCACGCCGGGTGCTGCCGTTGCCATCGCCACCCCCGCCATGGATGTCAGGAATCTTCTACGGGACAGTATAATATTCTGCTTTTCTAATGGTTTAACAGGCATAACAACTACCGGGACTAATTGTTCAACGTATAAAGACGAAATATAGAGGAAAAAAACGCATTTTAAAGGATTTTGTAACGAATGGCATAAAAGTTGTTCAATTCACGTGAAATTCGGCCTGCTAATGTGTAGTAGTTCAGACCTGATCTGACATTTGTTGTCGATTTTCGCATCGCCGTGAAACCTGCCTGCGTTGGAGTTTTAACATCCCATTCTCTCGCAAAGGCGCCAAGATCGCCAAGAACATCTATGTTTGATTCGTTCTTACCACAAACACCTTTGCGTACTTTGCGTCATGGCGAGAGTTAATTGTACTTTTCTCTCGCTGAGGCGCGGAGAACGCAGAGTGTGTG
>Ga0209536_100014474_pt1 | contig 11326 bp, 7 predicted proteins | sample DeeMarSeWOR28_12_FD_187461 | JGI IMG/M metagenome (GOLD analysis project Ga0209536, IMG submission 187461) | Marine sediment microbial communities from White Oak River estuary, North Carolina - WOR-2-8_12 (SPAdes) (version 2) | ecosystem: Environmental > Aquatic > Marine > Intertidal zone >... | reverse complement strand
CTGATCTGAACTCTTTGTCGGAAATATCCAGTGATCCCACACGCGCTATATTATCCGGACCGGTCTCACAACCCAGCATATATAAGATTAATGCTGTAAGAATATACCCTAGCTTTTGCATGAATTTCATCCCGAAATAAACAATTTGGTTAATTTACTGATTTCAGTATACCTTTGGCAAAGCTGATTTGTTCCTCCTTTGATTTACCGGGTAGCATAAACTGAACGCCCAGTTTTTCCTCCTCACCAATAAATTTAACCTTTGCCTGCTTCTGATTCAGAAATGACGGCAAAATAGTTGCAAAAAAATAATCGTCATCTTTGGCATCTCCGGCAAAATCAATTTTTAATATGTTTTTATTCAGGATGAGTCTGGCGGCGTAAAGACGTCCGGCCAGAATTTTGAGTTCAATCGCGTCGATCAATTGTACCACGCTTGCCGGAACAGGACCGAACCGATCGTCCAGCTCGAATTTCATTTGTTCAAGCTCCTCCAGGGATCGAAAATTGACCATCCGGTGATACACGGTCATTCGTTCGATTTCACTGTAAATATAGTCTTTTGGTATCAGGAGGTCAAAATCAACATCCAGTTTTGGATCCGTATAGCGGTCCTCTCTGATAACCGCTTGGATTCCTTCGGTCTGTGCCTTGAGCTGTTTCACACTATCTTCCAGCAGCCTGCAATAGAGATCAAAACCAACAGTCTGGATATTGCCACTCTGTTCTTTGCCAAGAATGTTACCGATACCGCGGATTTCCATATCTCGTAACGCCACCTTGAAACCCGAACCCAGATCGGTGAAGTCCTGAATGGCGCGCAGCCTTTTTTGTGCCAGACTCGTTAACCTGGTGACGCCCGGGACAAGGAGATAAGCATATGCCTGTTCGTTGGAGCGGCCAACCCGACCGCGGAGCTGATAGAGCTGGGCCAGGCCAAATTTATCCGCCCTGTCGATGACAATTGTGTTTACGTTGGGAATATCAAGGCCATTCTCAATGATCATCGTTGAGATCAGAATATCGAATTCCTTATGTACAAACTGCAACATGATATTTTCCAGCTGTTTCTCCGGCAACTGACCATGGGCAACGGCAATTCGCGCTTCGGGGACAATCTCTCCCAACATTTGCCGGATCGCCTGGATCGTTTGAACCCGGTTGTGAACAAAATACACCTGCCCGCCACGGTCAATTTCCCGCAATACGACCCGCCGGATAATTTCATCATCCCATTCATGTATTTCTGTTATCACCGGGAGCCGGTTACGCGGTGGGGTCTCAATATGTGACAGATCGCGCGCCCCCATAATGGACATATGGAGTGTGCGGGGAATTGGTGTGGCTGACATCGTAAGTACATCCACGGTCACCCTTAGGCGTTTTAGTTTTTCCTTGTGTTTTACACCAAATCTCTGTTCTTCGTCAATGATCAGCAATCCCAGATCCTTAAAATTTACATCTTCTGATAACAACCGGTGTGTTCCGATAATGATGTCAATCTCACCCCGCCCCAGTTTCTCGATGATTTGTTTCTGCTCTTTTGCTGATCTGAATCGTGAAAGCATTTCAACATTAACCGGATAGGTACTCGTGCGTTCCCGGAAAGTCTGAAAATGCTGATGGGCAAGAATTGTGGTCGGTACAAGCAAAGCCGCCTGTTTACCGTCCATGACAACTTTAAAAGCCGCACGTAACGCTACTTCCGTTTTACCATATCCGACATCACCGCAAAGCAAACGATCCATCGGGGCATCCTTTTCCAGGTCCTGCTTGACTTCCTGGATCGATCGCATCTGATCCTCAGTCTCTTCATATGGGAACGAAGCTTCAAGTTCCAGTTGCCAATGGGTATCCTGAGAAAAACCATGGCCTTTATTCAGCTTTCTGGCTGCATTCAGTTCAATCAGTTCTGCGGCAATCTTTTCAATCGATTCACGTGTACGGATTTTAGCCCGTTCCCACTCGCCACTGCGGAGTTTGGTCAGTTTTGGCTGAACTTCCTCCTCCGTTGCATATTTTTGAACCCGGTTGAGCCGATCCACGCTGACATAAAGGATGTCACCTTCAGCATATTCCACCCTGATGCACTCACGCCGGGCGCCCCCGGAATCGATCGTCTCAAGACCTTTATATTGTCCGATACCATAATCGATATGGACAACATAGTCATTAAGATTTAAGGCATTCAGACTGCGCAGATATTCACCATTTTTAAATCTTTTATAAGTTTGCCGGCGCTTGAAGCGATCAAAGATCTCGTGATCAGTCAGTACATGAAGATTCTCCTCAAAAAATACAAATCCACTGTGAAAAGCGCCCAATGTCAGATGAACGATTCCATCCAGACCTTCATCCTGCAGGATTTCCTCAAACCTTTCCCGCTGGGTGTTTGTGTCACACTGAATAAAAATTGTTGTTTCAGGATCTGTGTTTTTCTTTATATAACCAAACAGGCGGTTGATCTGGCCGGCAAAAGTAGGGGGCGCGGCAGATTCAAAACGATATTCAGGCATATCCGGCTCCTTCACAAGATCAAAACGAAGGAGCGGAAATTTCAGAATACCTGTATAAAACTCATCCCAGCTCAGATATCTTTCTTCCGGGGGCGGCGGAAAAACATTCTGGCTCTTTTGACGCTCATAAGCGGAAATAATTTCACTTTGATAGGTTTCCGCCGAATCGCTTAGCAGGGCAATATCTTCCAGGACAAAGACCGTCGGGCCGGTGATATAATCAACAATACCTGTCCGGACCTCCTGCTGCTGATAGGGTGGAATGATAACATGCCTGATCTCATTGATCGATCGTTGCGTAACAACATTGAACGACCTGATCGACTCGACGGAATTACCGTAGAATTCTATGCGCACCGGGTCTTCTGATGTCCAGGGGTAGATATCAATGATTCCGCCCCTTACGGTAAAATGTCCCACATCTTCAACCGTTTCTGTTCGCTCATACCCCGCTTCCGTCAGCCCCCGGACCATTTGCTCAAATTCATACTTTTGCCCTACGCCGATATCATGATGGTTTTCGACAAATGACTCCGGTGGCGGTAATTTACTTAAGATGCCGCGTATCGTTCCCACGATGATGCCGTTGTCGATATCGAGCAGATTCTGCATGGTTTCAAGACGCAGCCTGACCAGACTTGGATTGGGATCCCGATCTTCATAAGGAGTTATTTCGACGGTTGGGTGAAATGCAGTTTTTCCCCTGCCAACGATGATTTCCAGATCATCCCTGATCTGTTCAGCTTCATCCTCCTTTGCAGAAAGATAGATCACCCGGTAGTTCAAAACTTCTGAAAGGTAGGCCAGGAACACCGCTCTCAATGAACCTGTTAATCCAGTTATTTGCAGGGGGCCTGCCCCTGATTCCGGAAGTTTAAATTTACTGAAGGATGTGCTGTTAAAAAGAATTTTATTGATCCGTTGCATCAGGCGGGTGTTTTCAGTTGACCGTTTTATCGGGGCGCGGCGGATTTTGCCGCATTACTTTCAGTTCATTTACATATCTGCCTTTTGGAAAGGCCTTCAACAGCTGCTCATAATATTCATTAAAGATATCAATCCTGCCAAGATAATAGTAAGATGCCGCGGTCAGAAAAGCCACACTTTCGCGATCAAAGAAATCAGGTTCAAGATCCATGATTTTTTCGCATAAAGATATTACATTCAGATAATTTTTATCATGGAATTCCACAAAAGCAAGACCAAAAAATCCTGAGGCTTTGCGCGCAGCAGGCGGATTTTCACTCAGAATCTGTTCAAAACTCCTGCGCGCATGGGCATAACTTTCGAGATAATAATAAACAAATCCCAGAAAGAACAACACGGACATTTGATAGACCGGATCTTTTTGACCAAAAAAATCAAGGATCTCTTCCAGTAACGGATGGGCCAGATCATAGTTACCGCGATAAAAGTGTAATTTTGCCAGTTCGTATTTTACATACTGTTGTTTGTCTGCTGTGCTGTTCTCGCTCAGGGATTGTGTCAGAAAACGTTCCGCCAGGGTGGAATCATTCTGTGCCAGATAGGCATAGCCCTGTAAACGGTACAGATCATCCTTGGCCCGGTAATTTTCATCATGCAACAATACATTCTCAGAGGCCTCAATCGCCTTTGTGTGATCACCTTCATAGTAATAAACCCAGCTTAATTCTGCCCAGATGATGGCCCTGAGCCTGGGATCTGAAATTTGATTGAATGCCTGGAAATACATTAACCGGGCATTTTTATACTGCTTTTGCTCCAGGTGATTTCGTGCTTTCTTGAGCACGTCATCAATTTTTATGCTCATAACGAATACCAGAAAAATAAACAAACATGAATCAAACTTACAAAAATTAAGCCTGTTTTTAAAATCCGCTGGTTCCGGCCTGAGTACTGTTACAATTCTTGACTTTTAGTGGCAGAATCTTAAATTTGGATTCTATTATGCCACAACTACACAGGAGACCCAATGGAAAAAGAATATGATATTGCGATCATTGGATCCGGTCCCGGTGGTTATGTTGCCGCGATCCGTGCTTCACAGTTGAAACTGCAAACCGTCCTGATCGAACGCGAAAACCTGGGAGGGATCTGTCTCAACTGGGGATGTATTCCGACAAAAGCACTTTTGAAGAGCGCTGAGCTATATGGATCAATAAAGCACGCCGCTGAATTTGGAATAAATGTGGAAAAAGCGGCACCGGATTTTGGTAAGGTCATTGACCGCAGCCGAAAAGTTGCTGATATGAATTCCAAGGGTGTTGAGTTCCTGATGAAAAAGAATAAGATCGATGTCATAACAGGGAATGCCCGTGTATCCGGTGCTTCATCGGTTGAAGTGACCGGTGATGATAAAAAGACCAGCAGGATCAGAGCAAAACACATTATCATCGCTACCGGTGGCCGACCACGGGAAATACCCGGGATTGAGTTTGATGGCGATAAGATCATTGAATACCGAAAGGCGATGAGCCTTGAAAGTCAGCCAAAGTCTTTGGTGATCATCGGTGCGGGTGCCATCGGTGTGGAATTTGCATATTTTTACAATGAGATGGGAACTGAGGTTACGATCATTGAAATGCTCGATCAGCTGCTGCCAATAGAAGATAAGGAAATCAGTGGTATCCTCGCCAGATCGTTCAAAAAAAATAAGATCACCGCACACACCTCCACCAGGGTGGAATCGGTGAAGAAAAAAGGAAAAGGGGTGGAGGTTACGATTTCAAAAAACGGGAAATCCGAAATCGTTAACGCAGAAAAAGCCCTTGTTGCCATCGGTATACAGGGTAACTGGGAAAATCTGGGCCTGGAGGATCTGGGCATCAAAGTTGAAAAAGGATTTATTAAAGTCAATGAATGGTATCAAACAAATGTCAAAGGAATCTATGCCATTGGGGATATTATCGGCCCCCCCCTTCTGGCACACGTCGCTTCTCACGAGGGTGTCATCTGTGTTGAAAAAATTGCCGGGACTGAGACCCATCCCCTTGACTATGATGCCATCCCCGGTTGCACCTATTGCCATCCACAGGTTGCCAGCATTGGTCTTACCGAGGCAAAAGCGCTTGAGCAGGGATATGAATTGCAGATCGGCCGTTTTCCCTATACGGCTTCCGGAAAGGCACGCGCTATCGGAGAACGTGACGGGCTGGTAAAGTTGATATTTGATAAAAAATACGGTGAACTCCTTGGTGCACATATTATCGGAAGCGAGGCCACCGAATTGTTGGCAGAACTCGGAGTGGCCAAAACACTGGAGAGCACTGCGATCGAATTGTCAAAAACCATTCATGCCCACCCGACATTATCCGAGATGATCATGGAGGCCGCCGGAGACGCTATCGGTGAGGCCATTCATATATAAATTGCGGATATTTCGTTGAATCGGGTTTATCTCCTCAACAAGGGATTATTGCCATACAGAGATGCCTGGGCTCTGCAGAAAAAGATATTTGAATTCGTTACAGAAAACAGAGATACTCATTTTCTTATTTTGACCGAGCATGATCCGGTAATAACCATCGGCAAAACAGGATCCCGGCAGAATCTTCTGGCCAATCCGGAGTACCTGAAAGAGCAGAAAATCGACCTGGTTGAAATTGATCGCGGTGGAGATATTACGTTCCATGGTCCCGGCCAGGTTGTCGGGTATCCGATCCTTGATCTCATCAGCTTCCGGAAAGATGTCCATTGGTATTTGCGTATGCTGGAGGAAGTAATGATCGGCACCCTGAAAAAATTTGATATTACGGCAAACCGGATTGCCGGTTTGACCGGAGTCTGGGTCGGGAATACCAAAATTTGTGCGATGGGAATTAAGGTGACGCGCTGGATTACCATGCATGGATTCGCTCTCAATGTCAACACTGATCTGAACTATTTTCAACATATTATTCCCTGTGGAATCAATGATCGGGGAGTAACATCAATTTCTAAGTTAGTCGGAAATAACGTAGACATAAATCATGTTATTAAAGAGCTTGTGGGCCAGTTTGAACAGGTTTTTGAAGTCACCTGTAGATCCGCCCCACAATTGTTTGAGAAAACCAAAACATCGCCCAGAAAATCACAGGAATTGAAAAATGAGTGAAGAAAAAGTACAATACTGTCCGCTATTTCCCGATATGGTTTGTCCCCGCGGTCGGGAGGCGGCACTGGAATGTGAAGTTAGGGTAAACGGCAATTTTGACCCTGTCATGTATTTTAAAGATCACCTGGTCATGCATTGTGCTTTACACCGAAGCCAGCAGGAACTCGAAAAGGCAACCCGCTAAAAGAATGGTATTTAAATGGCAGTAAAAACCCCGCCAAAAAAGGGTAAACTGAACCTGACACCCAAGACGCTGTTGGGTTTATACCAGAACATGGTCCTTTCCCGTCTGATGGATGAAAAAATGATGATTATGCTCAAGCAGGGAAAGAGCTTTTTTCACATCGGTTGTTCCGGCCACGAAGCTGTGCAGACAGCCATAGCCTATGCTCTCCAGCCTGGTTATGACTGGACCTATCCCTATTATCGTGACCTTGCCTTTGTGTTGCAGTGCGGGGTTACCCCCTACGAAATATTCCTGAATTTTCTGGCCCGCAAAACAGATCCTTCATCCGGTGGCCGGCAAATGTCAAATCATTACGGGCACCGGGAAAAAAGAATCGTCACTCAGTCGAGTCCAACCGGCACTCAGTTTCTCCAGGCCGTTGGCTGTGCGCTCGGCGCTGTGCGTGAAGGTAAAGATGAAATCGTTTACGTTTCTTCCGGCGAGGGAACCACTGCCCAGGGTGATTTTCATGAAGCTCTGAACTGGGCATCCCGTGACCGGCTTCCGGTTATATTTTTAGTTCAGAACAATAAATATGCGATCTCTGTTCCCGTGAATGATCAACTGGCCGGTGGTTCAATCTACAAGATCGGACTGGGGTATGAGGGATTGAACCGGTTCCAGGTGGATGGTACAGATCTGTTTAAATCATATGCAATGGGCCGGGAAGCCGTCGAGATAGCCCGTAATGGAAAAGGGCCATCACTGATTGAAGCCGACACGGTCCGACTTATGCCACACTCCAGTTCCGATTCTGACAAGAAATATCGTCCACGTGAAGAACTTGAACAGGACAGGCAACGGGATCCGATTCCAAAATTTGAGTCCTATCTCCTCAGCGAGAAGATTTTAACGGTTGATGATCTGACAAATATCAGAAAAAATCTAAAACAGCAGGTCGATGAGGCGGCTGAAGAGGCGGATCTGGCCCCGCACCCCGATCCGCGAACAGTTACCGAATACCTATTTGCACCTGAAAAACAACGCCCGAAGGCTGGATCTCAGAAACCACCAAAAGGTCCCGAAATTGTTCTGGTTGATGCCATCAATCATGCCTTGAAAGAGGAAATGGAAGCCAACCCTCAAATGTATATTTTTGGCCAGGATGTGGCAGATGGCAAGGGGGGGGTTTTTACCGCAACCTCCGGCATATCCTCCCAATTCGGACCTGACCGTTGTTTCAATGCCCCGCTTGCCGAATCAAGTATTATTGGCATCGCGATCGGAATGGGGGTAAGGGGATTAAAACCGGTGGTCGAGATACAGTTCGGTGATTATATCTGGACCGCTATGATGCAGATCAGGAATGAACTCACTACCATCCGGTGGCGGAGCAATAATCACTGGGCCTGTCCGGTGATCATCCGTGTACCCGTAGGCGGGTACATTCATGGTGGCCTGTGCCATTCACAAAATATCGAAGCCCTTTTTGCCCATCTTCCCGGTATCCGGATTATCTATCCCAGCCGCGCCGATGATGCCAAAGGGTTGCTTAAATATGCCATCCGAGGAGAGGATCCTGTACTTTTCCTTGAGCACAAAGGTCTGTATCGACAAAGCTATTCGGCTGCACCGGAACCGGATTCCGACTATTTATTACCGTGGGGAAAAGCAGCCATCCGCCGGCAAGGCACTGACGTGACCGTTGTTACCTACGGTGCGCTGGTCCAAAAATCGCTTGAAGCGGCACGGCTTCTGGAGCGTGAAGGACACCAGATCGAAGTGATTGATTTACGCACGATCAATCCGCTCGATATGGATACCATCATAGGCTCGGTAAGAAAGACAAGTAAGGTGCTGGTGGCACACGAAGACAGCCTTTTTCAGGGCTTTGGGGCCGAAATAGCTGCACAGATCGCCGAACAAGCCTTCCAGTATCTGGATGCTCCGGTACACAGACTCGCCGGTCTCGATGTTCCGATCGGATTCAGCCCGGTTCTGGAAGAGGCAACTCTTCCTCAGAATAAGGATGTTCTGGCAGCATTACAGAAATTGTTGGAATATTGAAATGCGGAAAACGAAAGTGACAGAGCAGCAGATTGATCCAAATGCAAAAGGTGAAAAAGTTTAGGATAAACACATCAGATACAAACACAATGTAGTCAGCATAACAAAAAGAGGTTCGCATGAAGCATGATATGGTAATGCCCAAGATGGGTGAAAGTATCACAGAAGGGACCATTATCCGTTGGTTAAAGAATGTCGGCGATACAGTCGAAAAAGATGAAATCATTTTAGAAATCAGTACCGACAAAGTGGATTCTGAGATACCCACACCGGTTGCCGGCAAGATTACTGAACTCCTGGCCGGAGAAGGGGAAACGGTCGAAGTTGGCAAAGTTATAGCAAAAATTGACAGCGATGGAAAGGGTGCTGCCGAAGCCGCTCCTCAGAAACCGGCTAAAGCAGAACCTGAGCCTGAAGAGCAAAAGGAGCCGGAACCTGCTCCGGCAAAACCCTCACCGCCCGAAACCGGCCCGAAACCGGAATCACCAGCGGCACCCGCTGGCGATAGTGCCCGCTTTTATTCACCTGTTGTACTCAATATTGCACGAACCGAAGGAATCAGCAATTCGGAACTCGATCGTCTGAGTGGTACCGGTGTCGGGGGACGTGTCACCAAAAAAGATGTACTTCAGTATCTCGAAACCCGTGGTACAGATCAGCCCCCCGAAGCTGCCCAACCCGCTGCCAGACAGGCCTCAGCGCCCGTTACCTCAGCCGGAACAGTGCAAGACGGCGTGGAGGTGATTCCTATGGACCATATCCGTAAAAAAATTGCAGAACACATGGTTCATACCGTACATACCTCACCACATGTTGGCCTGTTTATCGAGGTGGACATGACCAGTATCGTAGCGATCCGGGAGAAGAATAAGAATGCCTTTAAAAGGAAAGAAGGTATCAGCCTGACTTATATGCCTTTTATTTCAGAAGCCGTAACCAGGGCGTTGAAGGATTTTCCTTTTGTCAATGCCTCGATTGATGGCGATAATATTCTTCTGAAACGGTTCATCAATCTTGGGATTGCTGTGGCTACCGAACAGGGCTTGATCGTCCCGGTCATTAAAAATGCCGATAGTCTCAATATTACCGGCCTTGCCCGATCGATCAACGACCTGGCCGTTCGTGCCCGTGACCGGAAATTAAAACCCGACGAAGTATCAGGTGGTACATTTTCTATTTCCAATTTTGGGGTTTATGGAACAAATATAGGATTTCCGTTGATCAACCAGCCGCAGGTTGCGATTCTGGGTATTGGTGCACTCGAAAAACGTGCTGTAGTGATAAATGATGCAATTGCCATACGGCCAATGATGAACGTTTCAGTCACTTTTGATCATCGGCTGATCGATGGCGCGCTGGGCGCGCAATTTTTACAGCGTGTCGCGGAGAATCTCAGGTCTTATGATCCCAATATGACGCTCTAGAATCGTTCCCGGGAAATATATCAAACTTGATCGGTTACCAACCCGGCACAGCTGAAACAGACATTGAGAGACTATCAGGATGATTTGTAACATGAAATATGGGATCCCGGTTCCGACAGTTGTCAACATCTTGATATCACTTGGCTTAAGTATATTTTATCCCTGAGCGGGGAATATATCAGGCGAAGCAATGAATAGATTATCTCTGCATGCTTTTCATGAAAAAGCGGGTGCTAATTTTTTTGAGATTCAGAATTTCCTTATACCTTCAGATTACGGTAATATAGAAGCTGAGATTGAAGCGATCAACCGGTATATGGGAATCCTGGATCGCAGCTACATCGGGAAATTAAAGCTAACCGGAAAAGATGCCCTCGATCTGCTCAACCGTATTACCACAAATGATCTTCAATTACTCGCTGTCGGCACCATGGTTGATACGGTTTTTGCGACACCAAAAGGACGACTGATTGATTATTGCCGGGTGATCAATACCGGTGATGGTCTTCTGCTGATCGGTTCCTTCTTCAGGGTTTCACATCTGATTGACTGGCTTAATCGGTTTATTATCCTGGAGGATGTCCAGGTCACTGATGTCAGTGATGATTTTATCTGGCTCACCGGCTTTGGCCCCCACATAAGATCTTATATTTCTCAATTTGCCGGAACCAAGATCTCTGATGCCGAGGATGCTTTCTGGTTAAAGATCGGCGATATCGAAATGCCTGCTCTAAAAAATAATAATTTTAAAATTCCAGCATTTAATTTTTGCTTCCCCTGTGAATATGCAAAATCTGTTTTTGGGACTCTGACCGAAACAATGGAGAGATTCAGCGGACGATTGATTGGAGACACCGCATTTCAGATCATCCGTGTGGAAAGTGGTTCGCCTGATTGGGGAACCGAAATCACCCAGGACTATAATCCCCACGAAGCCCGTCTTATCAATGCCATCAGTTTTACCAAAGGATGCTACACCGGACAGGAAGTCATTGCCCGGCTGGATACCTATGATAAGGTACAAAAATATCTGATGATCATTGAGTTGAGCACCCGGCCTTCCCATCCCCCGCCGCTT
>Ga0209536_100014473_pt1 | contig 11326 bp, 9 predicted proteins | sample DeeMarSeWOR28_12_FD_187461 | JGI IMG/M metagenome (GOLD analysis project Ga0209536, IMG submission 187461) | Marine sediment microbial communities from White Oak River estuary, North Carolina - WOR-2-8_12 (SPAdes) (version 2) | ecosystem: Environmental > Aquatic > Marine > Intertidal zone >... | reverse complement strand
ACCGGATATGGCGCATTCGTCTAGCGGCCTAGGACACCGCCCTCTCAAGGCGGAGATCACCGGTTCGAATCCGGTATGCGCTACCAGAATGGAAAAATCCCCCTATTTTAAGGCTAATTTATATTTATAGGGGGATCATTTTTATGGTTTTGCTACTAATTCGCTACCAACGGTTTTCAATAGCTTTACTTTTCTGCCTAGATGATACCAAATTGTCGAAGCTTGAGGCGGCAGCTTCTTGAAGCCTGGGAGCTATATGGGAGTAGGTGTCAAGTGTGATTATGATAGAGCTGTGCCCCAATCTCTTATGCACTATCATTCAATGCTGACTAGTAGAGTAAGTAGTCTATTACTTGCCTCGTATCGAACCAGATAGAAAAGGGGCAGAGCCTAAACTTTGCCCCTTTTCTATCTGTAAGTCTCTTTATATTTTTATAAAGTTTAAGGTGGACGTACAGCATAGTTATTTGCATAGATATTTATAGAGCTTATATCATCAGAGTAATTCAGATGTATTTCAAATTCACCAGTTTCCTCGTTCTCAAGATTCAGTAATATATGACCAGCAAGATGAGCAGCATCAAGCGTCCAAGAAACTTGCTCTCTTGTCTTATCGTATCCTTCAGCCCACATATCTATCCAAGTGTTTTCCTTATGTTTATTTTGAATCGTACCACTTACTATCAGGATAGGTTCGCCCATATTAACTATGTGTGATGGATACCAAGGTGAAAAATACAGTTCATTGCTTATACCTTCGTCAATCTGAAAACTCCTTAGTAGAACCTCTGATGGTACTTCTTGCTTATTTTTTAAAATTACCTCAGGTTCACAACCTAATGTAATAGATGGTGGATTACTTGATGAAATTGCGATATTGAATACTTTTTCTTCAAGAATCTCTGCTTCAGGATACGTATGACTGTATTGGAAGCTTATCTGAGTGTTACCTTGTTTAAGTGCTTGAAAGATGAAATACTGGTCTCCAGAAACCCAACCATATGATGTTGAGTATTCCTTGAAATCACTTGTCAGTAGAACAAGTTTATTCTCATCATAAGACGCAAACCATTCAAGGCCAAGTCTAGGTTGTCGGTAAAGAGCAATAGCGAACTCTTCACCAACATCAACTCTTATAGTGCCCCAGAACTCATTATAGGTAGGTATGTCTAACCAAGATATTTCTGATACAGTTTCTGTTACAGTATAAGTTTGAGTAGTTATTAAAGTAGTTGTTGGACTGCAAGTAATAACTGATAGCAGAAGAATAACTAGGATGAGTGCATATAGAATTATCCTTTTCATTTAGGTTAAATCTACTTCCCGATTTAGGCGTTGTCAACACTTGGCAAGAATAAGGGGCAGAGCCTAAACAATGCTCATATTACATTAAAAATTCAAGATGCGGCTTTCTTCTTAAAACAACGAGTAATGGTGTTATTTTGGCTTTTGTGAAATGATAACACATATTATCATTCAGACAACTGCAATATTACGGATTTGAAAGAGTTGTTTAGTGGCAAGGCTCATCTAGATGGGCTATTGAAGGGGAGGAGGTGGAGGAGGGTTAGGGCGAAGATAAGGTTATAGCTATTTTCCCTTTTCAAATAGCAGATAGTGGTGACCCACTGAAGTCTGATAAGTATGAAGATGCCAGCCATTCATTATGTATTCCTGTATTACCTCAGCAATTTTCTTATGATGACCTACTTGAACACACTCATATTCTTTCATTGCTTTTACTCCTTAAAATGATTATCTATGATCACTAAGAATCGATATTAAATTCACTTACCCGCCTGGCAGTGATTTAATAAATTCACCCACTAAATTGAGATTAGCTTTCTCATGTTTCCATGATTCACTATTATGCTTTAGATGAAATGGATATGCTGTAACCACAATTACCATATTAAATTCATTGATTATAACAATTAATTGACCACCATGCCCCTGTGCAAAGTCGAAGTCATGATCACCAGCTCTGGCAGACCACCAATGATACCCATACCCGATGTTGCCAAAAGAAAGGCCGTAATTTGCTGGGAATCCCCCTGTCATATTGATATTTTCCGAGTATTGCTGTAAGGAATCGTGCACCCAATCAACGGGAATCACCTGTTTCCCCTCGTATTGGCCGTCATGAAGATACAATAAGCCGAACTTGGCAGCATCGCGAGCCGAAAGGTGGAGATCCGCACAGCCATTGTTATGGCCTTCCGCATCCTGACCCCATTCACCTGCATCAATACCAATCTTTGAAAAAAGATGTTCTTCGGCATATGACCTTAGATTTGTTCCAACCATTCGATCAACAATTATTCCTAGCCAGTTCGATGTTAAATTACTATAGTTAAATTGAGTTCTTGGATTAGCCACCAAGGGAAATTCTTCAATCAACGGTGGGTAGTGACCCGAAAGAAGCCCCGCCCAAAATGATGGATCGGTTTCTTCAGAAGGATAACCGGCACGCATTTGTAACATATCACGAATAGTAATCTGTTCCTTGCGTTTATCTGTTACTAGATCCTTTATTTCAGGGAAAAAGTCTAATAATTTTTGATCTAAACTCGAAATATAACCTTGTTCTAAGGCTATCCCTACTAGTGCAGAAGTAAAGCTTTTTGTAACTGATTGAAGCCTATCTTTTTGATCGATAAAACCTTCATTGAAATAGTCTTCGGCAATTAAATATCCATCTTTGATAACTAATAAGCTATAAATTGTCTCCAGTTCACTTGCACGGTAATACATCTTCGCTACTAATAATGGATCTAATCCCTGTTTACCAGGAGTAGATACTTCCCAATCATCACGAATGAGTGGCGTAAAATCAACTTGCTGCAGATCATCTATTGAAGGCCCGTTACAACCCATTAGTACTGACAGTATTGTAATTACACTAACGAATATTAAAGCCAAGCGCATATGCCGAAATGGAGTTGTATTCATAAACATCATCATATTGCAGATTGAAAAGTTGTAACCGAAAGGTAATTATAACATGCAAAAACTCAATTCGTAATCTTACACTCATACATAGGGGCAGGATTTAGGCTCTCCCCCTTGTTTTTCAGTGTTGACAACACCTATATCGGGGAGTAGATTTACCTCTGATACATGAGGAGGTAGTAATGGATAAATCAATAATCATCATCGGGGGCGGATTAACCGGTTTGAGTGCTGGGTGCTACGGCCGGATGAACGGCTACCGCACATCTATCTTTGAGATGCATAATATAACTGGCGGAGTATGTACCGCCTGGAAACGCAAGAGTTATATCATTGACGGTGCAATGAACTGGATAGGGGGAACTAAACCAGGAACTGGTCTCTATAAGTTTTGGGAAGAGCTTGGAGTAGCACAGAAATGGCAAATTTATAATTATGACCATTATCGTCTCATTGAAAATGAAAGTGGCAAGGTATTTACCTGGTATTTCAACCCCGACCGTCTGGAACAACAGATGATGGAATTTGCTCCTGAGGACGAATCAGCCATTCGAGAGTATTGTAAAACCGTACGCGATTGTATGAAATTCGATATGTCACAAGATAAGCCCCGGGAGCTCTACAATCCTATTGATAGTATTAAAATGTTGAAAATACTACCGCTTCTAATATTTATGCGAAAATGGGGTAAACTTTCAATAGCTGATTATGCCAAGCGCTTTAAAAATCCATTCATGCGCTATGTTATCGGCATGTTTTCTTTTGAGGAATTCTCGGAAATGCCTGCATGGACTGTACCTTGGGGACTTGCCTGGCATCACCAGAGGGCAGTTGGTTACGTTATTGGTGGTGCACTAGCCTTGGTTAACTATATTCAGCAGCGATACCTTGACCTCGGTGGTGAGCTATATCTTAAAGCAAAGGTAGAAAAAATATTAGTAGAAAACGATAAGGCTGTAGGCATAAAGCTTACGGACGGCACAGAACACCGAGGTGATATTGTTATCTCTACAGCCGATGGTCGCACCACCATATTTGATATGCTTGGTGGAAAATATATTGATGATAAGATACACGGCTATTATGACAATCTCGGATTGTTCCCCCCGCTGGTATATATCGGCCTAGGAGTAGCACGTAAATTCGATGATGTACTCCCTTCACTAATAGGCTTTGAATTCCCATTAGAGAAACCTATTACGATTGCTGGTAAAGAACAGAGAACAATCAATGTAGGGATTTACAATTTCGATTCTACCCTAGCGTCAGAGGGTAAGACCGTGGTAAAGGTGCAATTTAATACTGATTACAATTACTGGGAGAGGTTATACAAAGAACCTGAAAAATATAAGGCAGAGAAAGAGCAGATTGCAGATATTGTGGTTGCCCTTCTCGATAAGCGTTTTCCAAGCCTAGCAGCCCAGGTAGAGGTGCGTGACGTGGCTACTCCGATGACCTGGGTGCGTTATACCGGTAACTGGAAGGGCAGTTATATGGGGTGGCTGTCTACCACTAAGACTTTCATGATGCAGATGAATAAAACCTTACCGGGGTTGGATAATTTCTATATGGCCGGGCAGTGGGTTAATCCGGGTGGCGGCATGAACCCAGCAGTAATATCTGGTAATCACACTATACAGTTGATCTGTAAAAAGGATAAAAAGGAATTTGTAACAAGTAATCCGTGATAGGATGTTCTGCTCTTTTACTAAATCTTGAATCTGGAACTCATAAGCCCTTGGTCGCTGGTTCAAATCCAATCGCTGTCACTTTTTTATATTTCAAAATTAGTAAATTTCGGCTACATACTAATTATAAGCGGGAAAGCACTGTAAGATTAAAGCTACTTCCGTTGACTCTGGTACTATTTAACCCTATGAAAGTAGGCCATTTGTGTGATTGTTAAATGAATATCAATTGAGTTAAGGTAGACTCAAGTCATTTATGAGGGACACCAGATGGCAATTGGTAAGCTTTATGATGTGTATGACAAGAAGTTATTAGCTGAGGTTGATTACAACTGCTTTGACCAGTCGAGGGAAAGCTGGTGGGGAGAGTTAACTCTTACTGAATTCCAGCGCCTTCGAGATGGTGATGGTTACCTTATTGAATTAGAGGATGGTCGACAGGGTAGTTGTGCACTACAAAAAAAAGTAAATCGCGCAGTTCACGGCCTACAACCACTCTATTGTTATAACTTCAGAGGTAGTGGACTTCTTGAATAGCTTTGAGACGTTATCGACTCTTTAAATCAAGATAACGGTGCCTTATAGAACTTCAACCTATCTTGGAATGTAATTGACCTAGTATATCTCTGTACAATCTCAAGGGATTTCAAGATTCACTTAAAAAATCGAGAGGGTATTTCTATTATCAATCAATCCACCTTATACAATATCAATAAAAATTGAGGAGCAAATGTTGAAGTTATTAATAGGAAATATTTTAAATATAAACTAATATAAACATTTTTGCTTTTCTTTAACTGATATTAGACTCTCCAGTTTAACTGGATCGTTGCTTCTTAAGATGGCATCTTCTTTAGCTACTAAATTTTTTCGGACGAGTTCAGCTAATGCCTGGTTTAAGCTTTGAGAACCTTCTCTAACACCCATCTCAATATTGGGAGTTATTTCCCAGATTTTTTCATCGCGAATCAACCTTTTAATTACACTGTTGGCTAGCATTATTTCAAATGCAGCTATACGCCCTCCGTCTAAACAAGGCAGCAAAGTTTGGGACAAAACTGCTTCTAAAACTTGAGACAATTGCAATCTAACTTGTCTCTGCTGTGCAGGTGGAAAAACGTCAATAATTCTATCGATTGATTGAGCTGCATCGTAAGTATGTAGTGTTCCAAGCACTAGATGTCCTGTCTCTGCTGCACTCATCGCTGTACTGATGGTAGCCAAATCTCGTAATTCACCTATCACAATTACGTCTGGATCATGACGCAGGGAATGTTTTAAAGCTTTTGAGAACGATGAGGTATCGCTACCTATTTCACGTTGGTGAATTATGCTCTTGTTATTTTTAAACAAGTACTCAATAGGTTCCTCGATCGTTATTACATTACGCTGATTGTTATCATTTAAATGATTTATCATAGCTGCTAAGGTAGTTGACTTACCACTACCTGAAGGACCAGTAACTAAAATAAGGCCCCTTGGCTTTTGAACCAACTCTTTGCATATTTGAGGCAGTCTCAAGTCATCTATAGTCGGTATCTCATAAGGTACAAGCCTGAAGGCTAAGCTGGTACTTCCCCTTTGTTTCAAAGCGTTTAATCTAAATCTACCCACTCCCGAAATACTACATGCAGCATCTAGCTCATGTTCATGAATGAAGGCATCTCTTTGATCCTTGGTTATTGCCTGGCTGAGTAATGCTTCTATATCATCTGGATTTAGAATAGGTGTATCCTCTTGGGGTAAAAGCAATCCGTTGATACGAAGAATCGGTCGGCTCTGAACCATGAGGTGTAAATCCGAAGCACCTTTATTTACTAATCGCTTAAGTAACTCATCTATTATTGGTACACCGTTCTTCTTAATTTTTGTTTGTTTTTGAGCTAATTTTGTTTTCACGGTATGATTCCCTTCTGATATTATTTACTTGTACTATAAAACGAATTGAGTGTTCAGCTGTCAGGCTGAAAATATTCCTAGAACTATAGTAATGCTGCCATTTTTCAGGGATACTATCGAGAAGAATTAATCCCCTTTTTCCCTACGATAAAACTCGGGATTTACATAGTTATTAATAGATATTTTCGAAATACTAATATAAGGTTGAAAAGTAACGAGCAGGGTTTAGGCTCTGCTTCTACTTGCATTTACTTCTATATTACACTCTCTTAGGTTAGAATAATATTTAGTTTATGTGCTATTACGTTTCCATAACATCCAAAGCTCCTGATATTGAGTTTACCTTTAAGGCTAAATTCGCATTCCCTGATAAATATAAGCCTATTTATATAGCCTCTGCTTTTACCTATCCTTTTATGCCAGTAATATCAAATAAAGAACCAACTTTAATCAGTTATTTCCAATGGGGGCTTGTCCCTTCTTGGGTTATGGATAGAAAAACTGCCATCAAGATAAGGAGAAAAACGCCAAATGCTAGGGCAGAAACAGTATTCGAGAAACCATCATTTAAGCACTCAATATTATCACAGCGATGCTTGGTCTTAATAGACGGCTTCTATGAATGGAGGCATGAAAACAAGAAAACATATCCCTACTATATACAGTTAAAAGATGAGAAACCCTTTGCTTTGGCTGGAATATGGGATAGTTGGAAGAACCAGTTAGACGAAAAACACATAGAAACATTCTCGATAGTAACCACTAAAGCCAATCCATTACTCGAGAAGATTCATAATACCAGAAAAAGGATGCCAATTATTTTAACGAAGGAAGATGAAAGTGTTTGGTTAGATAATAACACCAGTAAGGATGCACTTATATCTATAATGACTCCTTATAGTGACAAAAAACTAAAAGCCCATACGGTATCACCTATGATAAAAAGCCAAGGGTTATCAACTGGTGACCCCTCAATAACTGAAAAATATATTTATCAGGACCTCCACCCTTTAAGGTGATTTCAAAATCAGTAAAATTTGCTGGATACTCATTGTTATCTTGATTGCCCTAGTAGTCTTGTTCTATATGATCAGACGAAATAAGGAGAATCAAAACTTCTTTGTTTTTCGCAATGGATTCTAATGGACGGTATAAGTAGTATTTTGCGAACCGTTTAGACCACCTGAGGAAGCGCTCACAGCAACTAAGTAAGATCCAGGGCTGATATTGGTCGTAACTGTCCATGACCAAGCTACGTATCCATTACTATCGGCAATTCCCAAGGCAAAGCTTGAACCCCACCCATAAAATAAAGTGATATTACATTGGGCAAACGGCACGGTATGAGCCACAAGTGTAGCGATGGCTCCACGATTTACCGGTGAAGTAATTGAGGTAATCTGCAAATACAAGACACCAGGTGAAGTCGGTGTCGGTGGTGGTGTTACCGTAGCAGTAGGCAGCACAGTTATGGGTGTGGGTGCGGGTGTTGGCGTGGAGGTCGGAGATGGGGGTGTTGGAGGTGGATTAGTAGTTACTGGTGGAGGAGTAGGCGTTGGAGCAGTGGGTGGAGGTGGTGTCTGCGTAGTAATAGGTGGAGGTGTTGGTACAGGAACTGTCACAGGTGGTGGAGGGGGAGGGGGAGGTACTGCTGTAGGGGCAGACGTTGGTGTAGACGTTGGTGTAGACGTAAGAGTAGATGTAGGGGTTGATGTAGGTTTAGATGTTAGTGTAGGAGTGGAAGTTGGAGCAGGTGTAGCAGTAGGAGTGGTTGTCGACGCAGGCGTTGTTACAGGTATTGTTGTAGTTAAAGCAGTAGTTGAAGGAGGAGTAGTCGCTACAGTAGAAAAAGGTGGGGTTGCAGTAGTAACAGAGGGTTGAGTTGTTGTTTGTGTGGTGATGGGAGTTGAAATGGAAGTTATTGAATTAGTACCAAGAGGTGTGGTAATCGTATTGGTTGAAGCTGTAGGAGGGATATCAGTTGTGGGTGATGGGGTTTCTTCTGATGATTGTTGAAAAAAATTACAGGCTAAAGAAAAAGACAGAAAGCATACTAAGGTTATTAAAATAATTCTCTTCATCCTTACATACCCTAGGATGATTAGTTTTTCCTAGTATATATACACTAAACACCTACGTCAATCTATCTTAGAGTTGATAGAAAAGGAATTTGAAAATTACTAAAAAAATTAAGAGGGTATTTCTACCATCAAGCAAGCCGTAAGATTAAGACTATTTTGCTAATAATTTGCAAATAGACTGGATGACAGGGTATGGTACTAGTTGTTATTTTAGGCTCGATTTACGGTTTTGCTGACTTACTGAAAAATACTAATTTAAACGTAAAATGATAGTTTAGAATAGCTTTGGGCTAATCCGGTATGCGCTACCGAGCAATAACTAAGTTGCATTGAAGATTGGAGTAAATTATTATACTTAGCTGTGTATAGCTTAAAATAGACTATGATTAAAGAGATTAAAGATATTCTGATACTCGTTTTTCTCTCAGGGCTTTTCGTAATAACAATTGGAATTGTTGCTTTCGATTGGTTTCCATGATTTCTAGGTTTATACCCTAGATATTATATGTCGGATTTTATTCTTGGATATTGATTGGCAGAATTATGAATTAGATTTACTGTCCTATTCTAATATGGTAGCCATGAAAAAAACACAATTAGTCGTTGATTTGGGTGGTACAAAAATATTCTCAGCTATATTAGTAGATGACAAAATAATAGCTCGAGATTACCGTCCTACCTTGGCTCATGAAGGTGTCAGTAGTGTTTTGTCTAGATTGATCGCGTCTATCAAAGATCTTCTTGAAAAAGCAGAATTGAGCTTAGCTCGAATCGAAGGCATATGCATTGCTTCAGCAGGAATAATAGATATGAATGAAGGAATAGTTACCGTTTCTCCTAATTTACCTGGCTGGCATGACGTCCCTTTGCGTAACAAAATCGAGCACCATTTTGGTATTAAAACATACCTACTAAATGATGCAAGCGCTGCTGCTCTAGGTGAATATACTTTAGGAGCTGGGAGGAAATGCAGCAATGTTGTTTATGTTACTGTGAGCACAGGTATTGGTGGGGGCATCATCATCGGTGGGCATCTATACCTCGGTTCTTCTGGAAGTGCTGGTGAAATTGGTCATATGACCATTAAAACAAATGGTCCATTGTGTTACTGTGGAAATAGAGGGTGCCTTGAAATAATGGCCTCTGGGACGGCTATAGCCAAAGAAGCAATTAGTTTAGTGAAAAAAGGTAAATTAACATCACTAAATGAAATGGTTGGGAGTCAGGTAGACGATATAACTGCTAAGGAGGTTTCTATAGCCGCTCAAAATGATGATGAGCTAGCAAGAAGTATTATTTTTAAAGCAGCCACTTATCTTGGAATAGGGATAGCTAATGTGATCAATATTCTTAATCCTGAAATTGTTATTATCGGCGGTAGTGTTAGCAAGATCGGTGATTTATTATTTGAGCCGGTAAGGCAACAGGTATTGAAATTAGCTTTTAAGTTACCTGTACAAAAAGTCCATATCGTCCCTTCTGTGCTAGGAGATGCTGCTGGTTTAATCGGTGGTGCTTTATTTATCCAACAAAGAAATGAGAAGCATTCGAATTATTAACAGTAGTTAAATATAAATAGAAATGTAAAATTGAATAAAGATATTTCAGAATTAATTGAGGCCTGTTATTGTTGTTTGAAGAATAACGAGGTAATAGGGACTAGGTGGAACATACCTTATCATTTCTACCGCCCGTCATTAACTAAATATAGTGCTTCGCAATGGCTGTGGGATTCTGGTTGGCATATGATTACATGGAGTTATCGCCATCCAGAAAAGGCAATTGCCGAATTTCGTTCATTACTGCGATTTCAGCAATCAAACGGCTTCATTCCCATGATTATCTTCTGGAAAAGCAGTAGTTGTTTACAGATAATTAGAAAATTATTACTAAATTATAAGCACCAAGAATACGCACCATTTACTCAAATGCCTATGCTTTCTTATTCTATTAGAGCCCTCTGGAATGCATCTCATGATAAATTACTTCTTAGGGAATTCGTGCCGAAGATTGTTAAATATATGGAATGGTGGGAAAGTAGAGATCATGATGGTGATGGTCTTGTTTCAATAGTTCATCCTTGGGAATCTGGTTTAGATGCAAGTCCAACCTATGATCTAGCCCTTGGCTTAAACAAACCTACTTGGTATCAAGTATATTCTAGATTCTTCAAAATAGTGCACACATATCGGAACCTCAACTGGAATGAGCAGGTGATGCTACATAGTGGGTTGTTCAACGTAGAGGATGTTGGTGTTTGTAGCGTATATGCTGACGGTTGGGGAGTTCTAGCTTCACTGGCACTGGAGTTTGACTCCGTTCTTTCTGAGTTATGTCATCAAAAAAGTAAAAAATATCAAGATGCCATTATTCAGAAATGCTGGCAGAGGGATAGAAAGCAATTTATATCCTTCTTCCATAAAGGTAGTGAAGAAAAAGTGCTATTTGCCGAAACGGTACAAACATTACTTCCGTTATTGCTTGATGATTTGCCAAAAAAATTTCAGTTAGAATTGGTTTCAAAAATTAAAAGTCCTGAAAGATTTGCTCTGCCATACCCTATACCTTCAGTTGCTAAGTCTGAGGAAACCTTTTCTCCAAACGAATCTCGATCTCTATGGAGAGGTCCGATGTGGCCAAGTACGACTTGGTTAGTGATGGAAGGCTTATTAAAACACGGATTCCGACGAGAAGCTGAGGAAATTT
>Ga0209536_100014472_pt1 | contig 11327 bp, 1 predicted proteins | sample DeeMarSeWOR28_12_FD_187461 | JGI IMG/M metagenome (GOLD analysis project Ga0209536, IMG submission 187461) | Marine sediment microbial communities from White Oak River estuary, North Carolina - WOR-2-8_12 (SPAdes) (version 2) | ecosystem: Environmental > Aquatic > Marine > Intertidal zone >... | reverse complement strand
GTAAGCGCGTCGTATAAGGATATTCCACAAGCCGATACGGTTCATTGTCCACATACCACACAATTTGTTCCACAGGCGGATCTACCGCCGCGCTCAGGGCAACACTACTGCTCTGCCCCGGCGCTTCCGGATTTCGCAAAATATGCAGGTTGTTTTTCGGCGAAACTATATAGATATTGATTTTTAATGTATGGGGCAAGGACGACAGGCGTTGACTTGTACGGTCGCGTTGCATGTTTTTAAACGCCACCATTTGATTCTTGACGATCCAGTCGGCGTAATGGGAAGGCAGATTGACCATGGTTTGTAAGCGTGTAAACTGTGATGGCGTGGAGGCTGTGGCCGGTGAACCCGTGCGGGTATCAACCAACAAGCGCAGATAAGAGTTGTCCACCTCGTCAGGAACTTGATCTGCGGGCAACCACTCTTCATAGGAAAAATCGCAAGCCGAACCGGCAAGTTTACCGCTGAGACCACACAACTCCACAGAGACATAATCCTCAGGTGCCGAAAAATTTAAATCCGATAAACCATGCCGCTGCGTCGCATGCAATTGCTGTAACACCTGTTGCGCCAAAACCGCGGCACTGGCGGCGCCGTTCAACTTATGCATGGGACGAGGCAAGGCGTTACCGACCCACACACCAACAATAAAATTTTGTGAATAGGCAGCGATCCAGGCATCCCGATAACCTTGTGAGGTGCCTGTTTTTAAAGCCACGGGAAACTCATATTCCGTGGTACCCATGCGGGGAAATGTGGGCAGGCGCGCGTTGGGGTCAGCTAAAAACAACGTAATCAATCGTGCTGTGGACGGGGATAGGACTTGCTCCATTCTTTGCTGTATACCATGCGGCTTACTCAGCCATTGTAAATCCCGGTAACGGCCATCGTTGGCCAGAACGCTATAGGCCCGCACCAAATCTTCCAGGCATACGGCCAATCCTCCCAACGCCATACCTTGACCGTAACGCTCCGCAGGCAGTTCGTGTTGGTGTAAATTCAGTTGCCCCAATAAACCATAGGTCTCATCCAATCCCACTTTATCCATTACCCGAATAGCAGGAATATTACGGGAATTCGCCAAAGCCTGACGCGGAAGCATAGGTCCTAGAAAGCGGTGATCGGAATTTCGAAACGGATAGTCTACCATAGGCAAATCGTCGATCACCGTATTGGCGTTAATCACACCCCGCTCCAGGGCTAAAGCATAGATAAACGGTTTAAGTACGCTGCCTGAGGAACGTTTGATTTGGGTGTAGTCGATAGCGCCGCTGTTGGCGTCATCGAAATAATCATCGGACCCAATCCAGGCCAACACTTGATTGCTGCGCTTGTCCAACACAATCAAGCCCAGGTTACCGGCGCCTTTCTCCCGCCACTGCGCCAACATCCGGCGACTGAGATCCACGAAACTGTCTTGCAGTGTCAAATCTATGCTGGTGCGAACCAAACCGGGCGAATTCATGGATTGCAATTGCTGTTCTAACTTCAAAATGGCATGCATGGCGTTGCGTGGGCGTTGCTGGCGATGCGGTAGACGGATGTTGCTGATTTCCGCCAGCGCCAGCTCAAGTTCGTCATCGCTGAGGATTTGATTGGCGTTTAATACAGTCAACAGCCGCCTGCCCCGCTGAATAGCCCGGTGGCGTCCCGCGGCTTGAAACGGATTCATACGGCTGGGCGATTGCGGTATAGCAGCCAGAAAGGCAATTTCCGCCCAGCTTAAATCCTCCACCGGCTTATCCAGGTAACGCCGCGCCGCATAAGCGATTCCGTGAATTCGGTTACCATAGGGCACCCATCGTAAATAATGGTTCAACACGCTCTTGCGCCCGTATCGCAATGTCATTATCACCGCCGCCAACGCTTCAATGGTTTTGTTGACATAACTGCGCGAGGCGGGATTTTGTAAGCGCACCAACTGCATGGCCAGGGTGGACGCCCCGGACACGCGCTGCTGATTGGATACGTTTTGCCACAACGCTCTGACTATGGCCGCAGGATCGACGCCGGGATGCATCCAGAAACGGTTGTCTTCCAACGCCAATGTCGCCGCCAGTACACGCGGCGGCAACATCTCAAGTGGCCAAAAGCCGTAACCGGCGTCATCGGCGCTAACCAACTCCGCCATGAATTTGCCATTGCGGTCGACAACCAACGAACTGGGTGAGGGAGTTTGGATGCCGGAACGTATACTGGCGACAATGACCAGCGCCACTATACACAACAGTCCCAAGAAGAGGATTGTCCCTTTAATGACGCTCGCAAGAGACCATCTGTTCCAGGGGCGAGACCTCATCACATGACTATCCAGATGCCGCTGCGCCGGTTCGTGACGCACAGTTTTACTCATTATGGTTTGAGCTTTTATCATGCGCTATCTCGATTCTCGCGCCGGCTGAATTTCCATTGACGGATTGTTGGTACATCATCTCGGCATAGGCGGCCGGCAGAGTAAAGCTACCGGGAACGGTTGCACGAGCGCGGAAATAAAAGTCGTAATTACCTTTGGGTAAGCTGTCGTAATAAAAAGCCACTTGATCATCTAGATACGCAACATAACTGGGGGTCAAGTTTAACCGGCCTTTGGGCTGGGCTTCCGGCGGTGCAGTGGCCAGGCGCGGATTAAGAATCTCCAAACCCGCGGCCAGTGGTGCCACCACGGCCACGAATGTGCGGTCAACCGAATTCACCAGTTGCACATGATCTTCGATGACATCTCCTACGGTTAGTGCTATTTCTTTGCCCGGCTTGTCGAGCACGAAACGTTGCATGGGTTGATCGTCGCGTATCCATTGGAATAATTCCCGATTTACCACGAAGCCTTGCGCAGAAGGTTCAACAAAACTGCCGTCGGCTTGCGGCACATAGCGGGTCTCGGCCCTGATGGCTACCGGTTTATCCCCCATGGTGTATTTTATAAGAGCTTCATTTTGCAGTATGGAAACCGCTTTCACCAAGCGCTGCGTATCGCTTAGCGCAATGGATTGCGTTTGGCTATCCCACTGGACAACAAGTTGTTGGCTATTTGACATATCAGCACTTGTATTCGGTTGTGGATCCAAAAACTGGCTTAGCGCCAATAAGGCCGAAGCGTTGGCGTTGGTGCTTCCCCAGCCGTCGTGTTTGCCTAAGGTGGTGAGACCGTTAACCAAGGTTTGAATCCGCGGATGAGTATTGTAGCTTTGTTGCAAGGTAAGGAGGATTTCTGACATGGTCCGAGTCTCGCTGGGTAAAACCAGTGTGTTCAAAGGCAAAGCGTTTTTTTGCAAGCCGCCATAGATTTCCTCGCCACGATACAGCCTGAACACCACGCCTTCCCATAATCGTTGCGTCAGCTTTACCAAAGTGGGTTCGGCGGATTCACCCACATCTTTGGCAAGCACGCGCATCACTAACGCCAAACTTTCCAGATTGAGATAATTGGCTTTACGGGCCAGCTCCGCCGCGTAGCTGGCATTGGTTTTGCCCGCAGCTGACAAGGCCCACAAAGCCATGGTTCGTTCGGTATAGTTTTCACCAGTAATGAAGTAACGATAATCAGAGCGTAATGATTGTTGCAAGCTGTTCGTGAGTCGTTCCAGCAAGCCTTCGTTTATCGGATATCCCGCCTCTTGCGCTTCGAGGAGAAACTGCACCACCCACGAAGTTAACGATACATAGCCCTTTGCGCCGGGCCAATAAGCCGCTAATCCATTGTCCCCGATAACACTGTCAATCCATTGCAGGGTTTGCTGCACGTTACGGTCTATGTCGCTTTGCTCGTACTCATCGGCCACTGACTGCTGAAAATTTTTCACGGCCAATAGTCCGCGCGCGCGGCTTAAGCGTTGCTCCGTACAACCATGCGGATACTCCACGAGATAATTTAGGCCAGCGGCCATGGTGATCAGTCCGGGTTGGTTGGATAACAACACACTGCGCCGTAGCGTGCCGTCACGCACAGCCTCGGTTATGGCGGGTAGTTGTAACTGTTCGCCGGCGGACAGGTTATTGATGTCCCGTCGCACAACGGCTTGGCGGTCCGGATGTATGGGAATAGAAACTTGGAAGGCGTCACGCGCTTTATCGCTTTGTCTTTCCACCGCACAGGTAAAACTCACTTCGCGGCTGCTGAGCTGCCCTTTTTCATTGTACTGAGGCGAGGGCACGCTGACCTGAAATTCCAAACGTTGGGCTTTGGATTTCTCCCACTGGAACCGCCGGTTGGCATCGTCTTGCAATATCAAGCCGTCGGTTTTTACCGTGGCAATCCCCTTGCCGCCTTCACCTTCCACAACACGCCCGATTGCGGTTGCGGTAAACCGGTCGCCTGGCCTGACAAACCGAGGTAATGCCGGTTGCACAATCACCGGCAAACGAACAGCGATAGAACCTTTGGCAAAACCAAAGCGACCTACACCGCTGACCGCCTTGGCGCGCAATCTAAAATTGGTTAAGTTATCCGGCATAGTGATCTTAACCGTTGCCCGGCCGCTTTCATCAATCATGATAGCGGGATTGAAATACGGCACCACTTTAAAGTTTTTACGTACAGTCACTTTGTCGATGAGTTCGGCCGCTTCCGCAGCCGCCGCCTCTCCACCCCCCGGCTGTTCTTCAAAAGGCAAATGCCCGAACGCCAGGTTGCGCGTATCCCTAATGCCAAGCACAGAATCCGGGTTGGTAATAAAATCCAGTAACGGATCCAGGCGCTGTTCCTTAGCTAAGGCTAATACCGCCTGATCCACCAGCCAAAGCGTGACTTCCCCGGCGAGAGGTTGTTGATTATTATCCTGCAAGTTGATTTGCACACTGATTTGTTCCCCCGGCAGCACTTTGTCCGGTGCCTGCACATTCACATCAATCATATGCTCCACCGGTTTGACTTCCACCCAATGGGTAGCCGCCACGGTCGCCGGCTTGCCCAAATCTATTTGATTCAGTGCCGGCGGCGCATCACCCACCCTGCCCCGCATTAATACAAAATGCACAGGCACACGCGGAGTGTAACCGCTGGTTACCGGCAACCGGTAAGTCGCCGCACCACCACGCACAGTAATCCATTCATACCGGTTATTATCCGGTGCTTCGATTATCACCAAGGCGCGCGCGTTTTGATAAGGACTTTCCAGTATCAGCTTGGCCGTATCACCGGGCTCGTAGTGGGTTTGGTCTGTAGTGACTTTAAACACCGCCGCCGGCGCTTGCGACCAGGTCACCGGTTCGGCACCGCCGGCAAAAAGATCAACACTGATGACTTGTGCACGGCCTAACTGATCGTGAGTTTCCAGTTCGATGATATACACGCCGGAGGAATCGATAAGCAAATCCTCTTTTAGTGGTGTGGACTGACTTGTAACGGATTTTTCCATCACCAGTTCATCCACCACTTCGGTCACGTATTTAGCCGTGGCTTGAGAAAAATCCGCCGCTTGCAAATGAGAATGCCACTGGCGTTTTAACAGTCGCAGAGTAATGGCTTGATTGGCCAACAACTTACCGTCTGGGCCAACGGCGATGATCTCCGAAGTGATCACTTCCGCTTTTTCCAAATATCGCGGCGCTTTGATGCCCAGCACTACAGCCGGCAATGCATACACACGCTTGGTATTGGTGACGGTTTGGTCGTCAGCGCCGGTGACGGTTGCCTCGATGACGTAACTTCTAGGCTGAGCCGCCGGTTCTATGGCCGGATCCAATTCCAAAACGGCGGAGCCGTTGTCGTCCGTTTCACTTTCTTTGCTTATCACAGGAGAGGAACGGAACGCCTGACGATGGGAAAACCGCGCGTCGGATGAATATAAAAATCCTTCGCGTTTTTCCGGCGTCCATGTATAAGGAAATTGAGTCACGCGCCAACGTATTGGCCGGCCAGCCACCTGGCCGCCGGCATAATAGCGCGCCGTCATGGTGATGTTGAATTTGTTGTCCAGTGACACTTCATCGGGGCCATGCAGCGCTACCTCAAACCTGGGGATACGATAGGCTTCTTTTTCGAAGTACAGTGAACCGCACCGGCCTATATCCTCCAATTCCAAATACGCGTAATACCCCCCTGTCGGCAGCTTTTCTTCGTTGAACTTGTGGTAAACACTGCCGGATTTACTCACGGTGGTGTTATAACGCCATTCCCGGTTACCGGGGCCGGTGACCACGAGCTGCCCTTTTGCGGACAACACACTAAACTCACTTTGATAACGACTGCGCACGTACGCTTTAATATGCACTTCGTCCTCAGGCTTATACAACGGACGGTCGCTGAACACATGACACAAATATTCTGTTTTAGCCTCACGGTGGCTTAATGAACCCACGGCCCACTGCAACCAGGTCTCCCGCTTGTTTTGCCAATAATTGTTGCTGAATTGATCCGGTGGCTGAGTGGCATCCAGCACCAATACGTCGTGGCCCTTCTCCACCACTAAGCGTGTTATTCTGATATGAGGATCGGGATAGTCATAACCCGGTGCCTGCCAATAATAATGTCCTTGCGCATCGGTCTCACCGGAAGTCAACACTATCCACTGTTGATTTTGTACCGCTTCCACACGCACTTTGGCCCTGGCCAAAGGAGCGCCGCTGCGCAATGATGTCACGGTAAACTTCACCGCAGTACGCTCTTCAACAGCGGTCAGACTTAAGTCGGTGACTTGAATACGTAGCCAACTGCGTAAGTTCGAACCATCCAAGCGGCGTATCCCCACCAAATAACTGCCCGGCTGTTGTTCCCCGGTGATTTGAGCAAAGTACGGTTTTAACGACAATCCAAACTTCGCACTCACCCCGTTTTTTTGCAAAGGTATATCCACGATGCCGGAATAAGCCGGCGATCCCAGCGAGCGGATCTGGTGGATTAATTCGGATGAGGATATAAACCTCTCGGCATTGGTAAACGGTTCGGCCCGTTCACCCGGCCCGGGTGGTCGCTGTGATTCGTCTATACTAATGGGCTGTTGCGCAAACGGCCAAAAGCTTCTGTCCAATGCATCGATGGGATAAATGCGTAAATCCAAGCGGTCATGGCCGCGGCCTTTGACGGGGACCATTTGCGGTCCAAACCGCTCCACGATACCGTGGCTGGCTTCCCACTCCAGAAACGGATGTTTGGGAGGGAAAAATAAAAACAGTTCGCTAATACCGCTTTGCTGCAAGCCACGTTGTTGCGAGTCACTGATCGAACTGGGGGCTAGATTCAGTTGATACAACGTGTCCGTTGCAAAGCTCCCTCGAATGTTCATCGTCTTGCCGTAATGGGAAAACTGCAAATCCTTAACGCTGGGCGTCAAGCGCACCAAATTACGCGCCTGCACCGGGCTCATATCTGAAAGCGGCGCTGAGAACTCCACCTCAATGACCCGGTTTTCGCTGTTGCATTGTATGGCTTGTTCTTTGGTATAGCGCACCCCCTCAGGAACCGTTGGATATCGATTGGCCGCACAACCGAAACGAACCACTCGAAACGGTTCTGCGGTGGCGAAATGGATTTGCTTAAAAGACTGTTCAATGGAATCGTTTAAAGATAAGCGTAAATGCACTATGGCTTGTTGGCCGGCATCGATAGTCTGATTGATTACCAATACGTATTGAGCCGGGTCGCTGCGCTGGCTGCGATCGCTGATTTTAATGTGAAAGTCCTCGTGATCCAGCCAACGAGGATTAATATCACCTACACCGGGCAAAGACCGCAGTTCTATGGTAACCATCTTTGCCAAGACTTCCACATCCAAGGGTTCGTCAAAGCGTAGTGCAATACTATTGACCGGATCCAAACCGCTCTCTCCATCTGCTGGAATGGTTGCCTGCGGCGCCGCCATCAAAGTATATAAACGGTGTTCGCCGGGTTTGTTGACGCCGCGGATGATGTTCCATCGGAATTCGGTCAACGGCGGCCAGGGTTCCGCGGGGCGAAATTGTAGTGTGCGCCGATTGATCCATGTATAAGCACCGGGATGTTGCGGCGTTACTTTAACAAACCGTTCGGCCTGATCTTCCGCTTGGGGTGTGTGCGGACCTACCTCTTTGTCGAAAAAAATGGTCACAGGATCCCAGCGTCTTAAAAACGTGGTGGGGATGATCTGCGCGCCCCGCGGCGCGGTGAGGGTCCCCTGAGGTGGTACTTGCACATACGATGGCTCGGCGTTGACCTTAGCAACAGTTGCCGTCAGGCAAACGATTGGGATGAGTAAAAACAACAACAGTGATTTCATTGAGGCTTTCCTACGGTTGCGGTGGCGCAGACAATTTTCGGCCGGCTTGCTCTAAATACGCTCTAATAACCTCCCAAGGCGGACCTGTATGGGGCCGCTCCAATCCCACTAACGCGGGGCGGACGCGCACCGGCTGACTGTCGGCAGGCACACTAATCGCCAGGATATAACGGCCCGGCGCCAAATCCTGCATGTGCACCACGCCATGACTGATAGTGTTTCCGGCATTATCCAACAACATCCCGGAAACCAGATCCGACGAGGCTTGCACCCCCACCCCAATAGAACCGCGTTCGGCAATGTCAAAATAATACATTTGAGTGCTACCGCCACTGAGCATGGTTTGCGGTCCATAACCTTCCTGGATAGAGGTAAGTGCTGCGCTGGAGATGAATATGGTGGCATCCGCTGTCCAAGGGCCCAGGCGCTGAAGGGAAAGTGTGGAATAGCCGCTTGGTAGATAGACAGAATAGTTGACTCCCTGAGGATGAGCTTCAACGACCTCATTGCCGTTAGCATAACCAACGCGGGTAATCATGGGCGTGTCACTGCGCAAGTGTAATTGTATGCTCTCCGCCAAGTTAATTTGAAAAGTTTGTATCTCACCCTGTAACTCGATGGTTTGTGTTGCGGCGATATCCATGACCGGTAACGGCGTGGTGGCTGCAGTAATCTCACTCGAATCCAACCAAGCGGTTATAACGCCTGGTTGATGCCGGATTAACAATTCACCCGGCCCGTCTATCTTTAAGTCTGAGCCGTACACAATACGGCCGTTGTGTTGCACGAAAATACCTTGTGACGCTCCGCGCAGTCGAATATTCGCGTCTTGCCCTGGCGCGTTCACCGGGAGACGCAGTTGGCCACTATTGGGAAAATATTGTTGATAAATACTGTTTTCCGCCAGTGCAGGAGCAATACCCGCTGAGCTAGTGGTTGTGACCAATGGCTCAATGGTCACAGCCACTTGTTGGGCTGCACTAGCGGCATTCATGATCAGCAATTCATGGGCGTTACTGAAGATGATTTCATTGAGGGATGTCTTTCCGGACCAATGGGTGCTGGTGGTTTTACCTTGGTGCCGAAGGACGGCAGCGGTATCCGGCGGTAAAGTCAGGGTAATGCGTTTTAATCCAACGGGTAACGCCAGGGGCAATGCCGAAACAGAATCCACGGCAGCCGCAAACCGGCCGGCAAGAATGGTTTTGGTTTGGTTGAGGCTAAACGCCATCCACCTTACATTTACTTCCAATGCGTCGCGTGAGTCCGCCGCATTCCAGACTTTAGCCACCAGAGTATCGGGCTTAACCGCCACAGCAACTGCTGACTGTTGGGCTATTGCAAATTGTCCAGCATCAAGCGGTTCTACCGCGGTATTCTTACCCTCCAGTTGCACACCGGTTCGGCCGGTGCGGGACTCTGCTAGCACCAGCAGCGGGCTATCGTGGGCTTTTATGTCCAGCCGGCTGACTTGATGCGGCGATAAGGCAATTTGCAGACTATTTACACCTTGTTCGCCAAGAACTACTCGCGCACCGCTTAACGTGATCGTTTTTTTATTTTTCTCGAGCCGCTTAGCGATCCACAAAGTGGAATAACCCGTTACCACCAAACCATTGTATGGTGCGGCCATTAAGCTATTGGGTTGCGACGACCAATACACATCTTGCGCATCATCCACTTTGAAAACACCGGGGCGTGTCAAATCAATGACTGCAACCGCCATTGGAAAAATATATTCATCTATTCCGGTGACCGGTCTCAGCTCAATATCGGATTGATTCAGCTGCTGTTCACTATAGTGACGGGGCTCGATGGCTTGTGCTGCCAAGGCTATATTCTCGCCGCGACGGTCCAGGGACCACACCCTAAGGCGATAAGACGCTGAGGCCGAGGAATAAGGCAGCAACAAATGCGGTGATTTACCGGTCGCGGTGCCCAGCACTTTCCAGGACGCAGCATACTCGCCTTGATTATGTTGTACTTCAATACTAAGCCCGACCGCGTCTTGCGACTCCGCTTGGATCACCAACAAAGACTTATCTTCGGGTAGTTGCAATGGGTAGACGTGCGCATCACTATCGGAAATACGAATATTTAGGGGCAGTGACCGAGGCTCTTCAAATTGGGTGCGGGGAGCATCCATGAACACTTCGGTGGATTGCCTTTCTGTCCCAACCGCCTCCACTTCCAGGCTATAGTCACCCGCTTGCAGTTTTTGTGCGATTAAAAAATTCCAGTCGTTATTACGGTCATCTCCTTGCGCCACAACGTTACCTTTGCTGTCGAGTAATCGCGCCCTTATATCGTTTTGCCCATAAGACCATAGTTCAATGTACTCATGATCTCCGACAGCGATAGGAATGGTGGCCGGTACGTCAGCATGGCGTTGCTGCCCTATCATCAGCTGCCGGGAGTCGACTGTCAGCTGATATTCGACGTGATTGTTTTTGCGCGCATTGGTAACCGCCAAGCGGTACTGACCCGCGTTCAATTGGCCTTGCCAAGGCCTCGCCGGTGTTACTGACCCAACCAAGCGCTCACCATCGAAAAGTTCACCTTGCATTTCGTTGTTGAGCGCAATACTGATATCAGCGATCGCAGGTAAGTCGAACAGCCACATATCCGCAGTCCGCGTCTGCGCATTTTCCGGTTCCCGCCACAGGTGCCGAACTTGCTCACCAATTTCGATGTGATGCGGCCCATGGCCTTCGAACTGTACGAATTCGGAAAGGGCCTCCAAACTGGCCACGACTCTAACATCCACGGCCTCGGGAGGGATAATCATACGATACTCACCGACGTCTAACTCACGAGTAAGATCAGCAGCTATATTGGGGGGTTCGATGGGCCAGCCTTGCTCGTCTTCCAAACGCATAACATACGTACGCCCGGCGCCAATGGCTCGTATACGGTATTTTCCTTTTTGTTTGACGGCAAAGCGGTACATCAGCCCCTGCCCGGCTTTCATCGCCGCCCTGGCATAAACTCCTGTTGTGAGCTGCCCGCCGTCAGCAATGGCAGTGTGCGTCATGCTTATGCCCAAGTGGCCGCGGCTCAGATCTTTTGGTACTACCGTAAGTTGATAATCACCTTCGCGTAAATACTGCTGAATGAGAAAGTTGCGCCCCACAC
>Ga0209536_100014471_pt1 | contig 11328 bp, 10 predicted proteins | sample DeeMarSeWOR28_12_FD_187461 | JGI IMG/M metagenome (GOLD analysis project Ga0209536, IMG submission 187461) | Marine sediment microbial communities from White Oak River estuary, North Carolina - WOR-2-8_12 (SPAdes) (version 2) | ecosystem: Environmental > Aquatic > Marine > Intertidal zone >... | reverse complement strand
TTTATCACCGAGTATAGCTTTTTTGTTTTTAATTCGTAGTATTTGAGGGTTTTGGCCACAATCACTCTGGACAGTGAGTTGTATAATTGTGAAAGAGTTCGAAGGATAGCAGAAATAGTTCTTCTTGAACGATAACATCTGATGGGAATCTTCCCGACTTCATCTAGTTCTTTCTGAGTAAAAATATTCTCCCTGAATTGCTGTTCAGGTCGTGTTGGTTTTCTTAGGGAGTTCCTATAATAAGTAATACCCCAATATAAACCTGTTATATCCCTAAAAAAATAATCCAGATTAAGTATTTATCTGAATTGCCTGCTTCAGAGAAACCAGGCACAATATATTTCATATTCAATACTCTTTTTCTTGAGAAAGTGAAGCTGGCTGAAAATCAGCATTTAATCTCAGAAATGAACTGGGAGAAGGTCTATTCTCAATATTATTCTCCCCGAAAAGGCGACATTGTTGTTGGATATATAAGATGAAACTTGTTTTAACACTTATTGTTCATGATAAAAGAAAGGTTGATATATCCAGAATTTTATTTTCCATTTCAAATGTCTCACAGTATGAATACCCTATAAGTACGGCCAACAACTATTTTTAGGGAGTAGTGAAATGAAGCTATCGTTTATCAAGAAATTATTAATTATAGCGTTATGTTTTTTAATCATAACTACTCCTAATCCAGTAATAAAAATCACTAGGGCCAGTAGGTCTATGATCGTTCGAGGGGTTGGACCAGGGGGGTGTGGTTGTTGAAGGTGCTAATTGTTGAATCTCATGCTAATCTCTGCATGAAGTATTTTACAGATTTCGTTCTTGAATTCTGTTTCAACTTCAAAGCCGAAGCTGTTAAGTACCCGACAAAATTGGGATTGCTCAGTATCGCCGCCTTTTCGTTGGCGGTGAAAGAGGATTCAGTGATATATTATGAGTCGAAAAGTGTGCTTAGCTGGCGGGGCGGCCACTCCCTTTGATTATCCTATGCATATCACTCCAGAAGGTATGGCTGCAAACTGTGTTGTGGAAACCCAACAGGATATTCCGGATTTCCACCTGAGAGACATTCAGTTTATGATCTATAGTCATTTCTCAGTACACTTCGGAAAGCAGCTTACGCCTGAGTGGATTGTGCATGATCATCTAGGATTGGTAGGCTTGCCGCATATACGAATCGAGAATGGCGGAAACACAGGCGGTTCTGCTCTCTACGGTGCCTTCATGGCTATCAAGTCAGGCATGTTTGATGTCGTGGGAGTGTATGGCTGGGAAACAATGGACAATGTCACCCAGTCACAGGGCTCTGAGTTCATCGCGTTGGCGTCTGATACACGTTATGAGGCGTTGGCGGGTGGAATCTATCCCATCTACTATGCTGCGATGGCTTACAAGTTTATGAAAGAGAACAATCTCACAGAGGAAGACTTCGCTATGGCTGCTATGAAGAACCGTAATTATGCCTCTGACAATGAGAAAACTCAGTGGTATCGAAGCGACTTCAACAACCCCAAGTCCCCCTACTATAAGAAAGAGCTCACAGTTGATGACATCATGGAGAGCCGACTTATCAGCTACCCACTGAAGCGTCTCGACTGTTGTATGATGAGCCGTGGTGGTGCCTTTGCTCTCATCACAAGTGAAGAGTGGGCAAAGAAACACGCTCCCGGAAACTATGTCGAGATTGATGGTGCTGGTCTGAGCAGTTGCACCATCCGAGCTGGTGATAGGATCGACTTCCCAGGTTGGAACGAGCAATATGGCAAGGGCTACCCAGACATGACAGAGTTTGCTGCTTGCAGGAAGTCTGGTGAGATGGCCTACGACATGGCTGGTATCGAGTACAAGAAGGCTGCTAAGGAGATTGATGTAGCCGAACTTCATGATGCGTTCAGCTCGTCAGAGGTCCAGATCTACAAGGCTCTCCACTGGTGCGACAAGGACACAGTACGGGACTTCATCCGCGACAAGCAGATGTTCCTTGACGGCGAGGTACCATCCAACATTGGTGGTGGTCTCATGGGTTATGGCCATCCGGTGGGTGCGACAGGAATTATGTCTGCACTCGAGTGTGCCTATCACCTGAATGACACCGCACCCAAGAAGCACCTTAGCTCCAAGACCTACGTCAAGGATGCTAATACTGGAATTGTGAACTCACATGCAGGTACTGGAACCAGTATCTCGAACTTCATTCTCAGGAGGCCATAGAGATGGGGAAAGACGATAAACGAATGCATAAGATCCCACTCACTGTTGAGTTTGATGATAAGAACTCTGACAAGTTCAGAGGTGATGTCAAGGAAACTGGTATTGGATTTATGGGCTATGACTGGGATAGTAAGGAAGAGCAGTTCAAAGTTTACCTCCATTACGACCAGCTCTATTACTGGAAGTACGCAGAGGTCTCCAAGCTTGGTAAGGGCTTTGTAGATGGTGAGTTCTGGGGAACCAAGTGTCCCAAATGTGGTGACAAGTTCTTCCCTCCGCGAGTGAACTGTTGGAATCTTGATTGCAACCTTGAAAAATCGGACTGGATCAAACTCAAGGAAGAGGGAACTGTCCACACTTTCACAATTGCAGGTTGGAGTGGAAAGAGCTCCCTGAAGAGACTCCCCTTCGTGCTTGCCTATGTCATTGTTGACGGATGCAAGACCGCAATTGCAAACGAGCTGAGAGGTCTCGATCCTTGGGATGCTGAGTTTGGCATGCCTGTCAAGGTTGTCTGGAAACCAGCTGATGAACGTCAAGGTACAGTCACGGATTGGTGGTTTGAGCCTGCTGCTGGTTGGAAACCCGGTCCAATGAACCCCGAGAAGGAGCGCATGAAGGAGATGTGCGCACCTGTTTATGAATGGGTCAAGACCATGAAGTGAAAATTAGTATAACGAGCTGGTTCACATCCAGCTCTTTCTCTTATTTTTTGATTTCTTAAACCTATATGATAGGTTTCTGATTTTGATTTCAGATGAATGGAAACCGGCTCGATGTGATTGACAATGTTCCATCTAGATTCATATTGGTTGGAATAGTCGTGTAAGAATGAATTTGTATAATGACGCCATTAGGTGCATAGTGCCATGAGGTCGAAAATGTCCCAGTATTTGAACTGGAAAGCACAGCAAGTGGGGTGCCCCCAATGCTAAATATACTCACATCCCATGAGTGTGAATTTGAGGAAACATCGAATGTCACACGAACTCCTGTGTGAAACGGTCCGTATGTCACTGTCGTACTGTATTGCAATCCCACTGTCAAACCGGAAAGATTGATCGGTATGGAAATAGTTTGGGGAGTAGCTATTCCCATATAGAAGGATACTCCAATCAGAATAGCAACAACAACAATGAGTTTCGCATTCTCTCTAATCTTTGACTTCCATGACGATGTCTTCTTGCTCTTCTTCTTACTCACGAATCATCCCTCCGAGCGAATATATCTAAGGACACCCCTCCTATTTAGTGGTTTGAAACTGGAACAATGAAGGATCTTCAACTTTTTAGGAAAATTCTATACCTTATATAGTAAATCCGAGCAAGAATGTACCATGTCAACTTCAAATTATGAACAAGAAACTCCGAAAGAAAAGGTCTGGAACCATGCATTCAGGATTCTGAAGAAACTGGATTGTGACAAGACTGTTCGCGAAGAAGCCAAAAGTCTGATTGAGCGAGCTGATGAACGTGGTCTCCTCGAAAATGGTACCCCTAAAGCTCTTGCGGCTGGTGTTGTGTACATCGCTGGTATTCTGAGAGAGGATCGGATGACTCTCGAAACCATTGGGAATACTGTTGGTCTGTCTGGAAGCACAGTAGGTAAGAACTACATGGTCATTGCCCGAGGACTTGGATTTTCAGAGAGATGAATCAAATATTGCGCTTCAAGACAGAGTCATAAAGTAAAAGCACAACTTGACCTTCAGGTGTAAATCGTGGTTACTGAGAATGAGATTGATTTCTCTCGAATTCATTTCTCCTTAGCTGGTAGTGGGAATCCTTGGAGTGCATTGTCAAGAACAAGTGTCACTATCATGATTAATCTGAATATGGGTGTTGATCTGGAAACAATTGCTGTAGATTTGACAATACCCCAAGCAACTCTTGACTCCGTGATAGACTCACTCAAAGCGGTCAATCTTGTTTGGGAGTCTGATGGCAAACTTCGACCATCATTTCTGATGACTGACGAAGATGAAACGCTCCGTGTATACAGTCATGCAGCTGAGATTGGTACGAAACTTGCTGATACACTCGATGCTAACTATGATGACATCAAGAGTTCATACAACCTTCTTGAGGTTAGCAATAGTTTTGATTTTGAAGACGTGTCGTTTCTTCTGTTGGGCGGACGAATTATAGACATCAAGTTGCTTGAGAAACTCGTAACTGGAGTACGACTTCTACCATCTGCGCCTTCAAGACCTAGTCCAGACCAACCTGATGCACACTACTACTTTTGGATGGTTGAAGGTGAGAAGAAGCATCTTGGTGAATACGGTTTAAATGACTTTGACTTGCCTTGGACTTCATGGCGTTTCTATACATTTGCCAAGAACCTCATAGATGGGAAAGAAAATCCATATCGAAGCAAATTAGAAACTCAGTGCTTAGATCTTGTTGAGTCAAAGATTGTTGATACTCCAGAAGACCTTGGCAAAGAATTGGCTATTCCTGTTGTATGTCCAGATGATTCAATCAAGTTTGCTGAAGTTTCAGACAAATACGCAGAGTTGCTATCACTAGTATACAAAGAAAATGAACACTCTATAAAGAAACTTCATTCAACACTCAAATCTGGATTGAATGCACCTCACAGTTTTGGCGAGTTCTTCTGTTGGTATGCACATATCGCGTACAGTGTTGCAATTGAAATCCTTGAATATAGAAAGGTCCTTCCCATTCCCAAAGAAAAGTTTCAAGCGGCATTGTGGTATAGAGAAAAAGACAGAGAAGGACTACTCATAGGGGCTTAAACCAGTAACGTTTGCTTTTACCGCAAACGTTTTTATATATCGCAAACGTAACTGCGTTCATGCCATCTTTCACTCGAGATCTATCAGGAAAAAGGACACTGATTGCATTCGCACTTACGTTGGTCATTACGCTCAGCAGTATTGGGTTCGTCATTCACTTTAAACCATTAGCCACGAATGATTACGATATACAGTGTTTCGCCATCGGGGATGATGGGATGGGACCCAATTGCATTCGGGTTGTTGGACTCTTTTCTCCTTTTGATGAAGAACTCACACTTCAAACACTCACATGCGAACCATCTGTTAGTGGCCTCAATCCACTCTATACTAAAACGAATGAATCAGCCTATTCCTCTCCTTTTCATGGAATCCTGTCAATGGACGTCTATGGTGATTTCGAAGCGGGGACTGAGTATCAATTTACCTTTCAATTCCTCTATGATGACGACAAGGTGAGAACAGTGTATTTCGCACCTGTGTTCACTCCTGGTGTCTTGAATCACTATGAAAATACGACCGAGTCATTTGGTGACCAACAATCTTTCTGGACTTACCTATCGCGACCAGAGTCTATGGAATTGACCGCTGTGAACGCGACTCTTCTTGCTGTTGGTGATCACTGTTATGTCTACATGGCAAATGAAACTATTGAACTTCTAGGAGAAGGTGCAGCTATATCGAAGTGCAGTCAGTTAGGGCAGACCTTCGATGACGTGATCTATCCTAAAGCAGTCGAGCTTGCTGGAAGTCCTGATGGCTATCTCGGAGATATTGATGGAGACCCAAGAGTAACATTATTCCTCGCCCCATTGGTGCGTTACATGGGGAATGCGTATTTGGGATTTCATGTTCCGTGGGATGATTATCCTTTTCCATTCTCTAATAGAAGGGAGATGGTTTTCATCGAGTCTGAACGGAGCCTGAATGAGACTGTACTCATTACCATCCATGAGTTCAATCACCTGATTTGGGATAACTATGAGATAGATGAAGCGGAGTTCCTGTTTGAAGGATTGGCCAATCTTGCTATAGACTACTCTGGATTTTGGTACTACATTACAGATGCAGTCACAACTACTTACACATTGCATCCAGAGGTTTCTCTCATTCATTTCAACAGGTTCTATGGTCGTCTTTGGGATGCCAGTTATGGTCAAGCATATCTCTTTGTAAACTATCTTGCCGACAGATTTGGCTTAGATGCTGTGCAAGACCTTGTGAGTATCCGTGAAGACGGTCCAGCTGCTGTTGAGATTGCCATTGCTAATGCAGGGTATGACATGACGTTCAACGAGGTATATCTTGATTTCATCACTGCATGTGTTCTTGATGATGTCGAGAGTGAGGAAGGTATCTATGGATTCCAATCACTGAACTATACAATCCAACGTGTGACAACAATATTAGAACCCCTGCCCTTCATACGAGAAAATGTCACGCACAATCATTACGGCTTCAGTGTATACAGACTGGTTTCTCCTCCTGATAACTTCACAATCTCAATCAACAAATATTCACAATCATTTGGAGTGGGTCTAGTTGTTGCTATGATTAACTCTAGTGGATCGTTTGTTTCACAATTTCAATATCCATCATCGTCCGGGACTATCTCTGAATTCATTCAGAGCACTGGAGCTGAAGAAGTATACCTGATTACTACCTTGATGTCTGATGATACACCGACTGATTTTCAGAATGTGTATGAACTTGATGAAATTCCATCAGATAGTCTAGATATCACAATCAGCGAGGGGGAAACGAGAAGTCAATCCGGATCTGACTCGATTATGGTTCCAATCACGATTCTAGGAATCGTAGCACTTAGTAGTATCTTCATAGTCGTTGGAAGGAAAAGACGGATGTGAAATGAATGGGTAAGTGGAAACTACGAGACTATATTGAGACAATAGGGCTTGGTTTTCGCTTCACAAGAAAATACTTTGTTTCCATCTTCTTAGCTGTGATTGGCGTCTTTACTATAACAATAGGCTTGTTTCTGTTGATTATCTTCATTGGAAGTATACCCCTTTCGACTGTCTATGGGCCTTTTGATGAGATATTCGATGTCTTCGATTCTATAGGGGATGCGTTGTCCGGAGTAAACAATGTGCAAGCAGTCGGTATAGTTCTGTTCGCAGGCTCCGCATTATTTGCACCATTTCTTATCGCTCTGGGTGCACTCTTTGGACTTGGTCAAGAGATCATTGAGAGTGGAAATGCAGATGCTGAGGAAGCATTGCACTGGTACAGACAGAAATTTAGTCGCCTGGCTGCTGGAGGAATCGCTCAGTTTCTCTTCATCATTGGTCCAATTGGGATGGAATACATCATTGCCGCATGGTACTATGGAAATCAAGAAGTTGATAGTAGCTCATTCATGATTCTACTCATCATAGCTATTGGCTGGTTCCTTTTCAGTTCTGGTGTGTTTTCAATGGTCTTTCCATCCATAGTTGATGGTATGTCTGTGTTAGCATCTATCAAGCACTCCGTGAATCTAGCCCGGAATAACTTCAGTGCGGTGTTCTCAATCTGGATAACGTTTGCATCTTTAGGTTTGCTATTACTCGGTCCATTTATCGCCCAAGATCTTGCTGATTTCCCAGTTATCATGGGGCAATGGTATGAACTCTATATCATTGCAGTTGGCTTGCTGATTGGTTTGATATTGCTACCTGTCTATGTCATCTCGGCATCGAGAGCATACTTAATCATCTCAGATCCGAATATCCAACAAGAACAGGATATCCAAACGGAGGGGTCGCAGTAAAATGAATCCAGTGAAAGCACCTCATCCTATGAAAGATCTCGAAATCATTACGGACCCAAACACCATCAAAGTCCTCTTTGACAAGATCCGTGCTGTGATTGTTTTCAAATACCTTGTCAATGAGGAGATGACTGTAAAACAACTTGCAGATGCACTAGGGAAAAATCCCGGTAATGTATTGCGTCACATTGAACGACTGAAGAGTGTAGGTTTAGTCCAGCAGGTTCGAACTGAAAAGACTCAAACTGGAATTGTTCAACGATTCTACAGAGCAACGGCAAGAGAATATCGTCTTGGAATTGCAGACATGATTCGGGCAAATGGTGGAATTAAGACCTATGCGAAGGATCGACTCCGCAGTATGATATTAGGTCTTGAAGCTTATGGGGTTAGTATACCTGAGACAAGAATGAATGATGCGCTTAGCATCCTTGAGAAATTAATTGAACGAGAGAATCAAATCAGCTCTGAAATTGCTATCATCAATGAAGAGTTTTGGAATAGCTTGCCAACACACCAACAGGAAGATGCATCCCGACTGATGAGGGACGTGATGCTGACACGCGATGAAAAATATCTACAATTAAAGGACGAATGGTGGTCACTAGTAACCTCATTTCAGAAAACCCAATGAATAGGGAAGAATCGAAGCATTCCGACAACCTTACATATTACTGTTAATTAATCCTCTAGGAGGCTAAAGATTTGACATCTATTGAGAACCTCACAAAGAGAATTGGGAATGCCCTATCGGTCTGGAGTATAGCAAGTATCATATCTGGCATTGCATTGTATTTCTTCTCTTTCATTCCTCTTCTCCAAGGAATTGGTTTTCAGGCTATATTATGGGGTGGCATTGACCTCGTAATCATTTTCACAGTGTTAAAGCGGAAAGAGCATCCCCCAGAGAAGATCAAACGCGAACTGAACACAAGCATTCGTCTAGAAGTCATCTACCTGATTATAGGTTTTCTAATACTGATTATCATGGGACAGGACCTATATTTCGCTGGGCATGGAATTGGAATCATCATCCAAGGGGTATTTCTACTCCTACTAGATCTCTATTATCTGACGAGATTGAAAAGCCTCTCATGATAACCCACGCTACCAAGTGCATCCCTTATCCGCGGGTAACGTATGTCAGAATTTCTTGGTGAGATAGTGTTCGACAACATCATTGGGATAAGCATCTGAGGAGCCAATTATCACATACCCCTGTTTCTTAAGGAATTCAAGATTCTGGAACGAGAAACAGGCAATCTGTCCGGCCACACAATTCCTTTCCTTTGCAAGCGTTTCTGCATGCATCAAGAGGTCTTTTCCATATCCGCGACCACGATACTTCTCATCGACCCATAACTCCGCGATGTGTAATATCCCCAGTGTTGTATAGCCGCTGATTCCTCCAATAACAATTTTATCTTCATTCTTGATAACTGCGGAATAATCTGTATGTGGGAATTCCTGCTTAATGCTGCCTACATGCTTGTCAAAATTACTCCCAAGCCCAATTCGCACCGTCTTGAGCTCTTCCTCTGTTGGGTCTGAGACTAAGACGAATCGTGAAGAGTCTAAATCCAGGCGAGTCTGGTCATCTGAATTATCAAAGTGAGTCATGAGGATGTGTTCTTTGATACCTCCACGATAACCATCATATGTGACGATAAGGTCGTAGCCAACAGCCTGATAGAAATCAGGTGCTTGCCACGAGAATGTGTACACATGAGATGAGACACATCCAATCTCCTTTGCCAGCCGTTGTGCTTCTAAGACGAGGACTTTTCCTAGTCCGAGTCCACGATACTTCTCGTCGACCCAGAGCACCTCTAGATACTGCGTCCAGTAAAGCGTACTTGTTGATATTCCTCCAATCACGGTCCGCTGCGAGTCTTTCAGGACCAAGTTGTGCCAGGGTTGTGGACTGTTGAACTCCCCATTGGTTCTCTCTAAATTATCGGACTCTAGACCCTGTTGGAATTCCTTCACCTCAACTTCACTTGGGTCGGCCACAATGGTACATCGGTATGAATCGCTCATTTGAACGCCTCCATCTTCGGCAAAAACCTTCTCGGTTTTGCTTAATATCTTCCTAACTGCGCGTATTCATGTCTTTATCATGAATACATGAATACGCCAAATGTATATGTGAAGAAAATACTTGGTCAAGATATTATTACGATTCAGGAGAGGATTGAGATTAAGACATGTCCTAAGTGTGGAAAGCCAAACAACGTCACGAGGAAGTTCTGTACCGGTTGCGGATCTTCTCTCTTGAAGAAGGTAGAAGAGCCAGAACCATCGCCTGAGACGGAAACCATAGAGGAACCAATTCCAGGATCCCCTGATTATGTCGAGAGACCGTCTACTCCTCCAACAGAGGTCGCTCCAGAACCAGAAGTAATGGAACCTGATGCCTATGAAGCGGTAGAGGAACCTCTTGCTGAGGAAGTGGTGAGAATGGAACCTGAAGAAATGGAGATTTCCGAACCTACTCCATTGGACCGCGAACGTGGCAAGGAAGTTGTTGCCGACATTCTTGAGAAGGTCCGAGCAGCTGAAGAACGGGCTAGAGCCGAGGAAGTTGACGCACCTGCAGAACCTGAAATTGAACCTCCCCCGCCTGAGCCTGAAGAGTATGATGAACCATTGGCCTATGAAGAACCAGTTGCTGAACCTGAGACTGAAGAATTTGTAGAGGAACCAGAACCTCCAGAGACGGTCATTGAGCCTGAGGTAGAAGAGCCTATTGAAGCACAGGAAGTGGTTGAGACTGTTGAGGTCACTCCTGAACCTGTCAAGACTACTGAAGAGCCTTCGAAAGACGAGAAGGTATGGAAGCTTGAATCAGACATCAGTGCTTACAATATCGAACTTGAACAACTCACTACAGAACTAGATGCACTACGCACACGCCTCGATGATGAGGTTGAGCGGTATCGTACTGTGGCTGAAGTCAAACGAACCCGGACCGAGAGTCTCGAACGTGAATTGAGCCTTGCCAAGAAGGAGCAGTCTGAAGCTAACAAAGAGTACAAGAATGCAGACAACCGTCGGAAGAAGGAGTTGTCCAATGCCGAGAAGCGGATCGGTGAGGTGGAGAAACGCATCCAGAAAGCTGAGGACTCCAAGCGTAAGCGACTAGAGGAGCTTGAGAAGGAGCGACGGAAACGAGAAGAAGAGGCACTGAAAGGATAGACCTTCTCTGCCTATGCAGGTACAATAACTGAAAGTGGTGTAAGATCTATTATGCCAAGTCCTGAGTGGAACTACTTCATGGAGAACTTCTACGGCGACCCGTATATGATGTGGCATGATGGAATTGATGAGACATCCGTCACTCGTTTGAGGGGGGAGGAGAGAGAGAAAGCAGAAGAAATGCTCATCGAATCTCTTGAAGAAGGCAACCATTATGCAGCAAAGGGTCTCCGAGAGCTGAGATCTGAGAAGGCCGTTCCATTCTTGGTGAAGAATCTATTCTCAGGATCTGGTACCCTCACAGTTGAAATCTCTGTTGCTCTCTGTATGATCAAGGACACCTTCGACTATGTCCCACACATTATAGACATGCTGAGGAAACATCCCT
>Ga0209536_100014470_pt1 | contig 11328 bp, 5 predicted proteins | sample DeeMarSeWOR28_12_FD_187461 | JGI IMG/M metagenome (GOLD analysis project Ga0209536, IMG submission 187461) | Marine sediment microbial communities from White Oak River estuary, North Carolina - WOR-2-8_12 (SPAdes) (version 2) | ecosystem: Environmental > Aquatic > Marine > Intertidal zone >... | reverse complement strand
TTTGCCGCCCTTCTTACCGCCCGCCTTGTCTGCGGGGGCTGCCTTCTTCTCGCCCGTCACATAGGCAAAAGCCTCGTAGGCCGCGCGCACGATGCGGGTGTCCCCGTCCGACATGCAGGACTGCACCCGCGCGATCACCTCCGGCTTCCCGACGCCGGCGAGTGCGCGCAGCATCTTCCAGAAGTCGCGGCGGTCCTCGCAGGATTCCACCATCGGCTTCGCGACCAGCAGTCGGCCGAGCTCCTCCTGCCGGTCGACGGCCCACACGAACGGGAATCTGCCTTCCCGCTCGTCCTCGGAGAGCTCCAGGAACTCGGCCAGCGGGATCATGTTCTCGTTCCAGGTGTCCTGTGGCGCCTGCCGGAAGTGCTTGCGGAAGCGCGTCTCCGTGATCGCGAAGTCCGCAAAGGTCATCGGCAGCTCCATCTCCTTGGTGCGCCCGCCCTGCTTGTAACGGACCGTGTAGGTCGGCCAGTCCTGGTCCAGGGCCGGGTTGCCCTCGAGGTCGAAGCACTCCTCGGGCGTCTTGCCCGCGTCCGGGTCGTAGCGGAACAGCGGATAGGCGCGGGACTCGACCGCCAGCTTCGCCTGCCGCTCGCTCATGTCGTCGCCGATGCCGTGCTCCGGCTGGCAGGAGCTGTAGAGGTTGAAGAGTGCGGGGCGGCGCGCCTTCAGGCCCTGGATGAAGCCCTCGATCATGTGGCTCGGGTGGGCGATCGTGCTCTGCATCACGTAGGTCGTGCGGTGCGCCATGCCGATCAGTCCGATCTCCTTGCGCGGCTCCTGCTTGCCCTGGATCGCCTTGCCGAACTGGGCCATGTCGGAGATCTGGCCGATGAAGCCCGAAGTGCAGGCCTGCCCACCCGTGTTCGAGTAGACCTGTGTGTCGACCACCAGCACCTTGATCGGCTTGCCCGAGGCCAGCGCCCGGGAGAGGTTCTGGAAGCCGATGTCGTACATGGCGCCATCGCCGCCCGTCGCGACGACCGGCGGGCACAGCTCCCACTCCTCGTCGGTGAACTGGCGCCAGTCGAAATAGGTGAAGAACTCCTCGTGCGTGGCATCGCTGTACTTTCCGGCGAGCTCGAGCTCGGCCATGCGGACCGCCTTGAAGCCCTCCGCCATCTTCGCCATGTGGCCCTCGAAGACGCCGAGCGCCATCGAGGCCGTGTCCTGGAAGAGATGATTGGCCCAGGGGAAGGGATAGGGATTGAACGGGTAGGTGCTGCCCCAGACCGAGGTACAGCCGGTCGCGTTGATCATTCCGAGCTTGGACCGCCCGCGGCCGGTGGTTCCCTCCTGGTATCTCCAGCGCAGCTGCTTGAGCTCGGCGATCAACTGCGTGACCCGCCGCAGCCAGTCCTGGTCGATCGGCTGGCCGCCGCTCTGGCGCTCCATGCGCTCCGCGATGCCAGCGAGCGTGAGGTCTCCGTCGCCGATCTCGTCGACGATCCGCTCCATCTCCGCCGGATCGCCCACGTTGATCTCCTCGATCAGCTTCATCTGGATGTGCTTCTCGAGATCTGCGATCAGGCCGTCGATGCGAGCCAGGTGCTTCGCGATGCGCGGCTGCATCAACGCCCCGATCGTCGCGATGAACAGGTGAATGGCCGTCTTTTCGGAGCACCCCAGACAGGCGCCGTCGCCGCTGGTGAGGGCGAGGTAGTTCTCCTTGTCGAGCAGGATCGTCTCGAGGGCGCCGATGCCTTCCTCGATGTCGTCGACGCGGATGTACTTCTGGGGTGTGGTGGGCAGGTCGAGCCAGAAGTCCCAATGCTCCCGCAGCTGCCGCACCGAGTCGTCGGTCTGGGTCACGGACCGCAGGGCGTCGTCGTTGCAGACGGCCACGCACTCCATGCACCCCTTGCAGGTGTAGGGATTGACGGTGATCGAGAGCAGTCCGCCGCTCCCGGCCGCCTTCTTCTCGGGCAGGGTGTAGTGGGGCCGTGAGAGGGCGAACTGGAAGCCGCTCAGCTCCTCGCGGAAGAGGTCGAACTCCTTGCGAAGCTCCTCCTTGTCGCTCCCGTTGCTCTGCTCGACCGTCTCTCCGATCGCCGCCTCGATCAGGGCGTCCACCGGATCCGTCTCCGCCGCCTCGTTCAAGAGGCGGCGCAGGTTGCGCTCCATGATGCGCACGGCTCGGGGCAGGTGGACCGTGGCCTTGCCGTGCTTGCGCACCCGCTTCACCACGGTGTCGAAGATCTGTCCCACCTCGTTCACGAGACCGGGGATCGCGGTGTCGGGGCAGACCGTGTAGCAGTTGCCACAGGCGGTGCAGTTCTCCGGGACCCACTCGGGGTGCTGGAAGCGGATCCCCGTCATGTCCCGGAACAGCGCGGAGGTGGCCGGCATCACGCCCAGTCCGATGAACGGGTCCGTGATGTTGTCGCTGCCCATGCCCCGGGCGTAGAAGCTGCCGGTCTGCTCCCAGAAGCGGTGGATGTCCGTCATCGGCGTCTGGCTCCGGGGGAGCGGCTCGACCATCACGGGGATCGGCGGACCGGCCGCGGCCATCCGCGACTTCTCCGTCGGCTCGCTGACGCCGGAAGGCTGCACCTCGCGGATCTCGTCGAAGCCGCGCTTGACCACGCGGACGTTGTCCTCGACCACGCGGGCGCCCTTGGATCCGAACTTGTGCTGAAGCTGACTGCGGATCGCCTGGAGCAGCGTCGCGTCGTCGAGCCCGGCCTGGGCCATCACGGGGGACGCGGCGAAGAAGGCGCCCTGGAAGGCGATGCCCTGCATGCGCAGCTGGAGGTCGGGATCGCTCGCTTCCTCGCGGGCGATCTTGAACGCGTCGATGTAGAAGAGGCGGATCTTCTTGTCGAGGATCATCTTCTGGAAGAGGGCGGGCACCTCCTCCCAGACCCGTTCGGGTGAGGGCTGATCGCTCTGGATGACGAAGACGCCGCCTTCCTTCAGCCCCGCCAGGGCGTTGGTGTGGTGGAAGACGTTGGGATCGGGAGACAGCACCACGTCGACGTAGAAGTACTCACAGTTGACGCGGATCGGCTCCGGGGCGGCCGAGAGGTAGTAGGTGGTGGGCTGGCCCTTCTTCTCCGAGCCGTACTTCGGGTTCGCCTTGACGTGGTAGCCGAGCAGGTCGAAGAGCGTCATCGCCAGGTTCTTGCCGGTGGTGATGGCGCCCCAGCCTCCGACGGAGTGGAGGCGCACCGTGATGCTCTGCTCCGGCATCAGGTTCGGGTTCTCGGAGCCGTGTACGGCCAGCTGCTTCACCTGCGGATACGACTCCTCGATCGTCTGCTGATGGATCTGCTGCTTCGGAGTGATGGGATCGTCGCGCAGGAAGTCGATCGAGAGGTAGAAGAGGCGCTTGTGCGCGCCGTCGGGCAGCATGTTCTCGACCGCGCCGACCACGCCCTCGGGCTGGAGGTCGCGGCTGCCCATGCCGAAGGAGCCCGAGTACAGCGCGGGCGCGTCGCTCGGCTTCGCGTAGCTCTCGAGCTCGGGATAGGCCGGGTGCGCCGGGTCCCGGCCGTTCTCCAGGCACTTGGCGAGCGTGGCGCGGATCTCGCGCATCAGCGGCAGGTCGACGGCCAGCGGCTGGTCGAGCCGCTCCAGTACCGCGACCCCCCTCTTGCCCTTGAGCATCCGCCCGATCCGGTCGGCCGGGAAGGGTCGGAACATCGTCACGTCGACCACGCCGACCTTGATGCGGCGCGTCTCGCGCAGGTAGTCGGCAACCGCCTCGGCGCTCGGGATCAGGCTGCCCTGCCCGACGATCAGGTAGTCGGCGTCGTCGGTCCGGTAGCCCATCGCGCGCTCGTAGCGGCGCCCGGTGAGCTGGTGGAACTCGTCGAAGGCTCGCTCGGAGAGCTCCTGGATGTGGTCGAAGAAGAACGGCCGCTGCGCGGCAACGCTCTGCATGTAGGCATCCTGGTTCTGCACCAGGCCGGCCATCAGCGGGTTGTCGACGTCCCAGAGCAGAGGAATGCGCCGCCGCCGGTCGCCGTAGATGATCCGCTGGGCGGGAGTGGGAGTCTCGATCAGGTCGTCCGGTCGGCCGAGGTACTCGGCGATCAGCTCGCGCTCGGGAACCAGCATCGATTCGATCAGATGGGTGGTCAGGAACCCATCCTGGGCGATCGCGCCCGGGTTCAGCGAAAGCTCGGCGATCCGGTGGGAGATGATGTTCAGGTCGGCGGACGACTGGGCGTTCTTGGCGAATAGCTGGAAGAAGCCGGTGTCGTCGATGCAGTGGTAGTCGTCGTGCCCGGCATGCACGTTCAGCGTGGCCTTGGTCATCGCCCGGGCCCCGATGTTGAGCACGTAGGTCAGGCGCTTTCCGACCGCCGCGTAGAGCGACTCGTGCATGTAGGCGATGCCCTGGCCGGACGAGAAGTTCGCCGCCCGCAGGCCGGTCATGGCCATGCCCGCGGTCACCGCGGCGGCGGCGTGCTCGCCCTCGGGCTCGACGAAGAGCAGAGGGCGTCCGGAGATGTTGAGGTAGCCGTTGGCTGCGGCCTCGGCCCAGTACTCCCCCATCTGTGTCGAAGGCGTGATCGGATAGGCGCCCGCGGCGTCACTCGATTCGCGCTCGCACATGATGACCGCCGTGTTGCCGTCCATCGCGGCACGCACGCCGGGATACTTGACGCGGGACCTTTCCTCCTTGTTGCGACCGAACGCCAGTAAGGACATCGAGAGCTCCACTGTCTGCTCCGCGCGCCGATCAGGTCGGTGCGTCGCGAAGCGCCTGTCTGCGAATGATCTTCGGGGCCGCCGCACCCTTGCGGGGTCCTAGTCGCGGGTCCATCCATACGATCGCACCCGTCGGGCAGCGTTGGATCGGCACGTCGGTTGCGTGGTCCCGGTCGTAGTCGACGACCGCGAGATTGTCCCGCATCGTGATGAGGCCCGGAGCGTCCAGCGCGCAGCGTCCGCAGGCCGTGCACGCGACTTCGCAGTCTTCGAGCAGATCGTCTCCCGCCTCGAGCGATCGGCAGGCGACCCACAGTCGGTGGCTGATCGGGTGCAGGGAGAAGAGGTCCTTCGGGCAGACCTCGACACAATCGCCGCAGGCGGTGCATGCCATCTCGTCCACGACCGGGAGATCGTGCGCGTCCATGTGGATCGCATCGAAGTCGCAGACTTCGGCGCAGTCGCCGACGCCCAGGCACCCCCAGAAGCAGCCCTTGCCGCCGCCGGCGACCTGCGCCGCGGCGCGACAGGAGAGGGGGCCATCGTAGCGGGCGTGGCGACGCGACACGTTGGAGCCGCCGGCGCAGGCCAGTCGCGCAACCCACTTCTCCTCGGATCCCACCTCGACGCCGAGGAAGGCGGCGATGCGGTTGCGTTCCTCGTCGTTCTGGACGGTGCACTTTCCCGGAAGTGCGTCGCCCCCGACCAGCGCCTCGGCGAACGTGCGGCAGCCGGGGAAGCCGCAGGCCCCGCAGTTGGCGTGGGGCAGCATGTCCTCGACCACGTCGATGCGCGGGTCCTCCTCGACGCGAAGCTTTCGATTGGCCAGCACGAGCAGCGTGGCGAGGGCGAGGGTGAGCCCGCCCAGGGCAGCAACGGCGGTCATCACCGGTGTGATCACGCGACGCCAAAGCCCGAGGTCCGGACGACCTCGAGGTTCTTGGTGAGCAGATAGCCCTCGCAGTCGGGCAGATCCTCGAGGAGCGCTCGACCCCGGACCGGACCGAGCACCATCACGAGCGTCGCCAGCGCGTCCGCGGTCGCGGCGTCGCTCGCGACCACCGTGCTGCTCGCCAGCTCCGGGGCGGAGTAGCCGGTGCGGGGGTCGAGGATGTGGTGCTGGGAGTAGTCCGGTGCGAAGGGCTGCATGTAGTCGCCGGAGGTGGCGACCGCCCGGTCGCGCGTATCGAAGCGGGCCTGGAGCGCGAGCTGGCGCCTCGGGTTGCGGATGCCGATTCGCCACGGATCCCCCCGCCGAGACGTTCCCCCGGCCATCAGGTCGCCGCCGGCTTCGACGAAGACGTTTCCGAAGCCGCGTCGCCGGAGCACCTCGACACCGCGGTCCACGATGTAGCCCTTGCCGATCCCGTCCAACGTGACGCGCGCATCCTCGCGGACGAGGGTCACGCTCGTCCCCTGGATGCGGATCGCACGATGATCCACGCGGGCGCGAGCCTCGTCGATGCTCGCTGCGTGCGGGAGACCCAGTCCGCGACGCAGATGGCTGCGGTAGACGTCGATCACGGGCTGGATCGTGACGTCGAAGGCACCCTCTCCGATGCGCGAGATCCGGTCGGCCAGGTGCAGCACGTCGAGCAGCGCACCGGAGGCGTGCTCGACCCTGCCCGCGGTGTTGAGTAGCGCGACCTCGCTGTCGGAGCGGTAGCGACTCAGCAGCGACTCGATCTCGGCCATCCGCCCGAGGGCCGCCTCTGCGGCCTCTGCTGCGGCGTCCGGATCCTCTCCGAGCACCTGTAGCTGGATGCCCGTGCCCATCAGCACCCGAGAGCGCGTAGCGGCTCGCACGCGCGAGCCGCCCCCTCCTGCGAGCGTCCAGGCCAGGGCCGCTCCACTGCCGACCGCGAGCATGCGCAGGGCGTCCCGGCGGTTGGGTTGCAGCCGCGCGGAGTGCTCCCTTCTCATCGTCATCCGCGCGATCCCCCACCTGCTACAGGGCCCGACTGTACGCGAACAGCGGGTCGAGGCCCCGTCCCGTGGTGTCATGCGGCCAGCAGCCGGGGCAATGGAGCCGCGCTGCCCGCGAAGCCTCACGGGGGCGCTCGGCCCGGCCCCCGAGGATAGGCTCGCTCGCTCGAGTGGGCACTCCTGCGGTCCGAGCTCCGGGTGCCGATCTCCGCAGAGCTTCGCGAGGAGATTCGCAGCCTTCGGAACGAACACGGCGTTCCGGCGAGCGCCCGCGCCCGACCTGCGCGTGCCCGCAGCTTCGACGCTCGCGACGCCTCGAGTCCTCGTTCGGTGCCGCGCTACGCTGTGGGAATCTGGCATGGATAGTGCACACTATCGGCGTCGGTAGAGGAGGATCAGGAGGAGCCCGTCCGGGCTCCGGCGAGGTGCCCGGGAGCGGGCGGGCGAATGCGGGAGGATGCAACTGATGGACCGGGAAGAGGGCGATCTGCGGCATCCGGTCACCCCGCTGGTCTCGCAGATCGAGAGCACGCACCAGCGGATCCGGAGCGACCTCGAGGTGCTCGAGAAGTCCGACGACCTGGGTCGGATCGGCGCCGCGGTGGGCGACCTTCCCGGCCTGCTGAAGGGTCACTTCCGGGACGAGGAGAGGCCGGGAGGCCTCTACGAAGAGCTCGAGTCTCTGCGCCCCGCGTTGAGTTCGCAGCTCAAGCAGCTGCGCCTGGAGCACCGAAAGATCACACGCGCCCTGGAAAGCCTGGGGCGTCTGCTTCGAGAGGCGGGGATGAACCCGGACGGCGAGCTGCAACAGCTGCGCGACGAGATCCGCGTCGGGAAGGCCACCTTCCTGCAGCTGATTCATCGACACGAACGCTTGGAATCGCGTCTGGTCGCAGAGATCTACTACACCGAGGACGGGGGCTCAGGGTAATACCAAAGCGCCCCAGCGTCCTTACGACCTGGTGTAATTTGCCCCTAAGCGTGGGTCGTCTCGATCCATCCGGTGCGGTCCGTATATTCCCGAATCCGACGGACCCGGAGTGCGACCAGACCCGCCGGTTCGAAGCCGCACGGCTTCGCTTCAGTGAGATGACGAGGATGTTCAGAGATTCCCACACGCGCCCCAGCGCGCAGGCACTCGCCGACGACCCCAGCCGGATTGCCGGCGAGCTGCGCATCCGGTCCATTCCGGAACAGATCGTCGAGATCGTCAGCGACTCCGGCGAGGGGGCCCAGACGGCCGGCCAGATCTTCGGCACGGTCTGCGCGAAGATGAGCAACGGGCTCTGGACCGTGGAGATCATCCCGGCCGAGATCGAGCCGCCGGCCCGTTCCCGCGCCGGCGCGAGCGGCATCCGAATCCGCTTCGGGACGAAGCCGGTCGCCAACATGGGCGACCAGGCCGATCTGGTGGTCGCCTTCAACGAGCAGGTGCTCTACAGCCGCGTCGACCAGGGGGCGCTGCGCGCGGGCACGCTCCTGCTGATCGACGACAAGTGGGGCGCGAGCGACGACCCGAAGATTCGCGCGGCCTACCAGGCGGCGCTCGAGGACTTCGACTCAGCCGGCTACGACGTCCGCGAGATCCCCATCAGCGCCGAGACGCGCACGCTGACCGACAACCCGCAGCGCGGCAAGAACATGTGGGTCGTGGGCCTGCTGTGCGCGATCTACAGCCGCGACCTCGACCTGGCCAAGCGCGAGGTGGAGCTGCTCTTCAAACGCAAGCGCAAGGGCGACGAGCTGATCGCCCTGAATCATCGGCTGCTCGAAGCCGGCCACGCCTGGGCAGTCGAGCACTTCGAAACGCGCTTCGAGATTCCCAGCGAGACCCACGGCGAGAAGATGGTGGTGATGAACGGGAATGCGGCCGTCGCGCTGGGGGCCATGGCCGCCGGCATGGAGGTGTGCAGCATGTACCCGATCACGCCGGCAACCTCGGCCTCGCACTATCTGGCCGCCGATTTCCACCACGCGGGCGGCATCGTGCACCAGGCCGAGGACGAGATCGCGGCCGTCGGCTTTGCGCTTGGCGCCTCCTTCGCCGGGAAGACCGCGCTCACGATCACGTCGGGGCCGGGCATGGCGCTGAAGACGGAGTTCCTCGGGCTGGCCGTGATGGCCGAGATCCCGCTGGTGGTGGTCGACGTCCAGCGTGGCGGCCCGGCGACCGGTCTACCCACCAAGGTCGAGCAGGGAGACCTGCTGGCGTCGATCTTCGGGCAGCCGGGCGACGCGCCGAAGGTGGTGATCGCGCCGTCGAGCCACGAGGAATGCTTCCACTTCATGGTGACGGCGCGCAAGCTCGCCGAGAGCTTCCGCACGCCGGTGTTCGTGCTCTCGGACGCCAACCTCGCGACGGCCCAGGCCTGTCTCCCGCGCCCGAACGTGAGCGAGGAGTGGCTGTCGCCGCCGATCGATCAGTCGCCCTGGAAGCAGGGCGCGCCCGCCTACGGGTGGGACGGCGAGACGGGCATCTCGCGCCGGCCGATTCCCGGTCAGCCGGGTGGCGCGTTCGTCCTCACGGGCCTGGCCCACGACGAGCAGAGCCACATCGCCTACGAGTCGTCGATCAACCAACGGGCGATGAACATGCGCAGCCGCAAGATCGCGGCACTGCAGGCGGCCTTGAGGCCTCCGGAGATCTACGGTGACGAGCAGGGCGACCTGCTCGTCGTCGGCTGGGGCTCGACCCGCGGCGCGATCGAAGAGGCGGTCGACCGCGTGCGCGCTGACGGCCATCGCGTCGGCTCGGTATGTCTGCGCTTCCTGTCGCCGCTCGAGCCGGGACTCGAGGAGATCTTCGGGCGCTACCGGCGCGTGATGACCGTCGAGATCAACTACAGCGATGATCTCTCGGGGCCGGGGACCCCGCCCAGCGCGCGCCGCTATTCGCAGCTCGCCTGGCTCCTGCGGGCGACGACCCTCGTCGACGTGGACTGTTGGTCGCGCGTGCCGGGCCAGCCCCTGCCGCCACAGATGATCGAGGCGGCGCTTCGCAGTCGCCTCGAGGGAGCGGATCAATGTACGGACTGAAGAGCGACTGGCTCGACGAATCGACCCCCCGCTACTACACGTTCGAAGACTACGAGGGCGCGACGGCGCGTTGGTGCTCGGGCTGCGGCGACCACGGGGTGCTCACCGCCGTGCAGCGCCTGTGCCGCGACGAGCAGCTGCCGCCGGAGAAGACCGTGTTCGTGTCGGGGATCGGCTGTGCAAGCCGCTTCCCGCACTACATGAACGCCTATGGCTTCCACGGCCTGCACGGGCGCGCCCTGCCGGTGGCCTGCGGCGTCCGCGCACGTCGGCCCGACCTGCACGTCTTCGTGGCGACTGGCGACGGCGACTGCTGCTCCATCGGTACGGCTCACTGGATCCACGCCGTCCGATACAACATGAAGATGGTCGTCATGCTGCTGGACAACAACGTATACGGCCTCACGAAGAACCAGACCTCGCCGACGTCGAACAAGGGCTCGGTCTCCAACACCCATCCGCGCGGCTCGGCGCTCGATCCGATCAACCCGATCCAGACGTCGCTGGGCATCGCCAACGCGTCCTTCATCGCCCAGACGGTGGATTGGAACCCCGCCCATCTCTTCGCCACGCTCAAGGCTGCGCACCGGCACCCGGGGCTCGCCTTCGTGCGGATCCTGCAGCGCTGCCCGCACTTCAAGTCGGGCCTCTTCGATTCGCTGATGAGCGACCCGTCGAAGCTGCTGCTGATGACGCACCCCGATGGCATCGTCGTCGACGACGTCGTGAAGAAGCAGTTCGTGAACCAGCGCGAGCACGACCCGTCGGACATGTCCGAGGCGCGCGAGATTGCGGACTCGCAGGATGCGACGCCGATCGGGCTCTTCTACCGGAACGCCGCCGCCGATCGCTACGACGCGTTCACCTCCGAAGGCATCGCGACCAGCCGCGATGCGAAGCTGGCAGCGCTCGAGAAACAGCTCGACCGGTACCAGATCTGAGCCGGGAAGGAGGGCTGCTTGGGCGGCCAGCGTGCGGAGCGACCCCAGGCGGTTGCCGTGGCGGGGCTCGCTGTATTGACCGGGGCCGAGGCCGTCGCGCGTAGCGCGCGTCGCCTCGTTGGCGACGCGGTCGCTCGCGATCCGGCGGTGGCCGAGGGGCTGGCGCTGTCCGGCGTGCGCGCGGCCAGCGTGACGGTGGGAGCGCTCCCCTCGTCGCCGGGCGAGTCCAGTGCCGGAGCGGCTTCGTGCGTGCACCACGTCACGGTCGCGCCCGGGCGGGACGGCCGTGGCAGCTTCGAGCTCGCGGCGACCTCCGCACAGGAGGCCGTCGACGACGGTCTCGCCGCCCACCTGCTGAGCCAGCGCCTGGGGCGGCCCGGGGTGTGCTCGATCGCTCCGAAGCTGGCGAGCCGCCTCGCAGTCGTGCAGCTGCCCGAGCCCGGAGATGGCGCGCAGAGGCTCGCTGCCGCCTCGCGCTCGCAAGAGCTGGCGGTGGATCCGGACCGGATCGCGGAGCTGGCGCGCGAGGCGCTGGCGGAGGCGAGCACCTGGCTGGGGCGCCCGATGGCCCCCGTCGTGACCGAAGGCGACGAGCAGGCCGAGCTCGTGCTGGTGGCCGCCGGCGATGGCGCCGCATCGGCGCGGGTGGCGGTTCGAGCGCTGGCCGAGGCGGGCGTGCCGGCGCGCGTCGCGATCGTGCGGCTGGTGCGCCCGTTCCCCACGGAGCTCGTGCGCAAGGCCCTGGCCGGCGCACGCGTTGCCG